>Ga0308418_1000016_pt1 | contig 144323 bp, 120 predicted proteins | sample HotsprSampleR4cd_FD_203517 | JGI IMG/M metagenome (GOLD analysis project Ga0308418, IMG submission 203517) | Hot spring phototrophic mat microbial communities from Mushroom Spring, Yellowstone National Park, Wyoming, United States - 20090729_R4cd ... | reverse complement strand
ACCAGTTGAAGAATATCTCGCAAATTGAGCATTCTCGTCATCGAAGTTTCACCAATTTCTTGGTCAATGTGATTTGCGGGTTGATTGCTTACTGCCGCCGTCCTGCAAAACCATCTTTAGGCTTGGACGATGCTTTGCCCTTGTCTGCCTAACCCGAACTCACGTTATATTAACAAGAACAAGTACGACAACCAATACGGTTGTCAACAAGCCGCCGAAAATCAAATACATTTTATTCATGGGAATTCTCCGTGTTGAAATAGATTTGCCGCCATTATCGGCGGGTTCGCCACTTATTTCAACTGTGGATTTCCCTAATTCACTTGATGTATCGTTACCTATGGATTTCCCCAATCGCAAAACCGCTTCCGTTCTGGAATTTACTTGAAGTTTTTTGTAAACATTTTTCAAATGGTATTCAACGGTACTTGCAGAAATACCGAGCAACAAGGCAATTTGCTTATTGCTTTTTCCCTGTAAGAGAAGTCTTATTACTTCCTTTTCACGCTCACTGAACTGGTTATCATCAATGTACATTGTTTTGTTTTCGCTTGAACTATTTTGACTCACTGACCCAGCGCCTAACTATAGCATTAACTGCGTTTCACCTCATAATAGTCTATAGACAGCAAATGCATTTATCTTATGTGAGTTGGTAATACACAATCTAATCCGCATCATTACGACATTAATTTTGCTTCTATAATAAATCATAACCTCAACCTGACCTGTAGTCAACAACTCTGGCGAAAAAAACTTCTCGATCAAGCTCGTGACATCCTGCGCACCAGACACTACTCCTACCGCACCGAAAAGCTTATTCTGAATTGGGCTTAGCGCCTCATCATCTTCTACGGCCCGGGACTGAGCTTATCGCTGTCAACCACCACCCCAAAGACATAGGCGTCCTACGGTAAAACTAAACAGCAGTGACAGCCTGCTCCGGAAACCAAATCCTGTAAATCCAGCATAGCGGCCCTGCTAGACTATCGTTGTGATTTGCCGGGCGTGGATATCGTTGAGCACCTGAGTGATAATATATTAACTGCCGCACTTATTCAAAGGGTGGAAACTTCATAGTTTTTGCTACTGCTCCAACCTTTTTCCACCATTTTCCTCCCTCACGATCATTACCAATCCACCAAAGCCAGAGAGATGCCCAGGATGGCATGCAATAACCAGCAAGCCGCTGGGCATGGACAATGCGGATCCAATCTGCATTGCGAATGCCGGTAATAATCAGTATATTTCTGTTCTCATCCTCTGGCATCTCCTCCTTCAGGGAACGCATCGCCTCATCCAGCCACTTTAACATTTGCTCCCATTCGGTATCTTTAATAATGCCTTTCTGGCGCAACTTCGCAATGAAGCTTATCGTATCGGGCTCGTCGAACTGGTGATCGTATCGTCCAAGTACAGCTTGTAGCTCCTCCATTGGGGTCGAAACTGGTTTTTCCATAATGTCCTTTCTCATCTGAATGATAAAACTGGCTAAAAGTCGGTACTTCAGTCGCAAGCGCAGGAAGACAAAGCCATCAAGTGCAAGCGCTGGTTGGGCGCTTTTCTTGATTGTGCATTAAATATGCGTGACAATATACGCGATGATTTGGATAACGAAATGGACATGCAGAATGATCCCGTCGTTTTGAAACTTCTCGAATTATTCATCCATTTTACTCCTTCATATTAGCTCAACAATGAGTGGAGCGTGGGTGATTTCTGCTTGGAAGCAGGAAAAACCCGAAGCCAGAAAAATGCCGGAAAATGCACAGACTCCCACCAGTCGGGTGCACGCTGTGTTGGGCGTTCTTTGTTGTGCCAGACTCGCTGACTGAAAAAAGACGACACTGCAAACATAACAACATTTTACACAGAATCTAATTTTTAGCAAGAACCAAAAAACACAACTTGCCGAAACGCCAATTAATCAAAAGCCAACTTTGATGAACCAAAATAAAATTGACTCAAAGACTCGCTGAAAAACTGAAATGACAATTTACCAAAACCTGCGCCAACGAATGAAACTTGACCCAAAGACCGAAACAAAATTAGCCCAAACTTTTGACCGAAGAAATGAAGCCGATTTTGGAAACCTGACTTAACCGAAAAGTGGCACAGCCAAAGAAACCGACTTCAACGAATCAAAACCAAAATAGACCAACAACTTTGACCGAAGAAACCGAGCCAATTTTAGAAACCTGACCAAGTTAACTTGAAACTTTGCCAAAGAAAAGAGCGACGATTGAACAAAAAGCACAATTTACCAAAATGCTGATTGAAAGCAGAAACTCAAACGCCAATTTGAAAGAGCGAAATATTACCAGAAACACCATCGCCAAAAAACTGACTTTTGCAAACTTGAAACATTGCTTGAAAAAAGAACTTGACTTTCAGAACTCCATCACGAAACCTGAATTTGATTTTGGAAAAAAGACGACAAACTTTTGCAAGACAAACGCCCAACGGTTTGCGTTAGCGGTAGCGGCAGGGCGGGCAAGACACCTTCGCTAACCACAACCTTTGCTGGCTCGCGGCGCATACCTGGAGCGGCGAAGCCGCTGTCCGCTGCAAACGGAGTTGGACGTTTTTTACCCAAAAGGGAAACTGAATTATTCTCTCCATCTCTCCATGAAAAACATTAGCAATTGATTGGCATTTCTAAAATTGTCAATTTGGTCGGGCAATTCGTAAATTGATTTTTCGCCATGAAAAAGATTGTTTCGGTATCTGAAAACAATAATCAGGATTGCCAATAATATTTTTTCAGGACTTGTTTCATTGCCCTTCAAAACCGCTTCCACCAACTCACGCCTATCATTACGCCGTAGATTCAACCTGTCAAAACGATGATTTGTCTCGCCGTTACTTATATATCGGTCAACAAAATATTTCAGAAATTTTTCGTAATCATCAACATTGAGTTTGTCTCGCCTTTGCAATTCCAACACGGCTAGTTCAATTGCAGTTATGGATGCGTTCCTATTGCATACCATCCCTTCAAACAAGTTCCAAAGAAGAGAAAAATTACGAACCCTTTCGATTTGATCTCTTGTTAGTTTTCCCTTAAGTGAAAGAAAACTTTCTATCCATTCTATTTCATTAGGAGTGGGTAAATTGGCTTGGGGAGCAGTCAACATAATATTTATCCTTTCTCAAACTTGATTATTCTTTGCAAGGTAAACGCTCAACGATGGTCTTAACTGCCCTTTGCTTCATAACCATCTATCGCTTGCCTCTGTCAATAGGACCCTAAAATCCTCGCAACCTCCTATCTTAAGTCTAACGTGAATTCGAGATAAGGCAAGGGTCTCCAAAAGGGAGTAAACTTATGTCACTGAAAAAACAAATTTACCCCTCAGCAGGCCCTCACCAGTTTACTCGAAATCTTCTGTGCTGTCGATGATTTTTGCAAAGCATTTCTGCCCAACTGGGAGCGTCACTTGCTCACTGGCGGGCTGAAACAGCGCCAACGCAAGCGTTCCTTGTCCATCAGTGAAAACCTGACTATCTTGATTGCTTTCAACCAATCCCACGATCGTAACTTCAAAACCTATTTCACCGAACACGCTTGCAAGCATTGGCGAGCAGAGTTTCCCAACCTGGTCAGCTATACTCGTTTTGTGGAGTCCATCCCATCCGTTTTTGTTCCGTTGGTCATGTACCTGCGCCACCGCTGTCTGGGGAAGTGTCCGGGCATCTCGTTCATCGACTCCACCGCTTTAGCGGTCTGTAGCAACCAACGCATTCACGCTCACCGCAAACCGGTTTTGCGGCTGGTCAAGCAGTTGTTTGGCAAGCTCTTTGGCGACAAAGGCTATCTCTCCGAAACGTTGCGGCGCACTTTGTGGGACTGGTTCAATCTGCGCCTGATCACCAAAGTGCGCAAGAACATGAAGAAGCGGCTGATGGAGCTTTCGGATCGCATTTTGCTTGGTCGCCGGCCGATTATCGAAAGCATTATTGACCAGCTCAAGAATATCTCGCAGATTGAGCATTCTCGTCATCGGAGTTTCACAAATTTCTTGGTCAATGAGCTTTGCGGGTTGATTACTTACTGTCGCCGTCCTGCAAACCATCTTTAGGCTTGGATGACTTATTGCCTTTGTCTGCCTGACCCGAACTCACGTTAAAATATGAAAATAGCACAATAAGCATCTTGCGCGCAAGAGGGTATCCGGCGGTGAAAGCGTTCGAAGCGAGTCGATTGCATGAGCGAGCTAACCCACCCCTCTTGTTACACAGGCGAGGATTGTTGGAGCACCTTTACTTCTTGTTCAATCCGCGGCCCCAACTTAGCCTGTGCCGATTCCAGATCATAGCGAACTTGCAAGCGCAGCCAGATAGCTGCACTTGTTCCAAAGTAGCGTCCCAGTCGCATGGCAGTATCAACTGTAATGGAACGTTCGCCGCGAATAATCTGGCTTATCCGAATTGGAGATACGCCTATATCTTTTGCCAGCCTGTACTGGCTGATGCCAAGCGGTTTCATAAAGTCTTCCAATAACACTTCGCCAGGATGAATAGGGGACAATCGGGTATCCATCATCACCTCTCTTTACGAATGATAATCCACAATCTCAACGTTTCTAGCCCTATTCGCAATCCACTCGAAACAAATGCGCCATTGGTCATTGATGCGAATGCTGTACTGACCTGCGCGGTTGCCTTTTAATTTTTCCAATCGATTTCCTGGAACAGCTTGAATATCCTGCAAGGTTTCAGCTTCGTCCAGGTAGAGTAATTTGCGGCGAGCCGTACGCTGTATCTCTATCGGCAACTTTTTTGAGATCTCGCCCTCAAAGATTTTCTCGGTTTCTTCGGATGCAAAAGACTCGATCACGCAGGAATAGTATCACAAGGCGATAGTATTGTCAAGCAATAATACTGCATATTTTGATAGGCTAATGGATTGTACATCAGCCGAAATCAAGCTCAGAGGAGTCCGCATGTCGGCTTAAGGCGCGGGTTAACCCCCATCACGCTATTCGGCGTATTCTGTAATGAGCCACCTTCCTTCTTGCTTCTCCAAAACAATGCGAACGGGGTTCTTGGCCGCTGCTCCGCCGCTAACCACATCCATACTTGTAACTTCAACCACGAAACCAACAACCACATATCTATCGGCCTCTCGCACAATAGACGTTATCTCTATGCGATCAGGCCAGGGACTTGAAACCACTCGCCCAGTAGCACTGGAGAGGTCGTTCATCCAACCATTCGGTATATTGTTCTATTATCATTTGAGTTGCGTTAGGCGATTGAAGAGGGACATTCTGGAGGCGCTTCCCGAAACTTTCTACCACATACCTGACTGCTCCCTCTTCCTCCTCATCTGAAATCCTGGTCACCTCGGAATGAGAGCACGGCGTCGCAAATGGCGTCCCAAAGTGGTAGATGTTCGCCCACGCATAAACTGGCCAGTTGGTCATATTGAAAAGCAGACCCAGCATCCCGCTGAAAACTTCTGGCTCGACAAATCTTCCTTGTGCTCTACGTATCTCTCGGCAAGCCGCCAGATCGCTCTTCCACTTGAGGTGAAAGGCAACCCCTATTCCAAGATACAAAGATGCAAAAAACCAAAAGAGCAAAGATAATCTTGCGTTCCATTATCTTTCTCCTTTTGGCAAGCTAATAGGATTACATTGACCTACCGCAGCGGAAATCAGCTCCGAATCTTGGCTCAAGCCACCAACACCTGCAGGAATAAACACGTGAGAAGGCAAAAGCGCATGCCGAATCTTTGTTGTAAACGGCGCAATGATCGTATGGGGACTGACAGTGTTGGCACGATCAATCTGTAACACAACAGCGGGACGCACCCCAGCTTGTTCCGTGCCGATCACTGGGTTAAGATCGCATAGTACGACGTCACCACGCGTGACGGTTACCATTGAATTTCACCACGCGCCAGACGATTCTCATAGTCTTCAAGTCCAGCCAAGTAATCGGAGAAACCTGCCTCAGAAAGCTCCAGTGCCTCCGTAAACTGATTCCATAGTTGCCAGCGAGTGGCGTCTTGTCTCACCAGTAAGAAATCTACGAAATCGCTCACTTCTTGGATAAGCGATTCGGGCAACTGGCGAATCTTTTTTACAGTCATATCATACACACTCATCCGTTTGCTCCTTCTTGACGTTGCGCCTAACAATTCGCGCATCAGATGCAAGCCGACCGAAGGGAGAGCTGTCGGCTCAAAGCGCGGGTTGGACGGCATAGTTTTCATCCATAAGTCAAGAAGGCAAGAAACTGAAAAAAGGGGTGTGTCCCAAAATCGTTGGAATATTTCAGGTGGTGTTGCCAAAAAACTTCTCAACCAATTGCGCGAAGAATTGCACCTCAAACGGTATTCTTACCGCACGGAACAGGCCTATATGGATTGGTTGCGCACCTTTATCCTTTCCATGGGAAACGCCATCCCGCTGAGATGGGCGCGGTCGAAATCTTCGCCTTCCTCATCCACCTGGCTTAAGACGGATAGCAAATCGAGCAAGTCCGTGGGCTATTTTTCGTTATGGCTGAACTCAGATTGGGCGCAGGAAGCCGGATAGGCGACCACCACAATCGGTTGACCGCGCAAGTGGGTCAGAAACAAGACCCTTTCTTCTGCGCCGCTCAGGCGCAGGGCTTGCTGTAATGCCTCTGGTTGAAGCGGTGACCCGCGCTTCTTGATGGTCACCTTTCCCACACCGCGCTGGCGCAGGTAGGCGCGCAAGCGTTTGAGCTGAAAGGGCAACCAGCTTTCCACTTGCCAGCAACGCGCAAAGGGAGTTGCCACCCGTTGTTCTGCGGTGAGGTAGGCAATTTCATCGTCCATCTGCCAGGCGTTGAGCAGGCGCCCCAGTTTCCGCACCAGGCCGGCGCGCAGGATAGCCGGGTCGGGTTCGTAGAGATAGGCCGCCGGCGGGGCAAGGGGTAGTTCGTCCTCCGCAAGCGGAGTCTCCATCTCCAGGCTCACCCCAGCCGGCAGGAGCGTTGCCCGCCGCAAGCAGTGAGCCAGCTCCCCCAGCCACAGCACAGCTTCTTTCAACTCGCCCTTGAAAGAGATGAACTCTACTTCGCCGCCGTAAGGCGCAAGCTCCGGCAACTGCACCGCCGGGGAGAGCTTCACAGCGATATCTGGCAGGCGGGCTTTCCAACTGTGCAGGATGCTTAATGGGGGCTGGTACCTTTCGACCTGAAAACGCCGCCGCCCGGCGGTGCGGCGGGCGGGATCGAAAAAGGCAACCGACTGCCCTAACTCCCACCGCAAGGTCAAGGGCTGGGTTAAATCGGCTTGTACCAGGTCGATTTGCTTTTCGAGCTGCAAGGCGCGCCGGTTGGCATCGGCTATGGCGATGCGCAAAGCATCGAGCTCAATTCCCACCGTGAAAGCTTCCTGGGCAAATGCCAGGCTATCGCTGCCGATCGAACAACCCAGGTCAAAGATGCGCTCAGACCCGCGCAGGCGTTTGGCGCGATAGCGGGCAATCTCCCAATGGGAAGCCTGTTCCAGGGCTTCCTGAGTAAAATAGAGGTGGTCGGCGAAGGGGGTTTTGACCTGCGCTTTGCGGCGCAGAATCGCCGTCTCTAAGGCGGCCTGGGCAAGATGAGCCTCGAACCGGCGACAGAGGCTTTGGTAGTGGCGCAGATAGCTCGCTTCGCTGGGTTGCAGAGCAACCGCCTGGGCCAGGGCTTGTTGCCCGATGGGGGTCAATAGCTCCCGAAAGGCAACCAGATTCATCCAAAGGTCAGGATGATAATGCCGCTCACGGTGAGGAGGGTGCCGAGCACCACTTTCCAGGTGAGCGGCTCACCGCCGAACAGAATGCCCATCAGGGCGCCGAACAGCGGCGAGGTAAAGGCGATGGGCATCACTCGCCCCAAGGGGGCGCCTTTGAGGGCGGTATAAAAACACAACATGCCGACTGACCCGGCGACCACGCCACCGCCCAAAACCATCATCCAGAGGGCTTTGCTGCCGGCCTGGCTGAGGGTCTTCCATTGCGGAAAACTGACCGTTGCCAGAATCACCAGAGCGACTGCGGTGCGGATGGTAATGCCCATCTGCGGCGATAGGTGACCCAAGTGCAGGCCTTTTTTCTCGAAATAGCCGCCGATTCCCCAAGCCATGGCGGTCAGTAATGCAAACAGCTCTGCGCTCATGATGCGCTCCTTAAAATGGTTTGGTTTGGTCTTCAAGCATCAGCCGCGCTGCCCGCCGCCCAATCTCAACCGCAAAATTGGTGCCGCGATCCCAGGGGTACACCTGACTCATGCTGGCGAAATACAAACCCGCCACAGGCGTGCGGATGGGCGGAATGTTGCGCGAGTGGTTTACCAACGGCACCGGTTGAGCGTAAGGGGTGCGGAACAGCCAGGTTTTGTTCACCCACTGAGGGCTAAAAGCGGGGTTGATGCGCTTCAAAGCCGGTAAGAAACGTTGAACCAGTTCATCCTGACTGAGTTGAAAGTACTCATGATCGGTTTCAAGGTAATCACCGCAATACACCAGATGTTCACCGCCAAAATAGCGCGCCGGGATGAAATTGGTATGCTCCACCAGGGCAAGAAAGGGGAAACCGGCCGATTTGGGAATGTTATACCAGTAATAGCCTTGCGGTGAAAGCGGGTGTTTGAGGGAAAAGATCAGCACCACTGCACCCATGCTCTTCAATTCCAGCAAGCCCCGCAGGTAATCGGGAGGCAAATCGGCAGCCAACTTCGCCAGGATGGCCGGAGATTGGGTAACCAGCACCTGATCGTAGTGAGCTTCCCCATCTGCACTTTGCACCACGAGACCCCCGCCCTCGGCGCGAGAGATGCGCTCCACCGGGCAGGAAAGGCGCAAATCCAAGCCCAGCTTCTGCAAAAGGTCGGCGAAGCGATCGGCAAAAGCTTGAAACCCGCCTTCGAAAGTGCCCAGGCGTGTGGTGCGGGCTTTGATGCGCGCCCACATCCAGGCCATATTGACCAGCGGCGCATAGCGTTCACCGAATTTGCCGATCATGAGCGGTTGCCACATCAACTCATACACGCGATCGCCTGCCCAGCGACGCATCCAGGCTTCCACGGTAGTCTTTTCAAGCGCCTGCCAGTTGTTGGTCAGGCGCAGGAACAACCCGACCAGGCCAAAGCGGATTTTATCGATCCCCCAACCCAGACCAGGAAAGCGCGCCATTTGCAATATCGAATCGAACGGATAGAACCGACCCCGGTAATACACGACCGTATAAGGACGGGGAAAGCGCACCTGATTGCGCCAGCCCAGTTCATCAATGAGTTGCAGCATGTGGCGGTCGCTGGCAAACCAGTGATGATAATACTTTTCCATCGACCATTCCCAATGAGGCTCTTTAAAGCCGCTTGCCAGCCCCCCGACAACGTTGGCAGCTTCATACAGGGTGACTTGCTGACCGTTTTTGAGCAGGTCATAGGCAGCCGCCAGCCCCCCAAAACCAGCTCCGATTACCGCCACCCGCCGTTTATTAGCCTGCTCGCTCATTGCGCCTCCTTGAGCGCCGCCTCCCAGCGCAACCCTTCGCGCCAGAGATAGTATGCGCCCAGGGCGGTAATAGGCAGCCAGAGGGCGATGTGAAGCACGATGGTATAACCGGAGGCAACCGCCGTGCTGACTCCATAGGCTTCCAAAACGGCTATGCCGGGCTTGTCAAACGTGCCGATGTAGCCCGGCGCTGAAGGGAGGGTGGTTGCCAGATTAACGATACCGTTCATTAACATCAGGGCAAAAAAGCTCACTTGAAAGGGGAAAGCATGCATCACGAACCAGTATTTGCCCGTTTCAAAGAGCCAGATCACCACCGAGGTGAAGAAAATCATCCACACATCCAGGGGGGAACGCAAAGCTTCTAAACCGCTGAGAAAGCGTTCACTCAGCGAGAGGAACTTCTCGCGCCAGTGGTATGGGACAAAGCGGTGAGTCACCCAGGCGACCAGAGCCTGCGTGCGCTGCGGAAACATGGCCGCAATTAAAAAGACCACCAAGGCGCTAAAGAAGAGCAAAGCGCCGCCCAGGGCTATCTGGCGGATGCTGCTTGAGCCTGCTACGCCTGCTCCGGCGGTCAGGCGGCTCAATTCGGGCAGGTTGACAAAGACGAAAGCCAGCATCACCAGGCCATCGAAGATGCGCTCAACAATGATCGTCGCCAGCGAGGCTGATACCGAGATGCCTTTGCGGCGTTTGAGCACCACGGCGCGCAGCACTTCTCCAGCCCGGGCCGGGTAAATGTTATTGCCCATATAACCGATGGCGACGATGGGAAACATGGTGCGGGTGGGCACGGGCTTGATGCGGCGCAATAAATAGTGCCAGCGCCAGGCGCGCGCCCACACACCAAGAAAATAGACTGCGACCCCAGGGATAAGCCAGAGATATTGAGCCTGGCGCAGGGATACCCAAAAGAGTTCAATCTCCGGAAGCAGGTCTTTGAGCACCCAAACCAGAAAAAAAAGGCTGACGAGAACGCCCAGCCAGAAACGCCAACTTTTCATGGGTCAAATTCTATCACGCCTCAGGAGGATGAGGCGGCAAGGATCTCTCTTAGCCGTGGGTGATCGGCATAGACGCCGCGATATTCCGCCGGCAGCAGGGCTGCGATGCGACACAGGATTTCGTCGGTGTGGTGCTGCAGCATCTCATCCCGCCGCTCGCGTTCTAGCGGCGGAAAGTAAATCGGATCGCCAAAAACGACCCGAATTTTCGGCCGGCGCAAAGTCAAAAGCTTAAAAATTGCTCCTTCCGTGCCGCTAATCGCCACGGGCACAACCGGCACGCTGGCTTTATCTGCCAGATAGGCGACGCCCGGTTTGCCGGGTAATAACCCTCTGCTGCGACTGCGCGTGCCTTCGGGAGCAATCCCCAACAATCCTCCTTGTTGCAGGTAGCGAAGGGCATCTTTCAACGCGCCGAAATCTGCCTCCTCGCGATGAATCCAGATTCCCTTCAGGGTGTTGACCAACCAGGGGATAAAAGGGTACTTTTGATATTTATCCGCCACCAGAGCTGTTAGATCATCGCGTTCGATGAGCATGAACAGCAAAGGCGGGTCAAGGCGGCTGAGATGGTTGGTAGCAAGGATACACCCTCCACTCAGGGGGACTTTTCCCAAGCCAATGACCTCCACGCGGGTCAGCAGGCGAAACAGAAAGCGAAAAATCGCGCGAAGACGACGCTGGATCTTCCCTTTACCCATCATCCTTTCACCAAAAGTGATTTTCCCGCATTATACTGTTATTTGCAAATCTGCAGGTCACCTTTTATAGCTTTGGCTGGATGGGAGAATGACTGTTTCCCCAGTCCAAAATAGACAAACTTATTCTTCAGTTATAATCTACCTGATGATGTTGTACACTCGCTTTTCGGTTAATTTCACGATCCAGCGCTCCTTGTGGCTCAAGATGTTCGTCTCGCTGTGCCTGATCGGGATGGCCGCTTGTTCACCAGCACCCTCACCATCAACCTCAGCGCCAACCCGTCAACCCACGCTAACGCCAACCCAAAGCCCGCCAACGGCAACCAATGTCCCTCTGGCCGCTAGCGTAAACGGCGAAGGGATTCCCCTGGCCGAGTTCCAGAAGGAACTGGAACGCTACCAGATGGCTTTTGGCACGGAACTAGCAACCGATGCGCAACAGACGGTCATGAATGATCTGATCGCCAAAGTTTTATTGGCGCAGGCTGCTCAAGAAGCCGGCTATACGGTAGAGGATAAAATGGTCGAGGAACGTCTTCAACAACTGGCAACCCGGCTTGGCGGTTCAGCCGCCTTAGACGATTGGATGGCAAAGGTTGGTTACACAACGGAGAGCCTGCGCATAGCTTTGAAACGCGAGCTTGCTGCAACCTGGATGCGCAACCAGATTCTTGCCCAAACGCCGCGTCAGGTAGAACAGGTTCATGCCCGCCAAATCCTGCTCTATTCCGCCGAACGGGCGCAAGCCGTCTATGCTGAATTGCAGAGCGGCAAAGACTTCGCCACACTGGCAGAGCAATTCGATCCCATTACCTATGGCGACCTGGGCTGGCTTGCCCGCGGTATGGTGCTTGACCCAAAGCTGGAAGAAGTCATTTTTTCGCTTCAGCCCGGTCAATACAGCCAGGTGATTCGCACAGCAGCCGGTTATCATCTGGTTCAAGTGATCGAACGCCAGCCTGATCGGCCACTGACTGCAGAGGCTTTTCTCTTTTACCAGAAACTGGCTCTGGAGCAATGGCTTGCCCAACGGCGCGCTGCCAGTCAAATTGAAATCTTTCTGAACAATTAAAACCCGATCGGGAGGTGGTGGATGGGATCGTATGAACTGGAAAATAGACGTAGCTCCCCCCGCAGGCTGCTGACAGCCTTCTGGAATCTCTTAACCGTGTTGGTTCTGGTCATGACCTGCTGCGTGGGGTTGGTAACCGTCGTCATCTACCTTGACCCGTACAGCAGTTTGAATTTATTCCCTCCTCCTACCCCGATTCAGGCTGTACAAGTGCCCACTTTGACTCCCACTCCGCTCCAGATACTGCCCCCGACCTGGACGCCCAGCCCGACCATCACGCCTCGTCCGACCCTCACCCCGACCTTCACTCCCACTTCAACACCCACCGAAGCTCCGACTGCGACCGAAGTTCCAACCCCTACTCCCTTGCCGCCAGAGATGGTGCAATATGCGTTGAGCCCAGGCAGCCCCAAGGCCATGGCGAGCACCGCTTTTTACCCCGACCTGGGTTGCAAATGGGCTGGAGTGGCGGGACAGATTTTTGATGTCAACGGTGAGCCGGTGCCGCCGGCTTCGGTACTGGTTGTAGTTGGAGGTACACTCAATGGAGAAGCCGTCGAACTGCTCAGCCTGAGCGGCGCTGCCCCACAATATGGACTCTCGGGCTATGAAGTTGTGCTGGGAGATGTTCCCATTGCTTCTCAGGGCAGCCTGTATATTCAACTCTTTGACCCACAGGGGCAACCGATTACCAACCGCATTAACTTCGATACCTTTGGGGCATGTGAGCAGAATTTGATCCTGATAAACTTCAACGCCATCGCTCGTTAGGCAGTCTGAAGCCTTTCTCTGCCGGCTCTTTGCAGCTTTTGCGGCAAAAAAGCCGGGCTTTCAGGGGACTTCGCCGGAGATTTCCACCCACATCTGGCGCAAGAGCAGAGCATCTTCTTCCAGCACTGGGCTCTCGCACAAAATGCGCCCGCGACACCGAAAGTCTTTCAAAGCGCCAAAGATGGCTGGAATATCGAGATCGGCCTCTTGAATCTTGAGATGTTCGCGTTCCCCTTTCGGCGAGTATTCGATTCCCGAAAGGTGAATGTGCAGGTCTGTGAGCGCCGCTTCTCCCAGGCTGAGGGCAATTTGCTCTAATACCTCGCTCCATTCTGCGTAGCTGTTCATGCTGCCATCCCCGGCGCGAGCATGCAGGTGAGCGAAGTCGATGCAGGGCTTTACCCCCTGGATGGCGTGGCTCATCGCCAACGTGTCTTGTAACGAACCTAACATGGCCGATTTTCCCATCGTCTCCGGGCGCAGAATGACCGGATTGCCCATTTGGCGCAGTTCGGCAATGCATCCCTGTAACCGCTCTAAAGCGATGGGCAAGACCTCGCCAGGATCTTTGCCGAAATAAGAACCCGGATGGAAGACGATATCGGTTGCGCCGGCCAGGTTGCCATAATGAGCAGCATCCATCAGCCGCTGGCGAGATTTCGGCCATTCGGCTTCATCTGCATTGAGATTGATGAAATAGGGGGCGTGAACGCTGAGTGAGACGTTTTGAGCCTGGGCAGCGGCGCGAATCTCGGCACAGGTGCTTTCAGAAACGCGCACAGCCTGCACCCAGCCCAGTTCAAGGGCGTCTAAATCTAATTCCCTGAGCCGTTGAATTGCGCCAACCGATCCCCCCGGCTTTGCTGGGGTGGATTTGGGCGAACCGACCGTGCCAAAACGAAACGAAAGCGCCATTTAAAAACCCAACCTTTCTAATAATGGGGGGCCAAGGAGAAGGAGTCCAATGGCAATCGAGGCTACGGCAGCGATCAAAACCGCCGCTGCGCCGACATCCTTGCCCACCTTCGCTAAGGGGTGTTCTTTTCCATTCGCGGCCAGCGTTCCAATGGCTTCTAAGGCCGTATTGAGAAACTCCGCCGTCCAGACCAGGGCAATGGTCAAAATGATCACCGCCCAATCCTGGCGGCTCAATTGCAACCAGAAAGCCAAACCGATGACAACCAGCGTGGCTACGGCGTGTATCCAGGCATTTTGTTGCGTGCGGATGACAAACCACCAGCCGGCAAAGGCATATTGAAAAGATTTTGCTCGGGAGCGCAGGAAACGGAGCAGCGAAGCGTTCGACATCGGTTGCGCTCACCCATTCGGAAGGGCAAGATGAATCCCTAACGAGGCAAGGATGGCCTTTTGCAACGCCCACATTTGCGCCTGGTCAGCAGGTTGGTCGTGGTCATAGCCGCACAAATGCAATATCCCATGCACGGTTAGCAAGGCGAGTTCGGCGGTGAGCGGGTGGGCGGCCGAAACAGCTTGCTCCTGGGCGCGTTCCAGCGAGATGACCACATCACCGAGATAGTTCCGCCCGCTCTGCGGGTTGAGCTCGTCGATATTGAAGGACAAAACATCGGTTGGCGAATCGAGACCGCGAAATTGGCGGTTCAAAGCGCGAATCTGGGCGTCGTTGCTCAATACCAGGGTGATGTCTCCCTGCGCTTGCGCACCGATTGCCGCCAGCGTTGCTTTGGCCGCCTGGGTGAGGGTGGTCTTGTAAGTCCGCCAGGCTTGGATTGGGAGGGAGATTGTTTTCTTGACGGTGATCATGCCGGGCTTTCGGGGTTAGTTTACAACCGTTTTGAGATCGGTTGGGTGATTTCCAGCGGAATTGGGGCTTCTGCAGGGCTGGAGTCATCGGGTGAGGAGGGCGGTGCAGGCTGGGATTCCTCTTCGAGTTGTGGATAGATCAGACGGGGGTGATAGACATTGCGCAAGATGGTGGTAAAGGCATCCATCAGTTCGGAGAGGTCGCGTAAGGTCAGGGGGGTTTCATCCAATTGTCCCATGGCAATGCGGTTATCGAAGACGCTCTTGATCACCTGGCGCAGGGTTTGTTCGTCTTTGGGCATTTCGGCGCGCACCCTTGCCTCACAGCCATCGGCAAGCATCAGGATAGCTGTTTCTCGCGAGCGGGGTTTGGGGCCGGGGTAGCGGAACTGCTCGATGTCGACTTTGCTCTCATCACCGCCAGCCAGTTGCACTGCTCGGGCATATTGATAGCGAGCGATCATGGTGCCGTGGTGCTCGATGATAAAGTCTTGAATGCGCCGCGGCAGGCGATACCTCCGGGCGAGGTTTAAGCCGTCGGTGACGTGGCTGATGATGATTTTGGCGCTGACCGTGGGGTCTAATTGATCGTGAGGGTTGACGGCGCCGGCGACCTGATTCTCGATGTAAAAAGCGGGATTGAGGGCTTTGCCGATGTCATGGTATATTGCACCAACTCGCACCAGAAGAACATCGGCATTAATGCGTTCGGCAGCCTGTTCGGCTAAATTGGCAACCTGTAAGCTGTGCTGATACGTGCCTGGGGCGTTGGTGAGCAACATCCGCATCAGGGGGTGATCCGGCCGGGAGATATCGATCAAATGTAAAGCAGTAGATAACCCTAAATACTGCGCCGAAACAAATTGGAGCAGTAAGGCTAATCCCGCCGAAGCAATCCCACCAAATAGAACCGCAGCCGTGATGGAAATGATGGAAATGGGATTGGTGAGGCCGCTCAATCGGGTAAGGACGATTAATACCAGGGCGCCGGCCGCACCGCCGGTCAAACCGGCAATGATAAACGACACAATGCGCCGCGCTTTACCGAGGACTAAGACGCTGAATTGACTGCTAATGAGGGTATACATTAAGAGATCGAGCGCATTGGGTTGGGCATAAGCAATCAGAATAGCCAGGCCGAGCGAAGTAAGCATGGCAACTTCGCTGTTGACCACCAGAGCTGCAATCACCATGCCGAAGGCGGCATAGGGGAAGACATAAGGGAACAGGCTATCGGTTGGCAAGGCGCGCGCCGTAAAGAGAAACGCCAGGAATAAGACGATCATCACCGTGAGCAAACGCACATCGGCAAGGATCGCTTTTTTGCGGCGCAGGTATAAAAACAAGTAGGTGACCATCAGGAAGGAAACCAGGACGCTTTGCAGCCAGAAGCCAACATCCGGTTTTGGCTGTACCAGGCCGAATGCCTGAAGCGCCTCGATGTCCTCCGCTTTGAGCACTTGACCGCGCTGCACAATGGTCTCGCCAGCCTGGAAGGAACGCGTAATGGGCGTAACCGCAGCGGCGGCTTTTTCTCTGGCTGCCTGGGTTAGTTCTTCGTTGTAAAAACTGTTGGCGATCACAAACGGCTCAACTAACTCGACCACAATGGCAGCCTGATCTTCGCTAAGAGCCAGGCTGACCATCGTGGGGAGACTGCGGCGCACTTCGGCAACTCGCTCTTCGCGGATGGCGCCGCGCATGGCTTGTTCGAGGACGACAATGGCTTCCTGTTGGATTGCTTGCCAGCGCAGGTCGTTCAGGTTGAGGATAACCTGGGCTTGTTCGGGGGTTAGCGAGAGATCTTCCATCAAAGCCAGATCAGTCAGTTTCTGCTCGGGTGTTGCATAAGCATCGGCGCGAACACTGTTGATATAGGCCAACGCATTGCGGAGTCGCTCCCGTTGGGCGCGGGCAATGGCGGTATCTGGGGCGCTATAAACCGGGGAGGCATTGCGCGCCGCGTTTTGGCGTGCTTGCTCGGTTAAGATATTGCTTACATAGGTGAGCGCATGAGGAGCTTGGATATCCTGGATCGCCACTTGCCCTTCCTCAAGCAAGGCGGTATTGGTATTGAGTAGGAAGGGGAAAACCAAAGCCAAGGTAACCACCCCATAAAAGACAATGAGGAGGAGAATGACTGGAACAACACGCCACCAGGGACGTTGATGAACCACACTGGCATTCATCGCTACCGGCTATTCTCGCTTGCCATCCGACTGAGCCTGCTTTAGCTGAGCAACCGTCGCACCATCTGACTGGCTTGTTCGCCACTGGCACGGCCTTGCAGACGGGGCATCAACCATTTCATTACCAGACCCATCTGCTGCAGGTTTTGGGCGCCCACTTCGGCGATTCCCTGACGCACCAGCGCTTCCAGCTCGGCTTCGCTCATCGCTTGCGGTAAATACCCTTCCAGAATAGCCAGTTCTTCGCGACTGGCAGCAGCCAAATCCGCTCGCCCGGCGCGTTCGGCATCAGCAATCGCTTCATGACGGGCTTTAACTTCCTTCTGTATGATTCCCATGACAGCATTGTCGTCAAGCTGTACGCCCTTTTCCACTTCTAACAGACGAACGGCTGCCAATGCCATGCGTAAGGTGCGTTTTTGCACCTCGTTGTTGTTGCGCATTGCCTCTTTGAGGTCGTTTTGGAGTCGATCTTTCAGGTTCATGGTTTCATTATACCTTATTGGAGTTAATCTATCTCTTTAAAACCGTTGCTTTTCCCACCCCCTATCCCATGGGGAAGCGAACTCGCTGACCGCCGATGAGATGAAGATGGATGTGGAAGACGGCTTGCCCGGAATCTGGTCCGGTATTGATAATCGACCGATAGCCGCTTTGTGCAATCCCTTGTTGCGCTGCCAGTTGGCGCGCCAGCCAGAAGAGATGCCCGATTAAAGGCTTGTCTTCTTCCGTCATAGCGTTGAGGGATTCGATGTGTTTGATCGGCACAATTAAGAGATGCACCGGCGCAACCGGGTGAATATCCTGAAAGGCAATCGCCTGCTCATCGCGATAGTAAACCTTTGCCGGGGCCTGGCCGGCGATGATGCGACAAAAAATACATTCTGCCATGCTGCACCTCTCAGGAAAGCACTACGCCGATCAGCTCCTCCGCGGCCATAGCCGTCAGACGCACTTCGCTAATCTGATTGCTCAGGGGTTGGGAGGTTACCGTGCGGACGCGCAGGGAATGATCGCTCAAACCGCTCAGGATCCAGCCTTGCGGGGTCTGACCGCGCCTGGTCTCCCAAAGGACTTTGACGGTGCGACCCAGAAAGCGCTGTCGAAAAGCCTGCGCTGAGATTGAGAGGCTTTCTCGCACCTGCTGGCTGCGCGCTTTGCTAACCGGGGTTGGCACCGCATTGCCCAGCCGGGTGGCGGCTGTGCCCGGACGCGGGGAGAAAACAAACACATGCCCGCCGGCGAATTCCATCTGCTGGATGAACGCCAGGCTCTGGGCAAACTCGTTTTCATCTTCGCCGGGGAAGCCCACGATAATGTCGGTGGTGATAGCGAGTTCGGGAATCAAGGCCCGAGCTGTTGCAACCAGATGCGCATATTGTTGCGGAGAGCACTTGCGTGCCATGCGCCGCAAGGTTGCCGCACAGCCGGACTGCAAGGGGAGATGCAAATGGCGACACAGGCGGGGATTTTCCCACAGGCGGAAAAAGTCCTCATCCAAATCCCACGGCTCTAAAGAAGAGAGGCGCAGGCGGGGTACATCACTATTCTGCAGGATAGCCTGGATTAAGTGACGCAGATGGAGCGGTGGTGAAAAATCTTTACCCCACGACCCCAGGTGAACCCCGCTCAGGACGATTTCGCGGGCGGCCAGCCCATCTTCCGAGCCGTTTTTAACTTCGCCCAGGGCTGCCTGAACATCCTCGAGCACAGCCTGGATCGGCCGGCTACGGCCGCGACCGCGCGCCAGGCGGGTGACACAGAAGGTACAATGGTTATCGCAACCATCTTGAACTTTGATAAACGCCCGTGTGCGATGGCGCAAGCCGGGCAGAGGTTCGCGTTCTAACGGCTCAAGGTCATAAGCTTCGGTAAGCTGGCTGACCAGGCTTTCCTTGTCGGTATTGGCGATGACGCGCCTGACGCCTGGCAAAGCCAGTGCCTCGGTGAGATGCAACGTTGCCCAGCATCCCGTCAGAGCAATCTGCCTGGCACCAGCGCGATAGGCCTGACGGGCTTTGGCGCGCGAATCTGCATCGGCAGCGGCGGTGACCGTACAGGTGTTGATCACCACCCAGTCGGCCTGCTCCGGGCTTGCAACGATGGTGTAACCAGCGGCGCGGAACTGGCGCGCAAAGGTTTCCAGCTCGCTCTGGTTTAAACGACAACCAACCATGTCCAGATAAACGCGCTTCATCGATGACATCCAGCACGATGATTTTACCCGAAATCTCTCCGAATTGGAGTGCTGAGTTGCAGCTTCTTTCGGTCATCTTCTCAAAATAAACGAGAGCAAGCAAGGGAAGTTTGAAAAAGGGGGACGTCAACAATTCCCAGACAAAAAGGGGAGAAATGAGGTCGAAAAGGGAGCGGAAGGGCAGTTAACTGCCATAGACTTTAATAGACCTTACCTGTGAGGACAGACCGTCCACGAAGCGCTTCGTGGTGCATTCGTGGACGGTTTTCTCAGCAAATCGTCAACCCAACTTGTGATGGCAGGTGATTACGGGTTTCCTCTCACACCGACTTGTCCAAGAAGAGAGTTCCCTCCCCTGAACACAGCCCCCGGTCCGCTTCGATTTGATAGCGATTAGCGGAGAGGCGATGGATCAAGGTCAATACCCGCCACTTGGGCGTGCCTCAGCGAAGACGCTTCCGATTTTGCGTCCCCTCACTCCGCTGGCTCTATCAGTTCCGACAAGTTCAGGGAGGAGCCGGCGCGGGTCTCCAGCTCGAGTTCCAAAACGATAAGCGGTGGCAGGTAGGTCTTGGTTTGAGGTCTGTGTTTATCCATTGTGAATATTCCTTTCTGGGCAAAATCGAGCAACTACGGCTTTGTCAGCCGCTTTTTGGTGAACCAGGCGGCTATCGCCAGGGCGGCGGGAAACAGCCAGACGAGGGGAGAGGGGGTAGAGCTTGCCTGGAAGCCCTGGAGCCTGACGGCGGTCGGTCCGACATTATTCCCTACCGCCCAGTCGGAGAAGGCGCTCACGCCGTTGCGGGTGACGGTATTGGCAGTGTGCGAATCCGCGGCGCAGTCCCAGCCTGCACCACCCAGGTTGCCAGGATAACGACAGACTTTGTCGTTTTCGTCGGGGGTGAAGGTCGTTGGCAGGGTGAGGTTGACGCTAAAGCCGCTGGCGTTGGTCACCTTGTCGCTTTGCAGGCCGCGGATGAGCCAGTAGCGTCCGCTCTGAATGCCTGCTGTGGCGTTGGGATGGTTGAGCGCCATCTCGTCCACGTAGAGACAGGAGAGATTGCCCAGCGTGTCTGTGGTGGTGATCACCACGTTGCTATCCTTGTCGAAGGTGTAGGCGGTATTGGCTGCCACGCTACAAAACATCTGGCCGGCTTCGTAGGCGCCCATGTCGCAGGTGCCCGTGCCGTTGCCGTCCCCATCAGCGGGGCGCGGCAAGCCGTCCAGGTCGGTGGTTGGGCAGCCGCTGTTCGTACCGCTTTCGATGGCGGGCGAGCCGAAGCCCAGGCGCAGGTTGTCGTCGGCGGTGCCGACGACGTTATCCGGCCCCTCAGCATCCACGAAGAGCGGGTCGGCATCAATGTTGCCGCCGCCGTCCGTGCCGCAGGAAGATTGCCACACTCCTGAGACGATACAGCCCTGGATGTCGCTGTAGGAGATAGTGGGGGTGCTGTCGTTGTAGTTACGAATTCTCGGGGCGCTGCCGCCCCACAGGATGACATTCTTCAGCGTCGGGTTGCTGTACCAGAAGTTGTATATCCCGCTGCCGTCGGCGGTTGATCGGGCAGTGTTGCCGCTGAAGGAGACATTGGTTAAAGTTGGGTTACTTTGGATCGTGTTGCTCATCCCGCCGCCGAATTTGGCGGCATTGCCGCTGAACACCACGTTGGTCAGTGTTGGACTGCTGCTTTCGTTGTACATCCCCCCGCCGCCGTTTTGGGCCAGGTTACCACTGAAGATGACGTCCGTCAGCGTTGGGCTGCTGTAGATGTTAAACATCCCGCCGCCTTGCCGGCCAGCGGAGTTGCCACTGAAGATGACGTCCGTCAGCGTCGGGTTGCTGTGGTAATTGGCCATTCCACTGCCGTAGCGGGCAGAGTTAACGCTGAAGGTCACGTCGGTTAGCGTCGGGCTGCTGTAGTCGTTGAGCATCCCGCCACCTTGGTGAGAAGGAGCCTCGTTGCCGCGGAAGGTCACGTTGGTCAGCGTCGGGCTGCTGTTATCGTTGTTGTGCATCCCGCCGCCATTGCCGTTGGAGGAGAAGTTGCCGCTGAAGGTGACGTCCGTCAGCGTCGGGCTGCTGTGGTGATTGTGCATCCCTCCACCGTCTTGGGCCAGGTTACCGCTGAAAATGAGATGAGTCAGCATCGGACTGCCGTTGTCGTTGTACATCCCGCCGCCTCGCTGATGCGGGTTTGAGCCGTTCGCCTGCCCGGCAGTGATGACGAAGCCGTCCAGCACGGCGGTGTTGTTCGTCCCGCTGCCAGTGACAACGTGGTAGGCGTTGCTGCCTTGGATGTCGTTCCACGTCTCGGCGATGAAGTTGCCATCGGTGTTGGTGTCGTTGGCGTCAATGTCGCCGCTGAGAATGGTCTGGTTGGTTTGCCAGTCGCGCTGGTCATGGCTGGTCTCGGACCCGGCGAAGCCTCCATAAACGGCGACACCGTTTTTAAGGGTAAAGGTATCCGTGCGGTTAATGCCGGGATAGTGTACACCCGCCTGGACCCAGATTTCCTGGCCAATCACAGCGCGGGAAAGGGCCGTTCGCAGGGTACAGGCATGCGCCCAGTCATAGCACCCTCCGCTGCCTTGGGTGGAAGGGGCTGCGTAAAGCACTGGGAAGGCTTCATAGGCGCCCATATCCACAATGGGGGGTGCGCCGCTGCCGCTATCGGAAATGGCGGGAACATCCAAAAAGCGCGGGACGCCGTCCAGGTCAGTGGTGACCCCGGAGGGGACGGCGGCGTTGTTCCCGGCGTCAATGGCCGGAGAGGTGGGCTGCAGGCGCAGTTCCCCGCCAAAACGCGGGTCGGCAGCAATGTTGCCGCCGCCATCCGTGCCGCAGGCGATAACCCAGCCACTTCCTGAGCCACCACAGCCCTGGATGTCACTGTAGGAGACGACGGGGGCGCTGCTGCCGACGTTATAGATTCCCGCTCCGCTTGGGGCCGTGTTGCCCCACAGGATGACATTAGTGAGCGTGGGGCTGCTGTTGTCGTTGTAGATGCCGCCGCCGCTGTCGTTATAGACAATGTTGCCGTTGAAGGTGACATTGACCAGGGTCGGGCTGCTGCTGTCGTTATAGAGTCCACCGCCGCAGGTAAACCCGCTATTGCCGCGCAACACCACATTGATGAGTTGCGGGCTGCTGCCGGCCTGGTTCGCCATCCCGCCGCCGCAGCCTTCGGTGCCATTCGAGGTGAAGGTTACGTTGGTCAACTGCGGGCTGCTGGACAGGTTGAGCATCCCACCGCCGAAAGCGTGGGCATAGTTTGTGGTGAAGGTAACGTTGAGAAGTTGGGGGCTGCTGGACTGATTGAACATCCCGCCGCCGGAATCATATGCCTCGTTTGAACTGAAGGTGACCTGGTTGAGCGACGGATTGCTCAAGCGGTTGGATAGTCCCGCGCCATAATTCGCCGTGTTTTCGCTGAAGGTGACCTGGGTGAGGCTGGGGTTGGCGTTGCGGTCATTGGACATTCCGCCGCCGTAACCCGAAGGGGTTGTGTTGGCGTTGAAGGTGACATTGCTCAACGTCGGGCTGCTTTGGTAATTCCCCATCCCCCCGCCTTCCGCAGTCGCTGAGTTGCCGCGCAAGGTAATAGCGTTCAGACTTGGATGGCTGAAGTTGTTATATATTCCTCCTCCGGAGGCAGCGGCGTTGCCGCTAAAGGTGAGATTGGCCAGCGTGGGGCTGCTGAATTGATTGATCATCCCCCCGCCAAAGCTGTCATAGCCGGAGCCATTGGCCTGCCCGGCGGTGATGACGAAGCCGTCCAGCACAGCGCTGGAATCAATCAGGGCCGCGCTGACGACGTGGTAGGCGTTGCTGCCTACGATCTGAGAGGCAGCCTCGTTGATATAGTCCCCGCCGTGATTGTCGTTGCCATCAACATCGCCGCTGAGGATGGTTTTGTTGGTTGTCCAGTTGCGTTGATCGCGGCTGGTCTCCGTGCCGGCGAAGCCGCCATAGAGGGCAACGCCGTGCTTGAGGGTGAAGGTGGCGCTGCGCTCGCCGGCCGCGCCTGGATAGTGCACACCCATCTTGACCCAAATTTCATCGCCGCTCACCGCCTGAGAGAGTGCCGTTTGCAGGGTACAGGCATTTATCCAGGAGGAGCAATTGCCACTGCCTTGCGCCGTCGGCGCAGCGTAGCGGACACCGGCGGGAGAAGGCGGATTCTGCGTGAAGGTGGCGGTGCAGGTCTTGGCCGCGGTCATGGTTACCTGCCCGTTCTCATCACAGTCGCCGCTCCAACCGGCAAAGGACGAGTCTGGTGCAGGCGCAGCAGAGAGTGTCACGGGGGTATTGGCGATATAGGCGGCGAAACAGTCGGAACCGCAGTCAATGCCGTCCGGATTGCTCGTCACCGTGCCGCTTCCAGTGCCAGATTTGCTCACCGTGAGGGTGTACAGGGTGTAGGTGGAAGACTGGGCTTCATAGGCGCCCATATCCACGATAGGGGCTGTGCCGCTGCCGCTATCGGTGACGGTTGGGATGTCCACCCGGCGCAGGTTGCCGTCCAGATCGGTGGTAATTCCAGAGGGGAGGGCGGCGTTGTTTCCGGCATCGATGGCCGGGGAGGTCAATTGCAGGCGCAGTTCCCCGCCAAAACGCGGGTCGGCAGCAATGTTGCCGCCGCCATCCGTGCCGCAGGCGATAACCCAGCCACTTCCTGAGCCACCACAGCCCTGGATGTCACTGTAGGAGACGACGGGGGCGCTGCCGCCGACATTGGAGATTTCCGCTGCGCTGGGGGCGCTGTCGCCCCACAGGATGACGTTGGTGAGCGTGGGATTGCTGTTGTCGTTGTAGATTCCGCCGCCGCTGCCATTCGTAGTCGAGTTGCCGTTGAAGGTGACGTTGACCAGGGTGGGGCTGCTGCTGTCGTTATAGAGTCCACCGCCGCAGGTAAACCCGCTATTGCCGCGCAACACCACATTGATGAGTTGCGGGCTGCTGCCGTCCTGGTTCGCCATCCCGCCGCCGCAGCCTCCGGCGCCATTCGAGGTGAAGGTAACGTTGGTCAACTGCGGGCTGCTGGATTGATTGAGCATCCCGCCGCCGAAAGCATAGGCAGAGTTTGCGCTGAAGGTGACGTTGATGAGTTGGGGACTGCTGGACTGGTTGAACATCCCGCCACCGGAATCATACGCTTCGTTCGTGCTGAAGGTGACCTGGTTGAGCGACGGATTGCTCAAGCGGTTGGATAGTCCCGCGCCGTACTTCGCCGTGTTTTCGCTGAAGGTGACCTGGGTGAGGCTGGGGTTGGCGTTGCGGTCATTGGACATTCCGCCGCCGTAACCCGAAGGGGTTGTGTTGGCGTTGAAGGTGACATTGCTCAACGTCGGGCTGCTTTGGTAATTCCCCATCCCCCCGCCTTCCGCAGTCGCTGAGTTGCCGCGCAAGGTAATAGCGTTCAGACTTGGATGGCTGAAGTTGTTATATATTCCTCCTCCGGAGGCAGCGGCGTTGCCGCTAAAGGTGAGATTGGCCAGCGTGGGGCTGCTGAATTGATTGATCATCCCCCCGCCAAAGCTGTCATAGCCGGAGCCATTGGCCTGCCCGGCGGTGATGACGAAGCCGTCCAGCACAGCGCTGGAATCAATCAGGGCCGCGCTGACGACGTGGTAGGCGTTGCTGCCTACGATCTGAGAGGCAGCCTCGTTGATATAGTCCCCGCCGTGATTGTCGTTGCCATCAACATCGCCGCTGAGGATGGTTTTGTTGGTTGTCCAGTTGCGTTGATCGCGGCTGGTCTCCGTGCCGGCGAAGCCGCCATAGAGGGCAACGCCGTGCTTGAGGGTGAAGGTGGCGCTGCGCTCGCCGGCCGCGCCTGGATAGTGCACACCCATCTTGACCCAAATTTCATCGCCGCTCACGGCGTTGGTCAGAGCGGTTTGCAGTGTGCAGGAATTTGCCCACGACGAGCAATTGCCACTGCCCTGGGCGACCGGCGCAGCGAAGCGCACAGAGCCGGCCGCCTGGCTACTCAAAGGCACATTGAGTGAAAACACACTTAGGAGCGCCAAAAGAACGATGCAAAAAACGTCCTTCCGCTTCAGGGAAAATCGCCGCTGTTCCATCTGAGCCTCCAAAACAAAAAACTGGTCTGTCATTCGCTTGGTTACAGACCCGATGAATTGCATTCAGCTTGCCTATAAAGAAGCGGTGGACAGAAAGGAAAGAGAATTTGTTGCGCCAGTCCCTTGCCGGGCTTAAATCCGCTCGATAGGACAGCGCATCCTCAGATCGCAACCCTTTATTTGAATACCGGTAAAAGGGGAGTAGAATCTCACCAACAAAAAGTTGTCAATCCGATCAAACCATTCCCTCCGTATGATGATTGTAATCCCTCTTCGCTCCAAATCGCATGTTTAGTTAATTACAAATTTGTTAGGAGATTTGTCATGTTATAGGGATAGTTCGTTTCGTTCTCGATTTCTGAACGCGTGCGGAGGGGTAAGGAAGGGATGATTGGCGACTCGGCAAACCGCTGGCGCGGCTTGATCCTGACGTTCAATCGCGTGTTTTGAGGGCGGATGGTAAGAACTGACAGACTACGCTCTTGCCGGGAGATCGAAATAGCGCTCAAACAGGGCTTTGACCGGCTGCGAGATGGCCCCGCAGGTTTGAGGCGCAGGTTCAGACCTCGAAAGGCAAGAAAATACATTCCTTCTCAGAGAGCAACCACATATCATTATTACAATCAAAGCGGCTTTTGACCGTTAGTCAGGCTTGACTTGATCCAATCCGCAGGCTACAATGTTTCTTGGAGGTGTAAGATGGTTCAAACACTTACTGTTTCAGAGAGACTCTATCAGCAATTAGAGATTACGGCGCGCAACGGCGGGTTCGATAGCCTTGAAGAGTTGATTCAGAAACTCATTGAGGTTTGGCAAGCGCACATTGAAGAACTAAATTGCCGCCAAGAGACTGTGCGCCGTATTGATGCTCTGCGCGAACGTCTATCCAGAACTTATGGTGAGATGGAAGATAGCGTGGAGTTAATCCGCGCAGACCGTGAGCGATGAATATGGGTAAAATCGTCGTTGATAGCAGTGTAGTCATCAAATGGTTTGTGCCCGAACCATTATCCGCTGAGTCACGGCGAGTATTGGATGGCTATCAATCGGGGTCTTTCATGCTCATTGCGCCCGATTTACTTGCCGCTGAAATTGGTAATATCGTCTGGAAGAAATATCGCTTTCAGGGATTGGCAAAGGCTGACGCCGAGCAAATCATCACTTCGTTTAGAGAAGTGGATATTGAATTTACACCCGCTGCGGAGTTGCTTTCAGAGGCATTGCGGATTGCAATGATCCACGAACGCACTGTGTATGACTCGTTATATATTGCCTTGAGTGAGCGCGAGAATTGTGATTACATAACAGCAGATAAAACATTGGTCAATGAGATGAGCAAATCGTTTCCAAAAACAGTTTGGGTCGCTAATTGGCCGTTCTGAGTTTGACTATGCTAAACATTTGCTTCCCGAAAATCACATAGGAGTTGCTCGAATCGATCGTGTACAAATGAGTTGGTTTCGGATGGATGGGGCAGGAGCGGCAAGCGTTGCGATTTAGTGCCTGAGGTTGTCTGCCATTTCTTAAGAGTTGAACGGTACTTCGTGCATTCGTGAACATTCGTGGACAGTCTGCCCTGCCAAATAGAGCCTATGGTGAAGTATTTCATTGGCAGGCAAAATACAGCTCACTCTACGATCACAATTTCCGAGCTGCTGCGCCCAAAGACTTCAGGGGAATACATCTCCTCGGCTTTGGCCGGCGGTACGACAAACGTGCCAGGTGTTGTGGCGCGGGCAAGATAGCTGTATTCATAGACGCCTTCCCATAAGAGCGCGGCAAAGGCTTCGGCGCGGTTATCGCGCAGGTTCTGGTGTTCGTACCACGGATACCACCACCAAAAAGAGGGGGATTGCGGCATAGAAGGCTCATGCGGCGGGTTGCCGGTCACCGCCAGGGCAGGGTTGAGGATTTCTAGGCCGGCCGGTAGATAATCGACCAGCGCCACGTGATAGCGGCGGCTGTCAGCGACCAGGGTTAGTTTCACCCGTACTCTGGCGCCGGCGCGGATGTGCCAGCGTCCCTGGGCGTCCTGAAACACATCCGTAGGATCATTCACTGCTTCGTAGCGGCGCGTGACCACAAAGCCCATATCCAGCGGGTCTAATTGCAGGGTGGTCGGTGCATAACGTAACCCCAGACGATAGTAGAGGCGGCCTTTCCCCTCCTTGCTGAGCAGGAGGTTTTGCATCCCAGAAGCCGTTTGAGCTAGGACGAAATCCATTGGCAAGCGAGTTTCGTGAATCTCGGTCGTGCGCCCACGGAAGACGCTGCTACCGGCGTAGGTCTCGCCCAACCAGACGCGGGCGACGAAATCCGGTGTCTGGCTCTCATAGGTCTGGAAATAGCGGTCTAAAGCCAGCAGGACAAAGACGTTCTCTTGGGTATTGCGCCAGTGGCCTTTAACCCGGTGAGCCATCAAACCTTTGACCAGCTTGGGAATCAGATCGCTTTGCGGATTGTCGCTCATCAGGGCATCGAGCAGGATGGCATCGGTGCGCCGATCGGAATCGAGCAAAAGATAGCTTTGTTCGTTGAAATCGGTGATGAAGTTGGCTGCACTGGCTGTTTCGACCACGCGATTGCCGACCAGACGGCGAATTTCCTGGCGCTGGGTAGGATTCTCAACCACCGGCCATAACCAGCCAATCGCCGGCAGCGAGAGATTCTCTAACCCGGCTTTCTGGATCAGGTCTTGCGCCTTGCTTGGATCGGAATCGCCGGCCAGGTGACGCACGTAAAGGGCATAGGCGCTCAACGTCCAGCGGATTTGTTCACTGTACCAGTCGGGATAGTGCGATTCAATGGATTTCAGGTAGGGCAGGACGGCTTCCAGCATTCCTGCCGGCAGGGTATAGCCCTTTTGGCGGGCGCGCAGCAGAGCATGGGCAACATGGATGGTGTGGAAAGGTATAGACTCATATCCCCGTGTCCAGATTGGGAAACCGCCGTCGCTGTTCTGCATCCCCTGCAGGCGATCCAGGTCGCTTTGCACCTGCTTCTCTAATTCGGCCGGCGGGGGTAAACCTTCCGCCTTGAAGGCTGCCAGCACATCCCGCAAGGCGGCGATCGCCATTAGCCGCGAAGCCAATTGCTCCGAACACTCAAAAGGATAATCCACCAGATAGATCACTGCATCGGTGAGGGCTTGCAATGCGGTCGAAGAGGTCGAAATCTCCAGGCCACCATATTGGGGAAAAACCCCGCGGGGATATTGGATGGGTTGAACGATGCTTCCCTCATCGATCACGCCATAGGTCGCAAAGGCTTCGCTGGTAGCTGGGGTGTAGACCGGCAATTCGATTTGGGCGGCGTCGGCGTAGTTGCCGGCGATGGCGGCAATTTGCAGTTGAGCTTTGCCAGCCAAAACGGTTTGCGCGGCAAAGCGCACTTCAACCCGATTGTTTGCCGGCACGTTGACCAGCCAGCCGCTTTGCAGGAGTTCCAGATTGTTAGCCCGCGCCACCACTTGCACTGCCAGCGCTTCCTCGGTCTGATTCTGGATGACCACCGGCAGTTCAAAGACATCTCCAAAGTTCAGAAAGCGCGGCGCAGCCGGGCGCACCATTAATGGCAAACGGGCCGTCAGGTTGGCTTCCCCTTTGCCGAAGCGTTTTCCGCCAGCGTCCACGGCAATTGCCATGATGCGGTAGCGGGTGAGATTGTCCGGTAACTTGAAATGAACCTGCGCTATTCCTTCTTCATCGGTTTGAACGCTGGGGGCAAACACTGCCAGGGGATTGAAATCTAGGCGGAGCGGGATTGGGCTGGTTGCAGCGGATTCATCCTCGAAAGCGCCAGCCGGGCTTTCTGCCACCCTGGTCGCCATCGGCATGAGCGGCATGGCTTCTTCCATGACAATAGCTTTCCTGGATAGTTCGCGGGCAAGGGCAAGGGGGTCGATTAGGATGAGGCTGGCGCGCCCATAAACGCTCTCGATTGCGGTGCTGCGCTGGGGATAAAAGGCGGCGAGCGGGTCAGCCATCTGATATTGAGTGAGCGACAAAATCGCTTCATCCACCACAACCACAGCCACTTCGGCGTTAGCCAACGGTTTGCCGCCGGCGTCCTTCACCGCTACCGAAAGGCTGGTTTCGGCGCCGGGCTCAAGCTCGCTTTTTTGGGAGGTAATCGTGAGATCCAGCGTCCGCGAGAGCGGGGGGATATTCAGCGTTAGGGTACCCACCGCATAGGCGGGGCGCAAGGGCAGATCGGGCTGGGGCATCCCGCTCGCGTCATTATGTGGGGCTGCACCAACCAAATCTACCTGCAGGTTCAAATTCGGGGTATGTTGCTCTTCAATCGGGATGCGCAGGGTGACCGAACCACTTTGATCGACCCGAAACCGTTGACTGCTGACCAGGCCATTGCGGCTGATGGTGAGCAAACCTTCAGCCGGCGCGAAGGGGGCTTGCACCAACACCTCTGCCGTTTCGCCGGGTTGATAGCTTTCTTTGTCGGGAATCAAGGTTACGCTTTCCTGTTCCAGCTTTTGAGAAGGTCGGGTTGCGCCGCCGCTGACCCAGCGGGTGAGGGTGGTTTGATTGAGGCGCTCCAGCCGATCGCGCACCCGCGCCGTGATCTGATAGGTGCCGCCCAGCGGGGTTTGGAAGGTGCAAAAGGTGGGTTCGGCCGCTGAAGTCGCCTGACAGGTCTGGGTGTCGGCGGCTTCCTGCACCCACCGTCCGTTGCGGTTTTTCCACTCCAGGCGGCTGGCTTGAATTTCAACCGCTTGACCGCTCACCGCTTTGCCGTCTAAATCGGTGACAATAAACTCCACCTGCAGCGGCGTCCCTTTGGGGACAAAATAGCGTTTGGTGCGCAGCCCCACATAGAGCTCAGCGGGGTGAACGAGCAGGGTGGTTGCGCTCGACCAGGCCTGGCGGTTGACATCCATCACTGTTGCTGTGGCAGTCACCTGGCGAGGACTTGCGCCCACTGTAGCCTGCCCCTGGGCGGCAAAGTCAAGGTTCAGATAATGAAAACCGGTTGCATCGGTTTTGCCCTGGAACGTGGTGGTCTGTTGTCCGTCTTCCGGGTAGGGATCGAAGCCCCACCACGGGCGCCAATTGCCAAAGGTGAAGTCATCCCAACCCGGTGGCTGATACCTGCCAGGCGCAGTGGTCACCTGCCAGCTCACCTCGGCGTTCGCCAATCCGCCGCCGGCATAATACCTGGCTTCCACCGAAACCGTTGCCTGACCGTTGATAAAGAAAGGCGGTTGACTTTCGGTGCGAGCGATGACCTCAAACTCGGGCCGCCGAAACTCTTGTACCTGAAAGGTGTGGCGATATTCCGGATTTTGGTAAACGGTTGTGGCTTTCAAAAGCACCTGCGCGGTTCCAAGGTTGATCCCTTCTGGGATCGGAAAGCGGAAGTCAAACCCACCCCAGGCGTTGAGAGCGGTCTCACCAGAAGTAATCAGGTTGCCGGTGGCATCCATAACTTGATAGGTGAGGGGTGGGAGTGAACGGTCAATCAAGCCGACATCGCCGCTTGGTGCGGCGCCGATGTGCCGCAACCAGCCTTTGAGATGCACCTCCTCTCCTGGGCGGTACATTTGACGGTCGTCGAAGACAAACCACGCCAGAGAGTCGAGTAAGGGTCGCTTGCGCCAGACCTCTTCTCCATAAAGCCACTCAGAGCGTGGCAAAAAGGCAAGATCATTCCCCTTGCGGGCAGTCAGATAAGCGGCCGACTCCGGTATTGGGAAACGGGCAACACCTTCGGCGTTGCTGAAGACAATTTGCCCGTTCTCGGCCTGGATGGCGGTACCTTCCAGCGGCACGCCGCTGCGCAGGTCGCTGACAAAGGCGATCATTTGGGTCGGATCGCTATAGGCGTCCAGGGCAATCCGGGTGACTTGAACCCACAGGATGACGGTTTGCGCTTCTCTTCGCCAGCGGGCCTCCTCGCTTTCGATTAAGGGCTTGAGCGGAGAAACAATCACGACAAATTGGCCAGAACCGCTTTGCGTGTAAGGCTGCAGGTCAATTGAGACCGCGCTGAGCGTTTCCGGCGGGATGTCCAGATTCAACGTCTTTTCGGCAACCAGGCTGCCCGGCATTTGGGAGAGGTCTCTAATTCCATACTTGCGCAGGAACTCCTTAAAGGGTTTCCAGTGTTCAGGCTGGACGCGGTAAATCTTCAATTCGAGTCGAGCATAATTCCGTGCATAGACGCTTAGAACACCTTTAGCGCTCGGATCTAAGGTGATAAAGGTGCTGCCGGGGCCAACCAGCAGGGGTTCGGCGCGCTCGACTTTGAAGCGCAGGGTGAGATCCTCTCCAAGCGTTTGGCCGAAAATATCGCCAATTTTTGCGGAAAGGGTTACCTGATACGTGGTGTTGCCGCGCGTTTCGCCCTCGATTAAAATTGTGTTGCCACTCACGTTGGCGTTTAAGCCCGCAATGGCGGGGGTGATCGAAAGCAGCGTCTCTTGAAAAGCGTTGACATCCAACGGGTTGTTAAAGCGAATGGTGAAAGGCATCAGCGGTCGACAATCGTCATCCCAACCACAGCGAGTTTCTTCAACCCGCAAGGGGGCATAGGTAGAGAAAGCGTATGTCGTTGCCTGCTCGGAAAGGCGTGGGCCTTCTGCAGAGGGAACGCCTGGGCCAATCGTCACGTTCACCTTAGCTGCGGCCGGCAAAAGCCGGTTCGCTTTGAAGGCAAGCCAACGTCCTTCTAGGGCTTGCTGAGCCAGTTGTTTGACGGTAGGATTGGCTTGAATTTCCTGTTCGGTTGCCAGGTGCAGTTCTACGCGCTGATTGTTCGCAGTTACCTGGATGGTCTCCAGCACTTTAACGGGATCGATGCGCTGGTCAAATGCGACAAAGAAGAGCGGCTCGCGCGGCTGTGCCTCGCCAACTGGGTAAGTGTTGACGACTTTGGGCGGGGGGGTGGAGAAGGTGAAAACGAAATCCTCTGCCAGGGCGTTGCCCCAGAGAGATTTCGTCCCAGCCGGCACGGTGATGCGGTAGAGAGTGGCTTTGGGCAGGCGGTCAATTTGCTCGGAGTCGAATTCAAATGTCAACGTTTTGCTGCCAATCCAACGCCAGGTGCCTTTGAGTTCGGGGGTGATGTGCACTGGCACCTCCTGCGCAGCGAGGTCTTGCAGCGTTTCCAGTGGTACCATGGGCTGGTTGAAAGTTAGGCTAATGAAGGGAACGACGTCCACTTCTCCGTCGGGCGCGAAGCGGCTAACCTGCAGGGGAACTGCGGTGTCCACGCTTGGGGTAGGCGCAGACTCGCGGGGCGGGAAAGGCTCCTGGATGGTCAGGCTTGAACGAGGTGGAGGGAGCAACTCGGCTGGCAGCTTAAATTGCACGGTTAACCCACCGGATAGGGGCAGGGTTGGTAAACGGGCAAAGATTGCCTGCACCTGCTCTGGGCTGAGCGCTTCTGCTTCTCCACGGGATGCGGGGGCGGGAGTCGTTCGGGGAGGTTTTCCTTCGCTAAGGTGGATTTCCATTTGGGGTGACTCTCCTGTTGGTGAAGTGGTGAAATTCTGGATTTGAATCGGGACAGGCGTTTGATTTTCCCCTCGAGGAGAAAAGAACCAACATGCGCTGAGCAATAGCCCTGCAGAGAGGAGCAGAAGAATGACTCCCAAAACCCGCTTATTGGACATGGCAAACGCTCCTTTTTCTTGCAGGACGCTGACGGTGGGGGAAACGTTCCCTGGAAAGTGATTATTTGTATTATACCTTCTTAAAAAACCTTGACGCACCGAAAGGACAGGGTATAATTTGCATGAGTGTCAGCCGAGTTTTTCGAACTTCAGATGAGCGCTTGAGGAAAAGGTCTCGAGTGCTTGTCTTTGTTTGTCTCTGCAAATGATGATTTTTTGTGAAGGACAGGTTTTCTCAGGTAGTGGTGCAATCAGTTCCCCGCCTCTGTCCCCTGACAACCGAGGGTCGGCTACACGGAGGAAACCTAACCCTTCGAGGTTAGGTCATAGATTGGTTATTGACTTTCGCCGTAATGGCAAGGAACTAGGAGGCATTGAGTGGAAGCAAAGGGACTCAAAGCATTAAAGATCAGCCTGGCTTCTCCAGAAACCATTCGCAGTTGGTCTTATGGAGAGGTGCTGAAACCCGAAACGATCAACTACCGGCGCTTGCGCCCCGAGAAAGATGGCTTGTTCTGCGAAGCCATTTTTGGCCCGACGCGAGATTGGCAATGTTATTGTGGGAAATACAAAAACCCGCGCTACAAGGGCATTGTTTGCGATAAATGCGGCGTCGAGGTGACCCGTTCTTCGGTGCGCCGTGAGCGCATGGGACACATCGAGCTGGCAGCCCCAGTTGCGCATGTCTGGTATACCCGCCGCATCCCATCCTACCTTGGTTTGTTACTGGACATCTCCCGGCGCAATCTGGATCGCGTTTTATATTTCGCCCAGTATGTGGTTACTTACGTTGATGAAGAGGCACGCAAGAAAGCGCTTGCCCGTTTGGAAGATAAAATCACCCAGGCAGAGCGCGAACAGGCTGCGCGCATCAATCAGCAAATCGCCGAGATCAAAGCTGAACGCGATCGGGAAATTAAGGGACTGCATGAACGCCGCCATCAACTGGAAACCCATTTCGAGGAATTGCTGGCCGAAAAACTTGACCCAATCATCAAGGCTGGCCAACGCCTTGAAACCAGTCTGAAGGAACAACTCGGCAGTACAGCCAAATCGGCTATTCATTTCCCAGATACCGAGATTGTGATTGTCGATAGCGGCGAAACCATCACCAATGCCCATCTTGGCAAAGTGCAAGAGGTGGTGAAGGGCCGCCTGGAGGAACTGGAAAGCGAAATCAAGGAGCAAAAGCAGTTTGAGCTGAATCGCATTACCGCCGATATTGAGCGCAAACGCGCTGAAGCCGATTTGAGCATGGAAGAACTGCGCAGGCAACTGGAAGACCAGGCAGTGGTCGCCCGAGACGAAAACAGCCGCCTGCGCGATGAGCTGCTCGAATTGCGCCCCCTGACCTTTATGGGTGAGGCGCGCTATCGTGAACTCAAGTCGCGCTGGGGTCAGGTCTTTCGCGCCGACATGGGCGCTGAAGCGTTTTACGATATCCTGCGGCGCATGGATCTTGACAAACTTGCCGAAGAATTATGGACTGAGGTGCGCACCTCGAAGAGCAAGCAAAAGCGCCGCAAAGCCACCCGGCGCTTAAAGGTGGTGGAAGCCTTCCGCCGTTCAGGCAACCGCCCGGAGTGGATGATCCTGACGGTCTTGCCCGTGATCCCGCCCGACCTGCGCCCAATGGTGCAATTGGATGGCGGCCGCTTTGCCACCTCAGACTTGAACGACCTCTATCGGCGGGTAATCAACCGCAACAACCGTTTGAAACGGCTGTTGGAATTAGGCGCCCCGGATGTCATCGTGCGGAATGAGAAGCGCATGTTGCAGGAAGCTGTCGATTCGCTGATCGACAATTCTCAGCGTGGCAAGGCACTCTCCCGGCGCGGGCGGCGCGAATTGAAGTCCCTCAGCGATATGCTCAAAGGGAAGAAAGGCCGCTTCCGCCGCAACCTGCTCGGAAAACGGGTGGACTACTCCGGTCGTTCCGTGATCGTGGTTGGCCCGAACCTCAAGCTCTATCAATGTGGTTTACCTAAGACGATGGCTTTAGAGCTTTATCGGCCGTTTGTGATCGCTCGCCTGGTCTCGCATGGTTATGCTGCCAACGTCAAAGGGGCAAAGCGCTTTATTGAACGCAACCGCCCCGAAGTGTGGGAAGTCCTGGAAGAAGTAATTAAAGAACGGCCGGTGTTGCTGAACCGTGCCCCGACCTTACACCGCCTGGGCATTCAAGCCTTCGAACCGGTGCTCATTGAGGGCAGCGCCATTCAGTTGCATCCGCTGGTGACAACCGCTTTCAATGCCGACTTTGATGGTGACCAGATGGCGGTGCATGTTCCGCTCTCCCAGAAAGCGGTTTGGGAGGCGCGCCAGCTCATGCTTTCCTCGCGCAACTTGCTGAAGCCGGCCGATGGCGAACCGATCATCAGCCCTTCCAAGGATATGGTATTGGGCATTTATTATTTGTCTAAAACCGACAACAAGACCCACAAGGGAGATGGGCGCATCTTTGCCGATATGGATGAGGTCGAATTAGCTTATGAGCTTGAACAGGTTGACCTTCATGCGCGCATCAAACTGATGGCAACGACCTGGTATGACGATGAGGGCAACCGTCTGTCCCAATCCCAAACTCGTTTGCTCGAAACGACAGTAGGACGGGTACTCTTAAATCGAGTTTTGCCGCCCAATATGCAATTTATCAATCGCGAGTTGGACAAAGGCGGCATCAAAGATCTGATCGCCGAACTCTATGAGGTCTGCGGTGAAGAGACGACGACTGAAGTTGCTGATGCCATCAAGGATATTGGCTTCAAATATGCCACGCGTTCTGGCTATACCTTGGCTGTTTCGGATATTACCATCCCGCCAGAGAAGCCGCAAATCATCGAAAGCGCCCTGCAAGAACAGGAGGCAGTGGAACGCGACTACCGGCGCGGTTTGCTCACCGAGCAAGAAAAGAATGAACGCGTGATTCAAATCTGGCAAGATACCACAAAAAAGGTGGCCGACGCAGTTAAGGCGACCATGGACCCGCATGGAAATCTGGCTGCGCAAGCCATTTCTGGGGCAACGAAAGGTGGTTTTGGCCCGATCTCCCAATTGGCGGGGATGCGTGGCTTGATGGCAGATCCCTCGGGGCGCATTATCCCCCTGCCCATTCGTTCCAACTTCCGTGAGGGTCTCACTGCGTTGGAGTACTTCATCTCCACGCATGGGGCGCGCAAAGGTCTGGCAGATACCGCCCTGCGCACAGCCGATGCCGGTTATCTCACCCGCCGTCTGGTTGACGTTGCCCAGGATGTGATCATCAACGATGAGGATTGTGGCACCCAGGAGGGGATTTTCATTCGTCGTAGCGATGATGTTGCTGGCCAGTCGCTGATCACACGCCTGTATGGGCGAGTGGTTGCTGAGCGGGTGGTGGATCCCGACACAGGCGAAGTCTTAGCCGAACGCGATGAACTGCTGGATCACCCCATTGTGCGCCGCATTGTAGCTTCGAACGTTCAAGAAGTGAAGGTGCGTTCCCCCTTGACTTGTGAACTGCTGCATGGCGTCTGTGCCAAATGTTATGGGTTGGATTTAGGGCGCGGAAAGATGGTCGAGGTTGGTACCGCAGTGGGGATCGTGGCAGCTCAATCGATCGGCGAACCCGGCACGCAACTCACCCTGCGCACTTTCCACACCGGCGGTGTTGCTGCAGGTGGCGACATTACCACCGGGCTACCGCGCGTTGAGGAACTGTTTGAAGCGCGCCGCCAACCCAAGGGAGAAGCTACCGTTTCGGAGATTGGCGGGATTGTTTCCATCCTGCAATCAGACCGCTACAGCGATCTGCGCGAAGTGCATGTGCGCAACTCACAACTCATCGAAGAACCCTATGACATCCCGGAAGACTGGAAGATCGCTGTTGAAGATGGTGGGGAGGTCAGCCAGGGGGATGTGATCGCTTTCGCCGATGAAAACACCACTATTGTGGCTCAGAACAAGGGCCGCGTGCGCATCGAGGGCAATCGCGTGATTGTGGCACGGGAAGTGACGGAAGATGTTGCCTATGAGATTCCCGGTACAGCGCGCTTGCTGGTCAAAGATGGCGATCGCGTGGAACCAGGCCAACCCCTAACCGAAGGCTCGCTCAACCCCCATCGTATCTTGCGCATTCAGGGCCGGGAAGCTTGCCAGATGTATCTCCTCACCGAGGTACAAAAAGTCTATCGCTCTCAAGGTCAGAACATCAACGACAAACACTTTGAGGTCATCATCCGCAAGATGATGTCCAAGGTGCAAATTATCCGCCCCGGCGATAGCGATTACTTGCCTGGCGATCTGGTCGACCGCCTCGAATTGAAGCGCAAAAATGAGCAATTGCTGGCACAAGGCAAACGCATTGCGCGCTCAGTGGATGTGCTTTTGGGCATCACCAAAGCCTCGCTCAGCACCGATTCGTTCCTATCCGCCTCTTCCTTCCAGCACACGATTAAGGTGCTGGCTGGCGCGGCGATTGCCTCAGCCAAAGACCCGCTTTATGGTTTGAAGGAGAATGTGATCATTGGTAAGCTGATCCCGGCTGGCACCGGCTTTGAGCGCGGTCGCTTTGATGAAGATCAACAGGTCTATTTCGATAGCCCTACCTCCCCCGACGGGGGTGAACGCCGCCCGGAGGCTCGCCCCGATTTCATTAGCTCTTACATCGATTGAGGCATGTCAACCCCGCCATTACTGCAACGCTATCGCTCGTTCTTAGACCTTCCCCAGCACACTCAACTGGTCACCCTTTCTGAAGGGAATACGCCGCTGATCCCACTGCCCCGCCTAGCGGAGCAGTGGGGCGGCGGCTTTGAACTTTATGTGAAGTATGAAGGCCTTAATCCTACCGGCTCGTTCAAGGATCGGGGGATGACGGCTGCTATCGGCGAAGCCGTCGGTCGGGGCGCGAAGACGGTCATTTGTGCTTCTACCGGGAATACGGCGGCCTCCGCGGCTGCCTATGCTGCCCGCGCCGGCCTGAAAGCGGTCGTCTTAATTCCCCAAGGCAAAGTTGCCGCCGGTAAACTGGCTGGGGCCGTGGCTTATGGCGCTCAGGTAATTCAAATTCAGGGCTCTTTCGATGATGCCTTGCATCTGGTGGTGGAGATTTGTCAGCGTCATCCCATTGCCCTGGTCAACTCGCTCAACCCGTATCGCCTGGAAGGACAAAAAACCGCCGCCTTTGAAATCTGTGATGTGCTGGGGATTGCACCAGATTGGCTGTGTTTACCGGTGGGGAATGCCGGCAATATCACCTCTTACTGGATGGGATTCCGCCAATATGATCAGGCAAAGCAAAGCGGTTTACCGCGCATTTTGGGCGTTCAGGCAAGTGGGGCAGCCCCATTGGTTTTGGGCCATCCGGTTGATCATCCTGAAACGGTTGCGACGGCCATTCGTATCGGCCGACCGGCGCGCGGCGAGCAGGCTTTGCAAGCGGCCGACGAATCGGGCGGGCGGATTATTGCCGTCAGTGACGAGGAAATTCTAGCCATGCAGAAGACCCTGGCGAGCGAAGGAGTGTGGGTGGAACCAGCTTCGGCGGCTGGCTTAGCCGGCTTTGCTGCAGAAGTATTGACGGGGCACATTCAACCCAAGGGCAAACGGGTGGTGGCGGTCTGTACCGGTCATGGATTGAAAGACCCGGACATTATCGTAAAATCCATGCCCACCCCGCAACTGCTGGCGGTTGACCTCCATCTCCTCGAGGAAGCGATCCTGGCGTAAGTTGGGATAGACTATTGGAACGTCCCTGAGGAAAAATTTTTCTCCCTTGCGACGATTATTTCGGCTTTCCCACAACGTGGGTAGGGGTGCGATGCAAAGGCTGGTACCCCTTTTCGGCCAGCTCGGCGGTTGGCACTGAAGCCTCGTCTGGTTTATCCGACAAGCCAAAGAGCAGCGCCCCTTGTTGCTTCCAGTCCAAAGCTAGGGCGCGCACTTCGTGGGTAAGGACTATTTCCTGTTGGAGGAGAATGTTCAGGGGGGTCGTGTCGGGCAGAAAGCCCATCCGCTGCACCGTGTTTTGGTATTCGTTGTAGCGAAAAGCTTTGAAGGGAGTTGGGTCTCCAGCCTGAACATTGGCGTAAATCGATTCGTGAATCGCCTGTAACGAGGGAGCAAGCTCTGCTTTGTGGGTTTCGACCTGATCAATGAATTGACGGAAGGTTAACAGCCGTTTGCCTCGCACCTCGCGAATGACCTTTTCGGTATCATACAGACCACTGCCGAGGATCAAACAGATATAAGCCAAGTAATCCTGGTTGTCGGCGGTAAAGGGATGAAACTCAGGATGATTGAGCTGGTTGTAGGAATTGAGAAAGCTGTCTAAATTGAAGGCTTCGCCAAGCAGGGATTCCACAGTTTGACGCACAGCTTCCACCCGTGCCTGATCGATCACGTGCGAATTGCGCCCGCGGGCTCCGAGGGTTGTCTTATCCAAATCCAGGATGACCGCAGTTGACTCATCAATCGGAAAACCACGCACCGCGCAATAACGGCGTAAATTGTAGTCTTCGCTTTCGTTGAGCGCCGACCAGCGATTGGACAACACCATACTTTGGCCGCCAGGGGTTTGCACGCTCTCAAACTCGAAAGGCTCCGTGTTTTCCGAGCCAATAAAAATAATCCCTTCCCAACCTGCCACCTGGCAGATATTGTCGAATGCGCCACCGTCGCTCATGCGGGTGTCGCCGATAAAAATCAAGCGCTTGATCTCGGCTTTGGGTGCTTCGAGACGCCGGGCTTCGCGAAGCAACGCCACGATCACGCGGGCGTAGGATACCTCATGCTTGCGAGGAATTTCATGGGAGGGAAGATCAAGGCGGGCATGCACTTCGCTCAATGAGGGCAGGCGATTATCCATCGGAATCAGGTTGCGATAAACGACAAAATCGCCTAAAAACTCGGCTACGTTTGATTTTCCAAAGACATTCATGGGTCTCTCCTAGAGCTTGGGAAGGACGATCGATTGTTGTTTCTGGTATTTGCCTTTTTTATCGGCGTAGGATATCTCGCATTCTTCATCCGCCTCAAAGAACAACACCTGGGCGATGCCCTCGTTAGCATAAATTTTTGCCGGCAGAGGGGTGGTGTTGGAAATCTCTAGCGTGACATAGCCCTCCCATTCGGGTTCGAATGGCGTAACGTTGACAATAATACCACAGCGAGCATAGGTGCTCTTACCGACACACACGGTTAAGACCCCCCGCGGAATGCGAAAATACTCAACCGTACGGGCTAAAGCAAACGAATTGGGTGGGATAATGCAGACTTCCCCTTTGAAATCCACCATAGATTTGGGGTCGAAGTGCTTGGGATCGACAACGGCTGAGAAAACATTGGTAAAAATTTTGAACTCATCGGCAACGCGGATGTCGTATCCATAGGAGGAAACCCCAAAAGAGATCACCCCGTCCCGCACCTGATTTTCAGCAAATGGTTCAATCATGCGATGCTCACGCGCCATTTTGCGAATCCAATGATCCGGCTTTAGCCCCATAACCACCTCCGCATTCAAAAGAAATAGATTCGCCGTATTATACCTGCTATAGTGTCCAGATAGAAGAAAAATCAGCGCGTCAGACGCTCAGTTTTTGTAATTACCTACTATAGGCTTAATTCGGCAGGGGGAATGTCCGCAAGTGTTTAACGCATGCACGAATAGCGCTGTCATTTATACGTGGTCAATTCGTGGACAGTTTTCTCAGCGAGTTATCCCACAAATTGTGGTGGTAGGTTGTTATCAATTTTCACAATGCAATCGATCTTACAAGAGGGATAGGAGGTTTCCATTGTTTTCCAAAATAAAAAATAAAATTTAGACAAATATCATGGGACAAATATCATTTGACAAATATCACTTGAGGATATTTTGAGTTTTGGTTACAATACAAGCACTTGAAGCTCATCATCACCGTTTTTCGCCAAAGGCGGTGTCCATGTATCCTCAACTGAACTCCTTACAAACTCATCAGGAGTGGAGTTCATCCTCGTTCGAACTGAGAGACTTAGCCCCCACTCCGGCTGAAGAGTGGCAACGAACGCTTGCCTTTCTGGGCTTGGGAACAGCGGAGAAGGCTGCCATGGCGCGCTCGGTTGAAGCGTTGATGCGTCGGGCGGTTGAACTGGTCGTTGATACGTATGACTATCTGCAAAAATTCCCTGAAACGGCGGCTATTCTCGGTTGGGAAGAAAGCGTCGATGTGGACCACCTGGAAGAGCGGCGGCGCTTCTTTACCATCTGGCTTGCCCGCACATTGGGGATGGATACCAGCGACGAATTTGCTGCCTATCTCTTTCGGGCGGGGAAATTCCATGCCGGGCATGGGCCACGTCAGATCCATACGCCGCCAACCTATATCACCGCCTCCATAGGACATGTGCTGGCCTACTTTGCTCAGGTTCTTGGCGAATCACCGTTGAAAGCCCCTGACCTTGCTGCGGCGATGGCAGGATGGAGCAAATACCTGAGCGCTCAGCTCAACCTAATGCTGTTTGGTTATCACATTGCGCGCCAGTTTGAAAGTGGCGAGCTGCCGATTCGAGTAAAACTGTTTGGCACAGTGCGCCCAATCATCGGCAAGAGCGAGGTGATTGTCCGTGTCCATCAGGCGGATACGGTTGCCAGAGTCTTGGGAAAGTTTTTTGACTATTATCCGGAAGCACGTGACCAGGCGTTGGAAAAAATTTGGGATACGGAAGAGAAAAGCACTTCGGAATGGCTGGAAGTGGTGTCGGTTTATCTCTTCCGTAAGGGTTGGCGAATCCTATTGAACGGGCGTGATTTGACTTATGAAGGCGGCTTTAATCAACCCCTTGCTTCCCAAGACGAAATCGCAATCTTTCCACCCGGTCGCTGAGGAGGCTATGGGCTGGCGATAATATCTATGGTCGAAACCAATGGATTGCTTTCCAAAAGCGGCTCGGGATTTTGGGGCAATGAGTCCCTAGAAAGGAGGCATTGAAGCAGAAAGAAAGCAGAACCGGACCCGAAACTGTACATCCTGATCCATCAACCTTACCAATTAAATTATTGAAATAACGACAAAGGAGGCAAAAAATGGCAACACTTGGAGGGTACGCCGATCGGATTGGGCGCATTGACCTTAATACCTTAACGGTTTCCTATGAATCCATCCCCGATGATTGGGCGCGAAAGTATATCGGGGCGCGAGGTTTGGGTGTCAAGTATGTCTTTGAAAACGGACCGCAGGTGGATCCGCTCTCGCCTGACAATATTATCTGCTTTATGAATGGTCCTTTGACCGGCACCGAAGCCAACATGAGCGGCCGCCTGGCAATTGTAACCAAATCGCCCTTGACGGGCACCGTTTGCGATAGCCATCATGGCGGTTGGTCGGCAGCCCGCCTGCGTTGGGCTGGCTTTGATGGCTTGATCTTCAAGGGCAAAGCGGAGAAACCGGTCTATGCTTATGTACATGACGGTGTTGTTGAGCTTTTGGACGCTTCAGAGGTGTGGGGCAAGGGTGTGCATGATACGGTCAAATACTTCAAGGAAAAATATGGCGAAAAAGACCTAACGGTCATGGCCATCGGGCAAGCAGGCGAAAATCTGGTACGCTTTGCTTGTTGGGTGAATGAGAACGATCGCGCCAGCGGGCGGGGCGGCACGGGCTGTGTCGGTGGCAGCAAGATGCTGAAAGCCATTGTCGTCAAAGCTGAAAAGAAAATGCCCAAAGCTGCCAACCATGAGGCGTGGAAAGAGGCTCACAAGCGCGCTTTGGCGACCATCATGGCGGAAGAAAATATCACCAGCCCGCGCAAAGGCGGCCTGTCTGTCTACGGGACGAATGTCCTGATGAACATCACCAGCGGCATGGGCGCTTTGCCGACCCGTAATGCGCAAGTGACTTCCTTTGAGGAAAAGGCCGAAAAGATCAGCGGTGAGTGGGTCAAGGAGAACATTCTGGTTGATGACCCCACCTGCCATGCCTGCCCGGTGGCTTGCAAGAAAGAAGTTGAAATCAAGGACGGGCCGTTTGCTGGCTTACGCATGGAAAGCCTGGAGTACGAGCCGGCCTGGTCACTTGGCGCCAATTGTGGCAACGACTATGCCCCGTCCATTGCCAAGCTGATTGACATGGCAAACGATTATGGTGTCGATGCGATTGAGCTCGGCGATGTGCTGGCAGTCTATATGGAAGCCAGCGAGAAAGGCTATACCAATGGCTCTGGCGGTCTTAAATGGGGCGATTATATGGGCATGGTCGAAACGACCCGGAAAATCGCTTTTCGCGAGGGCGTTGGCGATCTCCTTGCTGAAGGCACCGAACGAGCCGCTAAGGCTTGGGGACACCCCGAAATTGCCATGACGGTCAAAGGGATGGGCATCCCTGCCTATGATCCGCGTGGCTTGAAAGGGATGGGCCTCGCCTATGCTACCAGCAACCGCGGCGCCTGCCACCTGCGCGCCTACACACCAGCCGCCGAACTGAACATCATGCCCTTCCGCTCGCTCAAAGCTGACCCGCTGGAGTGGAAAGGTAAAGGCGAGCTGGTCAAGGTCTTCCAGGATGTTCACGCTGTCTCCGACTCCTTCGACCTGTGCAAATTCTCAGCCTTTGCTGAGGGTATGGAAGAATACACCGCTCAATTCAATGCCATGACCGGCTTGAACTACACGGTCGAAGAGATGCTGAAGTGCGGTGAGCGCATTTACAACTTGGAGCGCTACTACAATAACCTGGCCGGTTTCCGCGAAGGCAGCGACTACCTGCCCGAGCGTTTTCTGAAAGAACCCTCCACCATGCCTGGCTCTGAGGGGCATGTCTGCGAGTTAGACTTAATGCTGGAGGAATACTATAAAGCTCGAGGCTGGGTGAACGGCGTTGTGCCCGAAGAGAAGCTGAAAGAGTTGGAGATTATCTAAGCTGGCGAATTCCATGCGCGGTTCTCTGTGATTTCGGTAGAGCGGGGTTCTTCCCGCTCTACACTTTATTGGGAGGCCTTTTTTGCTCCTATCCTCCGCCTCGGAACGTTTTCAGCTCCAATTTTTCCAGCAGCGAACTCACTACCGGCTCATTCCCTTCCAGAAGCAGTTTCACTCTTCCAATCGATAGGGAGCCAATTCGATAGGGTTCCATCTTCTTTAGGCGCGCTTGCCAGCCTTTTCCGAAGACCGTTTCGCCTTCCACGGTTCCCCCTAAGGCTTCGAGGTACGCTTGCATTAGCCAGAGCGGTACCCCGTGGACAGTACGTTCCACTTTCATTCGGGCACTCTCGATGGCGCTCTATCCACCGCCCACCGGAGGGAAGATGTCAATTTTATCTTCCGCTTTCAGCGGGGTTTGATATTCCTGCTCCAGGTAATACACGTCCCGCCCGTTGACAAAGACATGAATATGCCCTTGCAGGTTGCCCTGTTCATCGATCAATTGTTCGCGTAGGGCAGGATATTGTTTGACGATTTGATCGACCAATTCTTCAATGGTTGCTCCATGGTTGAGGTCGATCTCTACCGTTTTTTGTCCGACAATTGCCCGCAGGGTGGCATAAAAATTGACCTTCATTTCTTCATTCTCCTGAACTGATCTAACCCGCTAGAACCGCAATGCCGCTCGGAAAGCAAAAAATCCAATACTGGAGTGGGTTACTCTTATTATACCTTAATGTCTGAGGCTTCAAGGACAGCGCACAATCCCCTGGGCATATAAACAGCCTCCGCAGGTGGGAAAGGTATTGCCGTAACAATCTTGGCGGTTTTCTAGCGAGAGGTCACAACCGCCGCACACGGCGCATGGCGCAAAATCAAACCGCTGGACTTTTTCCCTGAAAGCCAGGTAATCGCCATTCTCCCACAATTCCAGCAGAGTGTTTTCCTTCAGGCTGCCGACGAAATAGGCTTTGGAAAAACGCGGACGGTCTTCGGCAAGATAGCTGGTATGGTCATGCAGTAAGGGTAAACAGGGGCTGAGGCCGCCATGCCAGGCAATGGACAACGAGCCGCGCTGGATAAAGGGACACCAATCACTGGCTGTGCTCAGGTTTACTCCACCCCAACTGGTGTTAAAGCCACTGCGCAAAGTCTCAATGAAGGGTTGCATGGTCAGGCTGTCGAGCTCAATGCGCGGAAAATCGAGCTCCGGTACCCATTGAGAGGCAATGTACAACGGTTCGTGCAGTGCCCGCGCATAAAGCGATTCGTGCAGCATCTCTACCGAATATGGCAAGACGTTGGTAACCAAAACCTGCCTGACACCCAATCGCTTGCGCCAGCGGTAGAGCTCAGGTAGATCGGCGATGTTGCGTCGCATGGCGACAAACACAATCCCGATTCGGGGATGAGGAAGGTGAGCGGGGGGACGCAAGCGCTGAAAGGTTTCAATGTTTTCCAGCACTTTTGGCAGCTCGGCGCCCAGGCGGATATCGGCGTAGCTTTCAGGGTAGATTCCATCTAGCGAAATCCATAGGCTATCCAAACCAGCTTGAATCAACTGCCTCGAACGTTCGGGGGTGAGCAGGGTAGCGTTGGTGATCAACTCCACCGTTGCGCCGACTTTCTTGACTGCTGTGACCATATCGATAATGTGCGGATGGGCTAAAGGCTCGCCAAAACCGCCGAAGAAGACCGTCGGAGGAGGGGAAAGTTTTTCGATTCCATCCAGAATCTTCTGGAAAACGGCTTCCTCCATAAAGCCGCTGCGTTCTTCCCAGATATTGCGGATGCACATCACGCAGGCAAGGTTGCAAACATTCGTGGCTTCCACATACACTTTGCGCAGGCGGGTAACGGGGGGCAACACCTCGAGATGGTCGCCATTCTGCTGGAGTTGCAGCATCTCACCGTCTTGCCAGCCGTAACGTTCCGCCAGCTTAGGGGGTAGGAAAACTGAGATACCTTTTTGATCAGATAGAGTCGTATTGTAATGAGCTACCGGTACCATGTTTCAGTCCCTCGACAAAAATTTGATTATTGTCTTAATAAAAATGCCTTTTGGAGATGCTCCTCTGGCACAGCTTGTTCTTGGGGCAAGTAGATTGCCGCCTGAATATCCATCTGGTCAAGATACCGGCACATGAGAGTCCCAACCTCCGCCCAATCCAGTCCCCCAAGACCACACCCCAATGCGGGTAAGGCAATAGACTGAATCCCTTCTGTTTTATAGTTTGCTACCAACCATTGCAAACCGGCTTCGATTTGAGCCAGGTTAGCATTCTCCCGCCAGTGGCGCTTGGTTGGGAACAAGAGAAACCATTTCATGGCATTTGGGGTGGCAAGGGTGCTCGGCTCATCCGCCAGGTCAACATCTAAGGAAATCTCGCGGCGATAAAGATAGGGCTTCCCCAGTTGTAAAATCTTCTTGCGACAAACCTCTTGATAAACAACATAAACATCCGCAAATTGGAACTTTGCGCGTGAAGCCAGTCCTTTGCCCATCACTCCCACTGTATTTACACTGATCGTTAAGGTTTGCATTTGAGAGAAGAATAGATCTCCATCGACCCAGGATAGCTTTTGCGTAATTCTCCCTTCTCGGCGCGGCTGGAAAAACATGAAAGGTTCTATCACAACTTCAATTCTTAGAGGAATTTTTTTGACAATCTCGTAAACAGCTTGCGCAGTTGACTGGTCAACCATATAAATGGTGTGAATTTCGTTCGGCTCTACCCTATCGGGTATCAGACACTCAGCCATAATTTTTCGCTTCGAACCATCCTCGCTTTTCCACCAATGGCTGTTCAGGATTTTCCAATCATCCTGCTTTAACTGCGCAAGTCCTTCCCTGACAGGTAAGATCGGGGACAGTGAAACGGCTGCGTTCCCTAAGGCGAGATAAGCCTTCGGCTGATCAAGAACTCGAGGTTTTACCCCCAGGACAACGACATTTCGCTTACCAACAGTGTTTACGGCTTGATAGAGCATAGGATTGCGAGGTTGGAAGTATAAATTGGCATATTCCCAAAGACTTTTGCCATCCGGTGTCTGGCGCTGTTGCCTTCGTTGGACAATCTGCGGATTATATACCGCTTCATAATATAGATTGTGCTGAGTTACTATTTGATGGCTTAAAATCCCCTGCTTCAAAATAGAAGACAAGTTTTTTATATGGGTAATATAAAATAGACTCTTGATGTTTTTCATATACAAAAGTGTTTATCAAGTCTGTTCATGCGAAGGCAAACTTTACTCAGGAGGCTCACTGTGGACTGTCAGCTCTTGTTAAATCTGCCATTATTTTGCCTTAATTCCCTGCAAATCGCAAGAGAGAAAACTGGTAGGCGCAGACAAAGGCTGTCAGGAATAAAAGAAAATATAACAAATTCTCCAATAAAACCATATCTGGCTGCAAACCAAAAAACTAGCCGTTGTCTTCTCTCCCACTCTGATGTACAATTTTTGTAATGAACTTGAGTATTGGAATTGTCGGTTTGCCGAATGTGGGGAAAAGCAGCCTGTTTAACGCTCTGTGCAAGGAACAACAGGCCCAAGTTGCCAGCTATCCGTTCTGCACCATCCAACCCAACCGGGCTATTGTCCCCATTCCCGATCCCCGCTTAGACAAACTCTTTGAATTGCTCGGTGTCTTGCGCAAAGTGCCGGCTACGATCGAATTTGTGGATATCGCCGGCCTGGTGAAAGGCGCCAGCCATGGCGAGGGGTTGGGCAATCAGTTCCTTGCCAATATCCGCGATACGCAGGCAATCCTGCATGTGGTGCGCTGCTTTGAAGATGTCAACGTGGCGCACGTTGCTGCCGAAATCAACCCTCGCGCCGACATTGAAATCGTCCAGCTCGAACTGACCCTCGCCGACTTACAACTGATCGAACGCAAAATCGATCGCCTGAGTGGCGCATTGAAAGGGGACAAGAAACTCCTGCCCATGATGGAACTTGCCCAGGCCCTGCGCGAGCATCTTGCCCAAGGCAAGCCGGCTACTACCTTTCCGCAGCGCGACAACGATTTGTTCCAGTCCATCAACCACGAACTTCGTCTACTGACCGCCAAGCCGATGATCTTTGTCGCCAATGTAGATGAGGACAGCCTGGTGCAGGGTTCTCCTTACCTGGATCAAGTGCGAGAAGTTGGCAAAGAACAGGGCATCGAAGTGCTGACAATCTGTGCCAGGTTAGAACAAGATTTAGCCGGGCTGAGCGATCAAGAGCGCCAGGAATACCTGCAACTGGCCGGGGTGGAGGAAGGTAGCTTGGAGCAAGTCATTCGCAAAAGCTATCAGTTGCTGGGATTGATCAGTTTCTTCACCATGAATGAGGAGGAAGTGCGACAATGGACTATCCCCCGCGGTTGGACTGCGCCTAAAGCAGCCGGCGTGATTCATACCGATTTTGAGCGAGGTTTCATCCGAGCTGAAGTGATTCCCTATGAAACCTTCGTGGCGTATGGCAGCAGCTCCGCTGTGCGGGCAGCCGGACAGATGCGCATTGAAGGCAAAGAGTACGTCGTCCAGGATGGCGATATTCTCTACATTCGCTTTAACGTTTAATGGTTGACAGTTTCAAATTCCTGCCGCGCCTAATTGCAACTTTCTACCGCAACCAGCAACCGTTGGTCGAGGGTGAAATCCCCTGGACGCCGCTCACCAAACCGCTCTCGCAGTGCAAACTGAGTGTGATCACCACCGCCGGCTTGTATTGCAAGGGCGATCAGCCTCCGTTTGACACCCAACGCGAACAGGTAGAGCCAACCTGGGGGGATGCCTCCTATCGCGCAATACCGACCGATCGTTCGCCTGACCAGATCGGCCTCAGCCACCTGCATATCAATCCTATACCCATCTTGCAAGACCTCAACGTAGTCTTTCCCATCCAGCACCTGCGCGAGCTGGCGGCGGAAGGAAGGATCGGTAGCCTGGCGGCTCAGGCGTATTCCTTCATGGGCTATCAGGGCTTTCCACCCAATCCGCGCGCCTGGTTAGAAACTTCTGCGCCTCAAGTGGCTGCAGCATTAAATGATGAAGGAGTTGATGGGCTGCTCCTTACCCCCGTTTGACCGGATTGTGCTATCAACGCGCCCGTGCTGGCGCGGTTCTTTGAAGCGCAAGGTTTTGCCACCCTGTTGATCACCAATATGCCCTATTGGGCAGAAAAGCTCGGCGTGCCGCGCACCCTGGCGGTGGAGCACCCCTTTGGACAGCCGCTGGGGAAACCCGGTGATGGTCAAAGGCAACGCCAGGTTTTGCTCCAGGCCCTCACCTTGCTGGAGCAAGCGCAGCAGCCAGGCCAAATTTGGCAGGATGAAACCCCTTGGGAAGAAGATTTAGAAGAAGCTATCCGCAATTGGCAGCCCTTACGGCCTTCCCCCATCATTCGATACCTGCAACCGCGCATCCGTGACCTGATCCGTCACAAAGGACAGTTCAGGGTATAGAGGCCAAAGTCAAGCGCGCGACTTCTCCTCTAAGGTGTGCCTCCTTGAATTGTCGCTTTGCTCACGAACGGGGTGCATCCAAACCTGCCCAGACACAACCCGCCATGATTAACACGACGAGGAAGATAGGGATAACGATAACCGGGTCGAACATTCTTCTGCCTCACTTCGATTAACCAAATACTCATCTTGTATTAATCTTAACCCCACTATAGCAGAAAAAGTTCCCCGAATCAATAACAATTTTGTTGGGCGGGGGAAAAATGAGGTTTACTTTCGTTTTTATCGGTTGAGCTGGCATGCTGCCCCTCCTAGCGTTTTTGTTATTTCACCACCCGCACGAAGCGACGTTTGCCCACCTGCAACACGCCGCCATGGGGGAAGGGCTGATTGGCATCGCTAATGGGTTCACCGTCCAAACGCACGCCCTGTTGCTCGATTAAGCGCCGCCCCTCGCTCTTGCTACCGACCAAGCCAACCGCCACCAGGACCTCCAACACCGTCTGACCGGGCTGAAGCTGATAGGTGGGCATTTCCTCTGGCACTTCGCGCTGTTGAAAGACGCGCACAAAATTTTGCTCAGCTTCTTTGGCTGCTTCTGTCCCGTAAAAGATTTCCGTGATCTCGCGGGCGAGTTTCATCTTGACGTCCCGCGGGTGATATTTGCCGCTTGCCATCCCTTCTTCCAACTCCTGGATGAATTCGCTTGACCAGCGCGTCACTAAACGGAAATAACTGCCCATGGCGAAATCGGGGATGCTCATGACTTTGCCGTACATATCTTCAGCGGTAGTGTTCAAAGGGATGTGGTTGCCCAGCGATTTGCTCATCCGCACCACCCCATCCGTGCCGGGTAAGATCGCCATGATGATGGGGATATTGGGCTTCTCACCCAGGAAGGTCATGATCTTGCGCGCCGCGGTGGCGATGTTAAAGAGCTGATCGGTGCCCCCCACCTGACAATCGGCTTTCAGGGCGTAGGCATCATAGCCTTGCATGAGGGAATAAAACGTCTCGTGCAGGTAAATCGGGTCATTGCGCTCCCACCGCAGGCGAAAATTTTCCCGCGTCAGGAACTGTTGAAGGGTGAAATTGGAAGCCAGATGGATTAAATCGGCAAAGGTCAACTTGGCGAGCCATTCAGCGTTGTAACGGATAATGGTCTTATGGGGGTCTAAGACTTTATAAGCCTGATCAGCATAGGTGCGGGCGTTGCGTTCTACTTCTTCGGGTGAAAGCTGGGGCCGTAAGACATCTTTATCCGAAGGGTCGCCGATCAACGAAGTGTAGGTGCCGATCAAAAAGGTCACTTCATGCCCCAGCTCCTGAAACTGGCGTAACTTGCGCATGGTGATGGTGTGGCCAAGATGTAGATCGGCGGTGCGAGGGTCATAGCCGCAGTACACCCGCAGAGGGCGGCCTTCCTCTTGCGCCTCAATCAGGCGCTGACGCAGTTCCTCTGTAAAGGCTTTCTTGAGTTCCTCATCGCCATACTCGGTGCCGCGCATCAGGTATTCTACCTGCTGATCGATGGTCATGGATAAAGTCATTGGGCAACTCCACAGTCAAATTTCACCGGTCCTTGAGGCATCCAATCGCCTGTCTGTCATAAAAAATTATCCCGACTCGGCGGATGTGCTCGAGGACATCAGGATCATCAATCCATTGCAAAATGGCGAGATCTACTTGGTAGGGCAAAAGCAAATCGTCAATCTCTCGCATCACCCGCAATAAAACTTCCAAATCTAAATCTTCTCCTCCCACCAAGACCAGATCGATATCCGAGCCGTTTTGATAATTGCCTTTGGCTCTCGATCCATACAGGATAGCCTTATCTATTTGGGGGTGTTGAAAGAAAACCTCCTGGATTTTTCTTAGGGTAGATTCTTTTAGACCAAATTGAATTGGCATATTACCCTTGCTGGATTAATCTTTCAAAGGTCATTTGCAGCTCGGCAAATTCATCGAAATACACTGAGACGATTTTGTGGAGCACTCGCTCAGCAGTACTTTCGTTAGAGGTGTGAGCAGTCAAGATTCTAGATTCAAGCATTTTCATCCATAGTATCACCGTTTTCAATCAGGCTTCTTTGATAGGCAAGCCGAAAGGCATCCCTGCTTCCGTGGATTGAGGTCTCTCTTTGAGCCTCAAAATAATCCTTAATGGTGTTCCAAGCCAGTTTATAGGTGTACTCAAAGGCTTTAATCAAGCCCTGTTTTTCAAGTTCGTTGAGATCCTTTTTCTCAATGAACTTTGTCAATTGGGAAAATGCCTTGTTAAAGTGGGCAAATCTTTGTATCCAACGAACATCGTAGGTCATCGGTAACTCCCAAAGTCTCGGCAGAGCCTCTCTATTTTACCTCACCAGCAGCTTTTTGGAATGCTGAAGCCAGGCTGCCGCTAGGATTCACCGCGAATGGACGCGAATGAACACGGAAAAGCTTCTTGGATACACTCCACATCGGCTTTCCTTAGCGGGTATAGACGACTTCATCCTCCAATTGATCGGCAATGCGCAAACCACTGCTCAGGACAATCTGGCGGACAATCTCGTCTCCTTGAGCAAAGCCGGTCTTTGCTTGAACTGTCCCCTTATACTTAACTTCTCCCAGGGTGAAAAAATCGAAGCGGGTTTCTTTGCCGCGCACCTGCACCCGCTTGCCCCACACTGCCGGGCGCACGCGCACTTCCTCAATTTCCTCCCAAGCAAGGCGAACTTTGCGCAAGCCGTTTTCAAATCGCACGCCATCGTTTGTGATGGCAAGGACAGTTTTCCGCTCTACCCAATTGCCAAAGCTGATCAGAAGCGCTGCGCCCAGGGTAAGAATCACCAGCAACTCGACCGTAAATGGCAATTCCCAGGGTGTAAGTCTGAAAACCAGCCACAGCACACCCATTAAAAACGCCAATATCCAGGCGTTGCGCTCGCCGCTACGCGGCGCTAATTCAGGAGTGAAGATTTTCTCATTCGAGCCGTTCAAGACGATAGGGAGAACCTTTCCCAAACAATCAGAGCCACACAGAAAACCGTAAAGGCGCTCACCAACAGCAGACCGCTGCGTGTCCAGTGAAATTCTTTCCAGTAGGTTCGTTCTGGGTATGCGCCAAAGCCGCGGGCTTCAATGGCAACGGCTGTGTTTTCTGCTTTGCGCAGGCCGTTGACGATCACGGTAAACAGATACCTTTGCCACAAGCGGAAGCGATGTTTCAAGGGAGATTGGGCAGCCTTGCCGCGAATGGCGTGAGCGGCGCGGACTGCCTCTACCTCCCTCTGGATTAACGGGATATAACGCAGCGCCATAAAGATTGCAAAAGCGTAGCGATAGGGTAAGCCCAGATAGGCCAAACCTACCATTAGTTGGTAGGTGTCGGTAGTCCAGATCAGTAGAAAAGAAGCCAACACCATGATTGCCAGGCGGAAGAAATAAGCTCCCCCTGCCTCTAGCGGTTCACGATAGACCACATAACTGCCGATGGTGAACAGCGGAGTTGTCCCCTTGGTGACAACATAGTGAAACGCTCCCAATAAAAATGCCACTCCGAAAATTAGGGGAGAAACCCGCCAGATTGACCTCAGGGGCACTTTCGCTAAAAACAGGGCAGTGAACAGCAGCACAGAAAACATCAAAGCACGGGTGTAGGCCGTCTGAAACTGAAATGTTGCCACGACAACGATCACAACCCAAAGCAATTTGCTCAACGCATCAGCACGGTGGATGAGGGAATCTTTCTCAACGTAAGCTAGGAGTTGTTCGCTCATTGGACGGCCTGGATGAATCTTTCTACAGTGTTGATGTGAGCGGGAACGCTGATGCCCTGTTGGCGCAAATCGGTAAGCAGGCGATTCAGCGCTGTCGGACGCAAATTTGCTTGCCGGATGATGTCCTCAAGGGTGAAGAGCGTCTGCGGGTCGCCATCGTAAAGAATGCGTCCCTCTGCCATGACAATGGCGCGATCGATGTGAGCTTCGACCAAACGCATATCGTGGGTGATCATGATCACAGTGATACCTGCTTGGCGCAGTTGATTGATGTATTCCATCAATCGCTCTGTCATGCGCCGATCCTGCCCGTAAGTGGGTTCATCGACGATCAAGACCTGAGCGCCACCGCCAACCAGCATGGTTGCCACTCCCAAACGCCGTTTTGCGCCTTCTGACAGCGCAAAGGGATGCGTTTGGGCGTCTCCTTGTAAATCTAACTCACGTAAGGTCTCTACCACCCTGGCTTGAATCTCGGCCGGGTCGGTGACCCCCTTGGCTAATAAACTATAGGAAAGCTCTTCAAAAACCGTATCGCACAGAAATTGATGTTCGGGATTTTGAAACACCAAAGCAATGTGGTTTGCCAGTTCGGCGACTTTCCAATGCCTTGCGTCTTTACCGAATAGACGCAGCACGCCGTCAGTTGGTTTTAGCAAGCCAACCAGTAGTTTAGCCAGAGTGCTTTTCCCAGCCCCATTTTGACCGATAATCGCCAGGAGCTCACCCTGCCGAACCGCAAAAGATACGCCCCGTAAAGCAGTGACTTTGGGGTTATAGGCATATTGCAGGTTCTCTGCCTCGATCAAAACATCTCCGCTGGGCTTTGACCTGGGCACATCGCTTTGCGTTGCGGTAAATGAGAGAGGGGAAAATGCCTGTTTGGCTTCAGCAACCGTGAGAGGTAACGTTTCTGTGGAGAGTGTGCCTCGTTTGCGCAGGCGCAAACCAATTTCGGTGGGTTCGGGAAGCCAAACCCCTACCTGCAACATGTGCAGACCTGCCTGATGGATTACCTTGCGGGGTTGTCCTTGGGCGATGATTTTCCCATCCGCTAAATAGATGACATTATCCGCTTCAGCTATAAATTCGTCCAGCTCTTTACTGACGAGGACGATGGTCTTCCCTTGCTGGCGCAGGCGTAAGATCAATTCATGCACAGCGTGGGTAGTGGCGGGATCGAGATTGGCCGTTGGTTCGTCAAGGATCATCAACGGTGGTTGCATCGCTAAAACTGAGGCAAAGCCCAATTTTTGGATTTGCCCACCGGAAAGCGCCCATACCAGATGATGGCGGAAGCGTGATAGCCCCACGGTTTCCAGGGCGTTTTCAACCCGCGGATGGATTTCCGCTTTGGGTATTTTGAGGTTTTCTGGTCCAAAAGCCACCTCATCATCCACCCGCAAGGTAGCAAACATCCATTCCGGGTCCTGGAAGAGCAACCCTGCTGAAAGGGCGAGGTCCTTGACGGCAGTATTGGCAACATCTTTCCCGTCCACGAGAACACGCCCCTTTAATACTCCCCCAAGAAGATGCGGGACAATGCCGGTCATCAGCATACATAAGGTAGATTTTCCGCAGCCTGATGGTCCCACTAGCAAGTTAAGCGAACCACGCCGCAAAACAAAACTAACCTCGCTCAAAGCCGGCGTGGTTCGCTCGAAATGGTAAAAGGTCACCCGATCGAAGACGACCAGCGGTGCAGGCGATGATGAAGCCATGCTATCTGTCGTCCGATCAGGATGAGCGTGTGGCTCGCACCAACCCGGTACGAGCAATCATTTTGCCTAAAGCCAACCCCAGCAAACCAGAGAGGATAAAACCGGAGACCAGGTTAATGGGTGCAGCAATCCAGTATTGCCTGACGACTTCCGGGGTTGTATCCCAACCGAAGAGATAAGCTGTCCAGACGGTACCAAATTGAGAGACAGCCGCCCCGGCTACGCCCAGGCTAAACCAGTTGAAGAACCGATAGTTACAAATAGCCAGAACAACTTCGGCAGCCAAACCCTGGGTCACGCCCCAGCCGATGGTGGCAATTCCGGAAGGGTTCCCCAGCAAAGCCTCCACAGCCGTATCCAAAACGGCGACAATCAACATGGCTCCAGGCTTGCGGACAAGGAAGAAAGCCAGGATGTAAGACCACATGAACGCCCCTTGCAGGGCAGCCCCGGCCAAAGGACCGCCAGCAGCGTTGGCAGCGTTCCATAGGATTCCCGTGCCGGTGTTAACAACACCGGAGATGGCCGCGATCACCGCCATCAGGATCAGGTCTCGGTTGGTAAAGCCAAAGTTCCAACCCTCAGCGCTCTCTTGTTTGCCGAGTTTAACAAAGCGGGCAATCACCCCCAAAATGACAACGATAAGGACATTGATGATCAACATTACAGGTAGTGTCATAGCTAAACCTCCTTAGAAAAATAAAGATTTTGGTGATAGCACTTGCCATCCATTTCTAAAGTATTAAACCCTCCCCTTTGAGTTCCGTTTTGACTTGATCGTAAAGTGCTTGCCACTCGGCAGTGGGTCGCATGGTCTTCAGATCATAAACTTGATCAAAAGGTTTACCGGGATTGCCTCCTTCCTGTGAGAACACATTTTCGTATTTTTCTATAAGGCGCAAGACCCATGCATTGGCCTCTTCAAGGGTCATTTTGCGTTGATGAACTGCAAGGGCGACTTCTGCCATCCAGCGGGCTTCCAATCCAGAACAATGGGGCAGTTTGCCATCTGCTGAACCACAGCCTTCCAGATGGCAAGCCGAGAGTGCGTTGACAATAGCATTGGCTGCCGTCTCGTAGAGTAACTCAACCGTCCCTGTCCCTGACTTTGGATAGATATCGGCAACAATAATCGCCGGGGCATTGCGGGCAAAGGCTTGACCGACGGCGCTGATGACCCACAGCACTTCTCGCGTGGAAGTCGCTACATGGCGAATGTGGATAGGATGGAGAATGTGATAATCCGCCAGGCAGACCAGGTTCGATACGATAAACGAAGCCACATTGATAACCGCCGAACCAGGTGGCCCGCCTCCTAATCCGCCTACAATCACACAGGGTAGTGAGGCATTGATCATGCCATACTCCCATGAATTGACTGCCCGCGCCATATTGCGAAAATCCAATTTCAACTCGTTCAATAAGGGAACGAGATGTGAGTCACAGCGACGTAACAGGTTTGGATGCGCTACAGCTAGGTCTCCTAATTCGGAGACGCTGGACTGGGCGGCTAACATGCCCATTCCGGGGCGGCCAACTCGGGCAAGCGCAGTGTGGAGATATTGCAATTCTCTGCGGGTGGCGACAATTTCCAGGGGGTGACCGGTGCGCACCGATCGCCCACCAATCTCAGTTAAGGTGCCACAGGTTAGCAGATCAATCAATGGCTCCTGGGCATAAGAAAGAACATTCTCCAGGAAATATGCTTCGGGAATAGGCGAGCCTGGGCTACCCCCGAAAAAGAGCGGTGGCCGTACGTCACCAATGCGCCGCGCATAAAGCGAGCGGGCATCTTTGCCTTCTCCCATGACCAGAGTTTGAGGCATAGTGCGGAGTCCTTCTTCGATTTCCTCGGCCTGCAAGCGAATTATCCGTTCCGTGGAGCGGCAATAAACACCTAACTCGACTGCCATCTCCAAACCGGCCTGGAATACGGCATCGATTAAGTCGGGATTGGTGGGGATCACCTGGTTGCGATCCCACTCCAAACGATATTTCTTGACCAGACGCCGCGTGGTTGCGGCAACTTTTTCGAGATCCCAGTTCTCTTCCGAAATATATTCCCCTGTATAAGCTCGATCAAGGAGTTCTAAATAGTCGCGCATGGTCTTCTCCTAGTTTTCGCCGAGTAAGCGCCGCGCTAAGCGGACGGCTTCTATAGCATCTCGCCCTGTGCCATCTGCGCCGATGCTCTCTGCCCACTCGGGACTCACCGAAGCGCCGCCAACCATCACGCGGTACTTCTGGCGCAAACCACGCGCCTGCAATAGATCAATCAAATCCTTCATATAGGGCATAGAGGTTGTCAACAAGGCAGAAAGAGCGATGATGTCTGCTCTGGTTTCCTCTGCTTTGTCGATAATCGAATTGAGCGGCACATCCACTCCCATGTCGATGACCTCATAGCCGGCGGCTGCTAGCATGGAGGCGACAATATTTTTACCAATGTCATGAATGTCGGTTTGGACGGTAGCAATGACGATTTTGGCTTTTTTGAGGCTTGGATCTGTCGCAGCAGCCGAAGCGAGCAAAGGTTTAAGAATTTCCATTGCGGCTTTTAAGGCACGCCCGGCCAGCATTAAGTCGGGCAGGAAATATTCCCCTTCTTCAAAGCGTTTTCCAACGATGTCTGCGCCGGGCATTAAACCCTCGTTCAAAATGCGCAGCGGACTTTCCCCCGCCTTCAAAGCTTCCTGCACATATTCTACGATTGAAACGTCATCCCCTTCAACAACGGCTTGGCAGATCTGGTCGAGAGTACTTGCCATAGGGCACTTCCTTGCATGGGATGATTTAATAAGGTTGCTGTATTTTATCATAAAATCGTTTCTCGGCGTTTGGCTAGAACTGGGTAGGCTCTCCCGAACACTTTACAATGCTATGAATCCTTAACAAACCCTTCTTGCACCAACTTTTCACGGCTTGCTGTGCTATAATTCCAACAACATCTGGAGCAAGCGATGCACGAGCCAGTTCTTGTTCTCAACGCCAACTTTGAGCCGATTAATGTCTGTACGACTCGGCGAGCAATCATGCTGGTGCTGAGCGGCAAAGCCAGTCTGGTGATGAACGGGAGAGGCGAAATCCACACCGTAACCTGCACTTATCCACGTCCGTCGATCATCCGTTTGGAGCAAATGGTCAGACGCCCTCGCCCAACGGTGCGCCTGACCAAGAAAGAAATTCTGCGCCGCGATGATTACACCTGTCAGTATTGTGGACAACGCACTCCCTATCTGACCGTTGATCACGTCATTCCGCGCCGTTTTGGGGGGCAATATGTGTGGGAAAACCTGGTTGCCGCTTGCCCGGCTTGTAACCATCGCAAAGGCAGCCACACTCCTGAACAGGTCAATATGCGCTTGTTGCGGCCACCCAAAGCGCCGCCTGCCAACGCCGCCTATTTGTTTGCCCGTCATCTGCCAGGCAACGAAGAATGGCTGCCCTTTATGGAAGGGTGGTAACTTAGAAGGGGATGATCAGGCCATCCTGGGCAAGGCCTACCAGACCTTCAAAGGTAGAGCGTGCCAGCGCTTCCCAATCTCGAATGCGTCCATCCTCTGAAGGATAGTGGATCAAGTATAAAGCCTGCGCTCCGGCGCGCCGGGCAATCTCTCCGGCCTGGGCGGGAGAAGTGTGACCTCGATATTCGCCAACCGCTTCGTGAATCAGTGCTTTAACCCCCTGGCTTAACTCGACCACCTCCTCGCACGGTTCGGTGTCGCAGGAATAGGCAACGCTCTCGCCGCTCCAACGATTGCGAATGCGGAGGCCAATGGTCGGAATCAGATGTCGAACCGGTGAACTGTGCACCTCAAATTGTTCGCTTTGTAAGACCAGCTTCATCCGCTGGGGGGGTAAGGGGTGAATATCAATTGGGTAAAGGCCATTCCACGTCTCCCACTGGAACAATTCCATCATTTTCTCGAAGCGCGCCAGGGTTTCGTCAAGCCCGTAGATGTGCAATGGGCGCTTTCTGCCCATCAGCCAGGAACTCATCAAGAAGGGGGCGACACCGGCAACATGATCGGCGTGAAAGTGGGTCAGGATGAGATGGGTTATTCTTAAGGGATCAAAGCCCCGTTTTTGCAGTGGCACCAGCGGGTTGTTGGGGCAATCAATCAGAATCAATTCATCCCGTCCAACAACGAGCAGGTGAGTATTCTCATGGTCAATGGTCGGAACGGCGCTGGCAGAACCAAGAATGATCATTTCAGCAGAGGGTTTTTGCATAAGTGCTCCTTAGGATTGGATGAAGCGGTTAGCGACTCATCAGCCAAAATGCCAACCGAGGGGTAATCAACATCTCAACCAGCGCCGCACCCAGTAATAGGGGCATTACCAGACCAAGCATGACCTTAGCCCAATCCGACAGGGCTTTTAACCAGGCTTCGCCCACCGTTTGACCGCGCGCTGGGGTTGCAAAAGAAGCGCCCAGGCGCAGGATGGCGCCTCCGGCGAGCAAAATTGCCGGCACTTCCAGGATGGCGTGAGGGATGATGAACGCTCCGAGAAAGAGGCCTGGCGAAATGCCCGCCTGCGCCAGGCTTGCCATGAAATAACCGATCAAGGCAAATGGCAATAGTAAAACCAGCATCCCCAAAACGCCAAAAGTAAAGAAGCCTCCCAAAGAAGCCAGGAAGATTGCTCGCAAATTCTGAAACCAGACCAAGCCGACGGTGTACGTGGGCAACAATTGCAGGGTCCCCAAACGGCTGACAATTTCGCCGCTGTTCCAGTGCTCTTGAATATATTCGGCCGGCAAGACAAATACCTTCGCCTGGGATGCCCCAACATATCCTCCCAACAGCAGCACCAGGATGGTCAAACCGCTGGGCAGCAAAGCCTTGCGGCCGCTGCGTAGAACTTCTGAGCGCCACCATCCCCAGAGAGATCGGCCTTCTCCTTTGAAAAAACGCCAAAACGTTTGTCCAATCCAGCGCAAATTCAGGGTATCCATTTCGCGCTCAAGCAATTCCTCGCGGCGGAATTGAGCAAGTCCCGAACGGATAAGTAAGCCAGCGACGATCAACAAACCCACCGCCACCCACCACAGGGCGGTGTAGCGCCCCCAAAACATCAGCGCGCTTACCCCCTGCAAGAGGAGTGCCATGGGAATGATGATAAATGAGGCCAGTAAATTTGCCGCCCGCACAGATGTCGTTTGGGAAGAAATGACAACCGAACCGCTGACCATGACCAATGCCTGCATGGTTGCCAAAACAAAGATTTGGAGCAGAAAGAGCGGGTCGGCGCGCCAGCCCACCCGGTATGTCACCCCAATCAGATAAACTGTGGTGCCCAAGTAGCTGGCTAGAAGCGGCGGTGTCAGGGAGGCAAGTAATTTGCCAAAATATAACTGTGTATCCGATAACGGTGTACAGAGCAACGGCTCAATGGTCATCCGCTCTTTCTCCCCGACAAAACTCTCCAGGGCGATCACCAACGAGATCGACATGGGGAAAAAACCGACCACCATGAGCAAAAAGGGGATTAGCCTTTCTCCAATGATCGGGGCGTCGTATTGTTGGACGAAGTTGACCAATCGATTGGCGGTATAGTTCATCAAGACCGGGAAAAACAGGGTCAGGACAACAATCGGGAAGATAATCCGCCAATCGCGAAATTGCTCGCGCACCTCGCGAGTTGCGACTAAAAAGGTTCCAGATAAGTGATCTTTCAAGCGTTCAATGGACATCTTACAATTTAACCTCTACAGCGCGCAAGTATACTTCTTCCAGGCTACAGACCTGTTCCTCGATAGTTAAGATGGGCAGCCCCTGCTGAGATAAGTGCTGAATTAAAGCCGGATTGACGCTGTGCGGTTGAGCTGTTTGATAGACCAGCCAGTCTTCGCCCTGCTCCAACAGTTCGGCGCCTTTGATCAAAGATGGCGTATGTCCGTTCAGAGCTGCGGCAAAGCGAATGCGGAAACGAACGGTATCTTGCAAAGCCATCTTCAACTGTTGGGGCGAACCTTGCAGGATGATCTTGCCGTGGTTGATGATGGCAATCTGATCGGCGATTTCCTCGGCTTCGGTCAAATTGTGGGTGCAAACAATGATTGCCCGCTCCAGCGAGCGCAGTTCCAGAATGGCATCACGCACCAGGCGGGCACTAGCCGGGTCCATGGCTGAGGTAGGTTCATCCAATAATAAGACAGGGGGTTTGTGGAGCAAAGCGCGGGCTAGAGCCAGTTTCTGGCGCATTCCCTTGGAAAACTGTCCCACCTGTTTGTGCCGTGCCTCGGCCAGACCGAAAAAGGACAAGAGCTCATCAATGCGCGGCTTTCGTTCGCCCGGCGCAAGTCGATAGGCACGGGCGAAGAAATCGAGGTATTCATCGGCGGTCATGCGCGGGTATAAGCCATGCCCTTCGGTCAAGACCCCGACCGCGGCGCGCACTTTGTCTGGTTGGGTGAGGACATCATAACCAGCTACGCGGGCTGTGCCGCGGGTCGGGCGTAGGATGGTCGTCAACATACGCACGGTGGTGGTTTTGCCTGCTCCATTTGGTCCAAGCAATGCCAGTACCTGCCCTGCCTCAACTCGCAAGTTGATATCGGTCACCGCCCAGAAGTCACGGAAGGCTTTGCTCAGGTTTTCGATTTCAATCATACCCCTATCATATCCAGAAGTGTCCCGCTTGGCAATAAGGAATTCTCCCCGAACACCTAACAAAAACGTTGGGAAGGGGGAGCTACGCCCCGATTTGAATGACCAGCCTGCGTGAGGTTTAATCCTCTGGACGGTGCTCTACAGGTTTGACTTCATCGGCGCGATGGCGCATGGCGAAGATTGCCGCCGCGCCGAGCAAGACGACCAGCATTAGGGTCTGATTGGCGTTCAAGCTGCCAATGCGGGCCGAGTCGAGGCGCAGAAATTCCAGCAGGAAGCGCGCCGAGGGATAGGTAACCAGATAAATCAGAAACAGATCGCCCGACTTCAGGTGCTCAGCATAGCGCTTTCCCAACCAGAGCAGAAGCGCCATGTTTGCCAAATTGAAAAGCGACTCGTACAGGAATAATGGATGGTAATAAGCAATGTCTTTGTAGGTCGGTAAACGATGTTCGGGGGCAATGTAAATCTTCCAGGGCAGATTGGTCGGCAGCCCATAGAGTTCCTGGTTGACGAAATTGCCCCAGCGTCCAATTGCCTGTCCGAGAGCTAAAGCCGGAGCTACCATGTCCAACCATTCCGGGAAATTCAACTTCTTGCGCCGCGCATACAGCCACAAAGCGAACACGCCGCCCAGGATCGCCCCTGGGATGCCCAAACCGCCGTTCCAGGTTGCAATGGCATCGAGAGGATGGGTCAGGTAATACCAGGTGGTAATGCCCCGCTCGACCATTGAGGGTGGTGGGGTGAGAATGTGCCATAAGCGCGCCCCGACAATTCCTCCGATCAACACCCACAGCAAGCCATCCCAGACCAGATCGGGGTCAAGGCCACGCCGCCGCACCTGACGAGAGGTCAACCAGGCGGCCGCAATCACCCCCGCCATGAGGATCATTCCATAGTATGGAATCAGCAATGGTCCAATCCGAATGCCCGGAATCATCGGTAACCTCCTCCTTGACGAAATTGACGGCGCACATCGAGGATGCGTTGCAAGGCCGTGATATGCGTAAAGATAGCTAAGATCCATAGCGCAACCAGTGGAATGTTAAAGACCAACGCAGGAGCAAGGACCAGATAACGTTCAAAGCGGGTGAGGATACCGACTTTGGTCTCAACGCCCACCGACTGCGCCCGCGCCCGAATATAAGACACCAGCACCGAGCCAGAAGCTGCAAGGTAAGCTAACGTAGCCGGCAGCCATTCCTGACGGCTGACATAATGGATCAGTAAACCACCGTAAATCGCCAGTTCGGAATAGCGGTCGGTGACCGAGTCGACAAAGGCGCCAAACTGGGTAGGATGTCCGCGCAAGCGTGCCATCGCTCCATCCAGGGCATCGACTGGTCCCATCAGCAAAACCCAGAGGCCGCCAATGGTCATCTGACCACGGGCAAGAAAATATGCCCCGACAGCATTGCCGAGCAGGCCGAGGAGGGTTACCGTATTGGGCATTAACCCAATGCGGTTGAGGAAAGCCGCCAGGGGGTTAAAGATGTCGCCGAATTTGTGGCGCATCCAGTCAGCAAAACTCAAAGGTTTCTTCTTTTGGGTAACTTGCTCTGCCAAGAAACTGCTCCCATTTCCAAATAATGTAACTGTTGGTAGTATCCTAACCGATTGGGATACGCCTGTCAAGCAACTGATTCACCGATTCCGCTGGCGGACCGCCTCAAAAAGCAAGATTGCCGCGCTCACAGCGGCGTTGAGCGATTCCATTCTGCCGGGCATGGGGATGGAAACCCTTTGGTGGGCAAGGGAGCGCGCCGGCGGGCTGGCGCCTTCTGCCTCGCCGCCAATGATCAGCAAGAACGGTTGGCGGAAATCCGCCTGATGATACGCCACCTCGCCCTGGGCATCGGCAAGAAAAACCGCCAGACGATGCTCGTGGCAGACTTGCGCAATCTCATCCCAGTTCAAGCGCACCAGCGGAAGGCGAAAGTGAGCTCCCATGGCAGCTCGCACGACTTTGGGCGAAGTTAGGTCCACGCTTCCCGGCGGGATCAGCACGGCATCCGCCGCCGCTGCCGCTGCGCTGCGCAAGATCGTGCCCAGATTGCCTGGATCGCGCAGGTTATCAACGAGTAAGACGAACGATAGCTTTTGGGGCAGGGGCAGGTTATGGTGCTTGACGACCAGCAAAATCTCTTGCGGCGATTCGGTGTCGCTAACCGCCTGCAGCACCGCTGGACTGACCTCTTCGAGCGGGGTTTGCCGCTCTTGCAGGTCTGTAATCAAGCGCTGCAGGCGTTCATCGTCGGCAGGGGAAACCAACCCGAGTTGGATTTGCCAGCCGGAGCGCAGGGCTTCCTCTGCCAACCGCACCCCCTCGACGACAAATACCCCCTCTTCTTTCCTCCGCCGTGGACGAGTCTGAAGGGCTTTGATCCATTGGATTTTAGGATTTCGGGTAGAGGTAATCATGACGAGGATGGGGAAGCACCCCACAACTCCTGCCAGACGCCTTGAAAGGCGCTCAAGGTGGGCTGGTCGATCAGGGTCACCCGCACCGTCTGCAAGCTCCCGCCGGGCTGCTGTTCGAGGTAGTCGGCAATGGTCTGCAAAATCAGGCGGGCGGCGCGCTCCTTCGGAAAACCGAAGATGCCGGTTGAAATAGCTGGCAGAGCAAGCGATTGGCATTCCAGTTGCTCGGCCACTTGCAGCGCCCCCCGCACTGCTGCGCAGAGCTTTTGATCTTCCTCGCCCTCTCCCCAAAGCGGCCCGACGGCGTGGATGACATAGCGGCAGGGCAGAGCGCCGGCCGTGGTATAGGCAGGCTGTTCGTGAGAGACCGGCCCATGTTCCTCCACCCAGCGGTTGCTTTCCCTTTGAATTGACTCGCCGCCGCGGCGCACGATGGCGCCGGCCACTCCGCCACCATGCTGCAGATAACGGTTGGCAGCATTGACGATTGCATCCACAGCTTCGCTGGTAAGGTCACCCTGCACCAGTTGCAACTGGCGCTGATGAGGAAAGTTTTTTGTCGATAGGATCTGGTTCATTGGCTCACCTTACGAGTCGAAAAATGTGAAGAGTATTCCGTTCACTCATAGTATATCCGAGAGTTGCTGTGTGTGGGATGGTGGTCGCAGCAGGGCATTCTAAGAAAACTAATCTTTTTGCCGTTATCCAGGTCCAATTATAGCCCATGGATTTGCCCGGATGGAACGGAGCGGCGCGGGTTTTTCATCCGTATCCCATACCCTGCCTCTCCGACCTCCCAGAAGATAGAAGGTCAGCGTGGGATCAAGCGGTATGCTATCGGGTATAATGTGAAAAGTGGCCATACGGTTCGTTTGCAAACCGTTTAGCGATTGTATTTTCCTTCAAGGTAGTCTCCACGAGTCGGGAGGGGAGAAAGATGCCAATGAAGTATGATCCTCAACGCCATCATCGCCGTTCGATTCGCCTGCCGGGTTGGGATTACACCAGCGCAGGCGCCTATTTTGTCACCATTGTCACCCACGAACGGATGCCGTTGTTCGGTGAAATCGTGGATGGCGAAATGCGGCTGAACGATGCCGGCCGTGTGGCTGAACAATGTTGGTTGGAAATTCCATTGCATTTTCCCCACGTGGAATTGGACGCGTTCGTCATTATGCCCAACCACGTCCATGGCATTTTATGGATCGTTGAACCACCACCGACCACGGAAATGGCGGCAACCGCGACAACCGCAGTAACCGCGGCAACGGTAGGGGCGAAAAATTTTTCGCCTCTACCGTCATCCCCCATTTCGTCCCATGCGGATGCCGCCCCGCATCCGCATGGGACATCCAAAACCATTGGATCGGTGATCCGGGGGTTCAAAATCGGCGTGACCAAATGGTTTCGGCAAAATGCCACAATTTACACCGTCTGGCAACGCAATTATTACGAACACATCATCCGCACCGATGACGCCCTGGGACGCATCCGCGCCATTATCCTCAACAATCCTGCCCGTTGGGAAACCGACAAAAATCATTTCGATCTCAAGAAATGGTGACCATCGAGACTTGCTCCACCCGGTGCTAGGGTTAACTCGAGTTTAGTCATCGCAATATCCGCAATTGTTGAAAATCAGCGCCACGATAACCGCGCCGAAAGCAATTTTCCTTCCTGACGCACCTCGGGTAGCCAGTGTCAGCCTTCACGGCAACAGGTACCAGTCCAAAAAACGTTCGATGCGTTCGTACGCGTCCAATTGGGTGGCGCGCATCAGGAAGCCATGCGGTTCGCCGGCGTAGGTTTTGTATTCAAAGACCTTGTCGAGCCGTTTTAGCTCATAGACAATCTCTTCCGAGGCTTGCGGAGGCACCACATCATCTTCTAAACCATGCAACAGCAGCAGGGGCTTTTTGATTCGGTGCAGGTCATGAATGGGCGAACCGGCCTCATAGGCTGCGCGGTTCCTGGCCGGATGGCCGAGAAAGATTTCGCTGTAAAGGCGTAATTCGCGGTTGCACTGCGCCCAGGAACTGATCAGGTTGCTATCGCCATATTTGGCAATGCCACAGGCAAAGCGGTAGAATGGGTCGCGGGAAAGCACGCAGATTGTGAGATAGCCGCCATAACTGCCTCCCATGCTGGCGATGCGGCTGGCATCGATTTCGGGCAGGCGGGCAAGGAATTGAGTGGCCGCCAGGCAATCCTCGCAATCCTTTCCACCCCAGTCGTTGTAGTTGGCATGTTCAAAGGGAATACCATAACCGGTGGAGCCACGGTAGTTTGGAGCGATGAAGGTGTATCCCTTCGCCACCAGATATTGAGCTAGAATATCCCATTCATAGGCGTATTGCGACGAAGGTCCCCCATGTGGATGGACAATGGCGGCCTGATTGGGATGGGAGGGGCGATAGAGAAAGGCGGGAATCTCTAAGTCATCCCATGATCGGTAACTGACCACTTCGGGCATCACCCGTTCAACGGACGCCAGCGCGGGCAGAAGCGAGGCTGTCAACTGCTCGACCTTGCCGTTGGCGAGATTAAGGCGAAAGATCTCAGGAGGATGGAGGGGGTCTTCGTATTCAAAAGTGAGAAACTTTTCATCGGGGCTCCAGCAAGGGTTGCTGTGAATCCCTTTGCCGCCACGCAGCAGCCGAAATTCCCCATTTTCGATTGCCAGCAAGCCAAGCTCGAATGCCCCGCCATGATTGACGGTGATGGCAAGTTTCTGGCTATCCGGCGCCCATTCGTAATGCACCACATCGGCAGCCAGTTTGGAAAGCTGGTGCAACCTCTCTCCATCCGCACGCACCAGCCACAGGTCATTCCAGCCGCCTTCTTCGCTGGTGAAGGCGAGCCACTGTCCATCGGGTGAAAAACGCGGCCGCCCGACCCGGATGCCGGCTTTACCGTAAAGCGTGCGCGTTTGCCCGCTCTCTAGGTCGATCAGGCAGATGTCGGAACGGTGCAAATCATCAAAACGGCGCAACACATAAGCCACGCTTTTGCCATCCGGAGCAGGTTCGGGATGCCAGTGATCCCCATCGGCCGAATCGGTCAAAGGGCGCGGCCATTTGCCCTGGATGTCCGTCATCACCAGTTGGTCGGCTTTATGCCGCTCGACCGTGACAATCAGGTGATGGGAATCGGGCATCCAGCAAGGGTTGCTGGCCGCCTCGGTGAAGTCGGTCAATTTTTTCGGCAGTCCCCCTTCGACCGGAACGATGTGCACATGCTTGTGCTGGCAAAAAGCCAGCCATTTACCGTCGGGTGACCATTGCGGGATTTCGTCATCCCAGTAGGCAACCAGCTTGCGATCCAGGCTCACCTGAGCCGGCGTTCCCCCCTTGCTAGCCATTTGATAGACGTTTGAAAAGTGACCATCGTCTATGATAAAGGCAATCCATTTGCCATCCCGTGAGAGCTGGTGATTGCGGATGCGCTCCTGGGATACCAGCAAAGGAAGGCTCCAACCCGACGGCGGTTTTAGGTCTGGTCGGGGTAGGGAGGGCCAACCGTTGCGCTCGTATTTTTCCTGCATTTCGATGATTTTTGCCATCTTCAACTTCCTTCAGTGGAGATAGATTGATGGTTCAGCATCTAGTCTGCCTTAGCGGCCAGCTTGTTTTCTCGTAACAACCTACCATTACAAGTGGTGTTGATGATTTGCTGAGAAAACCGTTCACGAATGTACCACGAATAAACGAATGACAGCACTTTTCGTGTATTCGTGAAATATTCTTGGACGGTCTACCCTGCCAAGTAGAACCTATGGTAGGTAATTACGTTTTCTCATAGTTCTATTCTAGCACAGTCCCGAATGAGAGCGATGGGGAAGCACCCTGAAATCGGGAATCGGCTATCGACCGCCGCCGTCTGCAGGTGTGGCACTCTGGTTGCGCTCGTTGAGGCGAAAATTGCTGCTTACTTTCTCACTCAAACCAATTGCATTTAGATTAAAATACAGTAATATCCTTTGGGCTTTGCCCTGGTTGCGTTTTGGATTTCGATTCTGGAAAGAGGTCACGATGTCTCGTGCGTTATTCTTTATTCTGCTGATCCTTACCATTCTCACCGCCTGTACCAGCCCGCAAACCCCCGCGCCGCAAACTTCCCCCTGGACCTCCTCTCAAGCCGAGACCCTATCGGCGAGCACACTGGAAGCCGTTACGTTACATGTTGGCTGGCCGGGCTTTCCGGATACCCTCAACCCGGCCTATGCCTTTCTCACCGAATCGTACACGATGTTTGATTACATCTACTCAACCCTGGCAACCGAAGGGCAGAGCGGAGAGTATGTGGGCTTGCTGGCGGAATCGTGGGATGTGTCTGAAGACGGCTTAACGTGGACGTTTAAACTGCGTCCCAACGTCCGTTGGCACAACGGTGCACCCCTCACTGCCGATCAGATCGGGTGGAATCTCAACGCTTTCATCCAAAACCCGGATGGATGGGTAACCAACTCTGGCTATGTCGCCGGCTTTGTAGAAGCGCGTAAAGTGGATGAGAACACAATTGAAATTGAGACCGAGTATCCCATCAGCAATATGGCTTACCGGGTATCTTTTCTGTATATTGTTTATCCCCCGGACTTTGAAGGCTTTACGACCCCCGCGGAATTGCAAAACTTCACCAATTTCAGTCCCATCGGCACGGGTCCCTTTAAGTTGGCTTCGTTGGACAAAGATCAGCGGATCATCATCCTGGAGACCAACCGCGATTATTTCGATGGGCAGGCGAAGATCGACCGCGTCATCTATCAAACGTTTGATAACAGCGATGCCATGATTCAAGCCCTTAAAGTTGGCGACATCGATTTGATTGGGGAAGTCCCGGATAGCGCATTCGCTGCTGTCAGTGTTTTTGAGAACGTCAAAGCGATTTCATTACCGGGACGGTCGATCACCGAGCTGATCATCAACTCTGCCCCGCCCGACCACGAACCCACGCCTAACCGCAATAAAGCCTTAGAAGACCCGCAAGTTCGCCTGGCGATAGCCACTGCTATTGATAAACAAGATCTGGTGGATGTTGTCCTGCAAGGCAATGGACAGCCAGGTGTCTCCATTATTCCTCCTACCTTGGACGGTGGATATTGGTTTAATACGGATCTCAAGGATGTGAAGTTTGATTTGGAGGAGGCAAACCGGATTCTGGATGAAGCCGGTTATGTTAAGGGAAGCGATGGAGTGCGCGCCAAAGGCGAACTCCGCTTAGAGATGCGTTTGCAGTACCCTTCCGATCAACCCAATTATCCTCGCACAGCCGAAATGATCGCCAACTGGCTGGCTCAAATCGGTATCAAAGCCACTCCCGAAGCAATGGATCCGGATAGTCTGGTGGTAGCAACCAATCCCAACGCAGATTACGACCTGGTAATTTGGGGTTGGGGAGCCGATCCAGACCCGGACTTTATGCTCAGTGTTATGACCAGCGATCAGTATGTCGAGGGAGGTTGGAGCGATAGCGGCTACTCTAACCCCGAATACGATCGGCTTTATCTCGAACAACAAAAGGCAATTGACCCCGAAGAACGGCGTAAAATCGTGTGGAAGATGCAAGAGATGATCTTTAACGACCGCCCTTATATCGTTCTCTGGTACGGAAATATCCTGCAAGCCTATCGCTCTGATCACTTTAGCGGTTTCATCGAGTCGGTCTTGGGTATCGATAGTTTTCAGTCGCTGATGAATGTCGAACCAGTGCGATGAGCTGATTCACGGTACAAGCGAACGAAGCAGTGGGCAGCGGGAATTACCTTCTTCAAAAATTTGCTTTTGCGTTGTTGACGATTTTCATCGTCGTCATTATCAACTTTGTCTTGTTTCGCATACTGCCAGGAGACCCGGTGCGGGCGGTCATCGGGCGGAATGTCAAGATTTCAGCCGAAGTTCAACAGTCGCTGCGCGAACAATTCGGTTTGGATAAACCGGTCTTTCCCGATCAGTTTCTGATGACGATGAAACAATGGGCAAGCGGCAATTTAGGTGTCTCCTGGTCGTTGCGTCGCCCAGTAGCGGAAATCCTCTTGTCAAAGTTGTGGAACACGATCCTGCTTATCGGTTTAGGACAGGTACTGGCGATTTTCTTCGGCGTCATCTTAGGTTTACTGGCGGGATGGAAGCGAAAAACCGCTCTGGACACCGGCGCCTTGATCTTTTCTCTGATTGCCTGGGCAACGCCAACCTTTTGGCTGGGGATCATATTGCTGGCCGCCGGCAGCACCTGGCTGGGGTTGCCAACCGGCGGCATCCTTAGCCCTCAAAATGTTGGCAAACCTCTGTATACCGTCCTGCCCGATCTTGCCGTTCACTTGATTCTGCCGACCCTGACTCTGACCATCCTTTACCTGGGGGAATATATGCTGATCATGCGTTCTTCCATTGTGGAAACCCTGAGTGAGGACTATATTTTGACCGCTAAAGCCAAAGGGTTGAACCAATGGCAAATCCTTTGGCGCCATGCTCTCAAGAATGCCATGCTGCCGATCGTGACCATCATCGCCCTCAACCTTGGTTTTACCGTTTCGGGGGCAATCTATATTGAAACCGTATTTTCGTACGATGGCCTGGGGAAGCTTTTCCAAACCGCTCTCACCAAGCAAGATTACCCCCTCTTGCAAGGAGCGTTTTTACTGCTGGCGGTGAGCGTGATTGTGGCTAACATGCTCGCCGACATCCTGTACACCCTTCTCGACCCACGGGTCAAAGCTACCTGAACAGGGAGAGCGGGATGGAAACCTGGCAGCGGTTGAAACGCAATCTCGGTGAACTGTGGAAATCCTTCCGTGGCAACCGCATGGGGTTAATCGGCTTGGGTCTGGTGCTATCGGCGCTGGCGGTTGCAATCCTTGCCCCCTGGTTGACGCCGTATCATCCTCAGCAAGTGATTCGAGACGAGAATGGGCGCGGCCTGACCTTTGCGCCGCCTGCTGTTCATCCGCCTCTTGGCACCGATGACGGCGGGCACGATGTCTGGGCGCAACTGGTTTATGGGGCGCGCATCTCCCTGACGGTAGGCTTTTTAGCCGGATTTATTGCCATGTTTGTGGGCAGCTTCTTTGGCATCCTGGCCGGCTATTTTGGAGGATGGCTGGATAACCTCTTGATGCGCGTCACCGATGTTTTGTTGGTGATTCCAGACCTGCCCTTGATGTTGGTTTTGGTGGCAACCATTCGTCAGATGCAGTTGAAGATCTCGCCACTGACTATCTTGATTTTGGTTATCGGATTGTTATACTGGACGAGCACAGCGCGTCTGGTGCGCTCGCAAGTCTTGAGCATTAAAGAGCGACAGTTTGTCGCCAGGGCGCGCGCAATCGGTGCCAGCCATGCCCACATTATCCGCAAGCATATCCTGCCACAGGTGATGCCGTTAATCGTTGCAAACACGGTCTTAATCCTCTCGACGGCGATCTTGATCGAGTCGGGGTTAGCCTTTCTGGGCTTGGGTGACCCAACCAAACCCTCCTGGGGAACGATGCTGAACTTTGCCTTCGACCGCAATGCCATCAGCAATGGAGCCTGGTGGTTTTACCTACCGCCAGGCCTGGCGATAGTGTGGGTTTCACTGGGATGCGTCTTATTGGGCAACGTCCTGGAAGAGATGCTAAATCCCCGCTTGAGTGGACACCATTTGGAGGGCGAAGCGCATATCGTAAAGCTGGGAGAAGCAGAGTGAGCGAGCCACTCCTATCGGTGCGTCACTTAACTACCCACTTTGAGTTAGCGCGGCAAACTTTTGCCTGTGCCTTGGAAGATGTTTCCTTTGATGTTTATCCCTATCAAACCATTGGTTTGGTGGGCGAGTCGGGCTGTGGCAAAAGCACAACGCTGATGTCTATCTTGCGCTTGTTGCCCGCAAACGCTCGCATCAGTGGACAGGTGTTCTTCAAAGGGGTGGATTTACTCACCCTCAGCGAAGAACAGATGCGCGCCTACCGCTGGAAGGAGCTGGCGTTGATCTTCCAGAGCGCGATGAACGCCCTCAATCCGGTATTGCGCGTCGATGAACAAATCCTGGAAGCGATCCTTTTGCATCGCCTGATGCCACGTGAACAAGCCTGGCAGCGGGTGCAGGAACTGCTCGATCTGGTGGGCATCGCTCCACAGCGTAGCAGACAATACCCCTTTCAATTTTCGGGTGGGATGCGCCAACGGGCAATGATCGCCATGGCTTTAGCTTGCTCACCCAGCCTGTTGTTTGCTGATGAGCCAACCACCGCCCTGGATGTGATGATTCAGGCTCAGGTTTTGGAATTGCTTAAGGACATTCAAAAGAGACTGGGACTGGCGATTGTTTTGGTCACCCATGATCTGGGCGTGGTTGCCGAGCTGTGCGATCAGGTTGTCGTTCTGTACGGAGGTAGGGTAGCCGAATACGGCAGTGTGGATCAAATCTACAACTCCCCCAAGCATCCTTATACCCAAAAATTGCTCGAGTCCTTTCCCGATATTCAGCGGCCTGGTTCTGCGCTTGCTTCGATTCCCGGCACTCCACCGCGGCTAACCGATTTGCCGCCGGGATGTCGTTTTGAACCGCGTTGTTTTGCCCGTCTGGAACGCTGCCGTCATCAATCGCCACCCTTGCATGAGGTCGCCGCGAATCACCTTGCCGCATGTCATCTCTTAGAGGAAAAAGCTCTACCTTATGAGGAATGAAGAACCGCTCCTGATTGTCCATCAACTGGTCAAACATTTCCCGCTCAACCGTTCGTTGGGGGATTGGTTGCTCCGCCGTCCTGCCAGAGTGGTGCGGGCAGTGGATGGCGTCTCGTTTACGTTGCAGCGCGGGGAAGTTTTGGCGGTTGTGGGCGAATCGGGATGTGGAAAAACCACCCTTGCTCGCACCTTGATCGGTTTGGAAGAACAAACAGCCGGACAAATTTTCTTTGAGGGATGCGAGGTTGGTGCTATCGAGCGCCGTGCCAGAGCAGGCTTAATCCCCTTTGAATCGGGAAGCGTCGGCAGCCGCGAACAGCAAACCTTACCGCGGATGACCTTGAAACTGTTGCGCCAGCAAGCCCAAATGATCTTTCAAGACCCTTATGAGTCGCTCAATCCGCGGGCAACGATTCTGGAAATTGTCTCCGAACCGCTGGTCGTGCATGGCATTGCCAGGCGGCGGGAAGAGCGCCTCGAGCGGGTGCGAACTGCCCTGGAAGAGGCTGGTTTGCGCCCGGCTCAAGATTTTTTCCATCGCTTTCCGCACGAACTTTCCGGCGGGCAGCGCCAGCGGGTGGTGATCGCCGCCGCAATGATCTTACAACCGGATTTGTTGATCGCTGATGAACCGGTTTCGATGCTCGATGTCTCGATTCGCGCCGAAATCCTGAACCTGCTGCGTGACCTTCAAAGGCAACGCCAGGTGAGCATTTTATTTATCACCCATGATCTCAGCACGGTTGCTTTCTTTGCCGATCGCATCGCAGTGATGTACCTCGGACGATTTGTGGAGATTGGCAAAACTGAAGAAGTTTTGTATTCGCCCCGCCACCCCTATACCCAGGCTTTGCTCTCGGTTGTGCCTGTTCCCAACCCGCGTTTACGGCGCGCCCGAATTATTTTACAAGGGGAAACACCCAATCCTGTTCAAATCCCCGCCGGTTGTCGTTTTCATCCACGCTGTCCGATTGCAATTGCAGCGTGTCAATATCAGGACCCACCGTATTTCGCTGCCAGCGTCAGCCATCAGGTGGCTTGTCTGCGCATTGAAGCTTAGCGCGTACAGCGGTTATGGGCCAAACAAACCAATCCCAGCCCCGATCGTTGGTGAAATTTATTTCGTCCACCATTGCCCGATCTTTGCGCGAAATGAATTTCGCGCGACAGTCGAAACCCATTTCGCCCACCATTGCCCTGCCTTATAAGGGGTTGTGCCAAAAGTAAATGGTCAATTGATAATCTTCCATTCTAGCCCGTTTTTAGTGTGTTTTTGTAATTACCTACCATAAGTTCTACTTGGCAGGGCAGACCGTCCACGAATATTTCGCGAATACACGAATCGTGCTTTCATTCGTTTATTCGTGGTCCATTCGTGGACGGTTTTCTCAGCAAATCATCAACACTACTTATAATGGTAGGTTGTTCCGTGTTTTTTAGCTATTCGTCCCACAAAGTAGCTAATTATAGGGATTTTCTCCCACCAGAAGCTGGTTAAGAATAAAATTCCGCTTTTTGGCACAGCCCCTTAACGCTCGCTAATAGGGATACCCAACGTTTTCTACACTTCGGGATAACCCTTGAGGGCAAACAGCCTGGCAGTACTCTTGACAGGCTCAGGGTTTTGGGGATAATTAGGGCATTCAGGTATGAAAAAGACAGGCTGTGACAGAGGAAAGTAGGCAAAAGGCAGCCACCAGGGAGCCAGGGGCATGGACTGAGACCTCTGGCGGGTGAAATTTTGCCGAAGTTCCCTCTCGAGCTTTGCAGGTGAACGCTGAAAGCAGCCAGTAGTCTGCAACGCCTCCTCAGCGTTATCCAGAGGCACGGGATGCGTTTGGTGGTTGACTCTTGCCGAACGCCACCGTGGCTGAGTGGCTTGCGAGCAGCAAGCAAGGCGGGGTGGTACCGCGGGAGATTTCATCTCGTCCCTGAGCGGACGAGATGTTTTGTTTTTGGAGGTTGTGATGCTTGATCAACTCAATGAAATCGAACAAAACGCTCTGAAAGCCTTGCAGCAAATCGAAGAAGAGCAGGCATTAGAAGCCTGGCGGGTGAGCTATCTGGGGCGGAATTCCCCCTTAATGCGCGTCTTCGATGCTTTGGGTGGCTTGCCAAAAGAAGAGCGCCCTCAGGTTGGGCGGCACGCCAATGAGGTGAAGCGTGCCCTGGAAGAAGCCTACCAGCAAAAAATGGAAGCTCTGCGCCAGGAAGCATTACAACGCGCCCTGCAGAGCGAACGCCTGGATGTCACCCTGCCAGGCAGGCCGCTTGTGCGGGGACGTTACCATCCGCTCAACCAGACCCTGCGACGCATTTTTGCTATTTTTGCCGAGATGGGGTTTCAAGTCTATCGCTCGCGGGATATTGAGAGCGATGAATACAACTTTCAACTTTTGAATTTCCCACCCCATCATCCGGCGCGGGAGATGCAGGATTCTTTCTACCTCGACCTGCCGCATCCTCCTGATAATCCGATATTATTCCGCACCCATACCTCACCTGGCCAGATCCGCGCCATGCGCGAGTTTGCCGCTCAAAACCCAGCCGATCCGCCGCCCGTGCGCATCGTCTTGCCCGGCATGTGCGCCCGCTACGAGCAAATAACCGCCCGCTCCGAAATTCAATTCCAGCAGGTTGAAGGGTTGGCGATTGGGAAAGCCATCACCTTTAGCGACCTGAAAGGCACCCTGACCGATTTTGCTCAGCGGATGTTTGGCAAAGATGTCCGAAGCCGTTTTCGCGCTTCGCATTTTCCCTTTACCGAGCCAAGCGCTGAGATGGATATCGAATGCTTCGTTTGTGGCGGTGTGGGCTGCGCGGTGTGTAAGCGCAGCGGCTGGTTGGAGATCCTCGGTTGTGGCATGGTCCACCCGGTGGTGTTGGAAAACGGCGGCTATGATCCCACCCGTTACACCGGTTTTGCCTTTGGGATGGGGGTTGAGCGAATTACCATGCTGGGCTATGGCATCGAGGACATTCGTTATTTTTACGGAAATGATCTTCGTTTTTTGGAGCAGTTTGTATGAAAGTACCCCTCTCTTGGCTGAAAGAATTTGTTGAGATCTCTATGCCTTTGGAAGCCCTGGCGCACGAGTTGACCATGGCTGGCTTGGAAGTAGAGGAGATTCGCTATGTTGGCTTGCCAATGCCCAAAACCTCAACCCAATCGGATCAGCGGCAAGAGATCAAGATCAGCGGGTTGGAATGGGAGGCAGACAAAATTGTGGTGGGAGCCATCTATGAGGTCAACCCTCATCCCAATGCCGATCGCCTGGTGCTTTGCCAGTTGGATGATGGTCAGACGATTCACACGGTTCTGACCGGCGCGCCAAATCTCTTTCCTTACAAAGGCAAGGGTAGACTACCTAAGCCAATCAAGGTGGCTTATGCCAAAGAAGGCGCACGCATTTATGATGGGCATCAGCCAGGTCAGGTACTGACCACGCTCAAGCGCGCCAAGATTCGCGGTGTTGAGTCTTATTCGATGGCTTGCTCAGAGAAGGAGTTGGGCATTTCGGATGATCACGAGGGGATTATCTTTTTGGATGATGACGCGCCGGTGGGAATGCCACTGGTGGACTACATGGGCGACGCAGTTCTAGAACTGGCTATCACTCCGAACATTGCCCGCGCGGCCAGCATTTACGGGGTGGCGCGCGAAGTAGCGGCGATCACGGGACAGACCTTACGTCCGCCTTCCCTTTCCGTGCTCATGAGCGGCGCACCGATTGAAGGGCGAGTGAGCATTCAAATCGAAGACCCGCATCTCAATCCGCGCTTTATGCTGGGCTTAATCGAGGGGGTTGAGATCCGCCCCAGCCCTTACCAGGTCCAGCGGCGCTTGCGGTTAGCCGGTATGCGACCGATCAATAACATTGTCGATGCCACCAACTACGCCATGCTGGAACTGGGCGAACCACTGCATGCCTTTGATTACGACAAACTTGTCAAGCGCGCCAACGGCAAACCCCCGCTTATTCTCACCCGGCCAGCCCGGCCAGGCGAGCGCCTGGTTACCCTGGATAACGTCGAGCGCACCCTGGATGACTTTACGGTTTTGGTGTGTGATAGCGCCGGACCGCTCTCCATTGCCGGGGTAATGGGCGGCGCTGAAAGCGAGGTGGATGAGACGACCCGCAATGTGCTGCTGGAAGCCGCAACGTGGAACATGATCAATATCCGTCGCACCGTATTTGCTCAAAATTTGCCATCGGAGGCCGCTTATCGTTTCTCGCGGGGAGTGCATCCGGCCATGGCGGAACGCGGTTTGTTGCGCTGCCTGGAGTTAATGCGCCAATGGAGCAATGGCACGGTTGCCAAAGGGGTGGTGGATGCTTACCCGAAGCCCTATCAGGCGCCGAGCATTGCCATAACCGAAGCGGAGGTCAGGCGTCAGTTGGGAATTTCTTTGACCGCTCAGGAAATTCAAGAACTCCTTGAACGCCTCGAGTTTCAAGTTACCCGGCGAGGCGAAGAAATCATTGTCCAACCGCCAGACCATCGTCTGGACATCGGAGAAGGGGTGATTGGGGTTGCCGATTTGATGGAGGAAATCGCCCGTATCTATGGCTATGAACGCATCCCGACCACTCGCCTGGCAGATGAAATTCCTCCCCAGCGTTCTGATCCGCTGCGAGAGCGTGAAGAAATGGTGCGAGACTTGCTGGTCAACTTGGGCTTGCAGGAGGTAATCACCTATCGCATGACTTCCGCCGAGCGGGAAAGCCGCCTGCCATTTATCATCGAGCCACCAGCCGCGCAAACTGACCCCATCCGATTGAAGAATCCGATTTCGACTGAACGGGCGATTTTGCGCCGGGGGTTGTTGGTTAGCCTGCTGGAGGCCGCCGAGCGCAACGTCCGAAACCAGCCGCGCCTTGCGCTATTTGAGATCGGTGCGGTTTACTGGCGCGCAACCAGTGATTTGTTACCCGAAGAGCGCTTGCACCTGGGGATTGTGCTGTGCGGGCCGCGCGCTCTGCCGGGTTGGCAAAAAGCGGATGTGGAAAGCATGGATTTCTATGACCTGAAAGGCGTGTTAGAAAGCCTGTTCAGCGCTCTCCACTTGCAGGGGGTGCGCTATGAACCTACCCAACACCCCGCCTTCCACCCCGGTAAATGCGCCCAGGTGTGGATTGGGGAACGATGGCTGGGGTGCTTTGGAGAATTACATCCACTGCTCAAAGAACGCTTTGAGCTTTCTGAAGCGCCGCTCCTGGCAACCGAGCTAGACCTGCAAATCCTTTTGGCGGCTATTCCAGAACGTTATGAGATTGAGGCTGTGCCGGCTTATCCGCCGGTTTTGGAGGACATTGCCGTCATCGTGGATGAGGAAATCTCCGCCGAAAGGGTCGAAAGTTGTATCCGAGCGGCCGGAGGGAAGACCCTGCAATCGGTACGATTGTTTGATGTCTATCGGGGCGAGCAGATCGGATCTGGAAAGAAGAGTCTTGCGTATAGCCTAACGTATCAAGCGCCTGATCGGACTCTTACCGATCAGGAAGCTGCCCAAATGCGCCTGCGCATCGTGCGCCGTCTGGAACAAGAGCTTGGAGCGAAGTTGAGGAGTTGAGCGCAGCGAACACTCACCTCGAACGCAGGGAGCGTTTTCTCAAAAAGAGATTGCCTTGCGTTGGAGGTTGCTTTTGTTTGGGAATCACCAAAAATTGGCTTTGTAACCTAGCGAAAAATCAGCGGGAGGTAACTTCGCTGCCACCCAGCCAGATGATGGATTTTGCCTTGATAATAATTCGCCACATACAGCTCCCCATCCTCGCCTTCGCCAAAGGTGCTGATGTTGAAATCGGCATCCAGCTCTAATGTGCGGCTCGACCAGGTGAGCGGCGCATCGGAAAGCTTTTTGATGCTCCAGATTTTCCCATTGACGTAATCGGCAAAGAAGTAGATACCGTACAAATCGGGATAGCGCGTGCCGCGATAGACAAATCCCCCGGTGATTGAGCGCCCTTCGCTGTGGCTGTACTCGGTGAAGGGGTCAATCAGCGTGGCAAGGAAGTTGGGATCATTGCAGGGGGGCGAGGTGTTGTAGGGATGAGCGCCTTCGCGGCAACGCCAGCCATAGTTGAGTCCGCCGGCGGCGTTCGCCGCCTGAAAGTTGACCTCTTCCCAGGCGTTTTGACCGACATCGGCGATATACAGATCGCCTGTCAGGCGGTCAAAGCTAATCCGCCACGGATTGCGCAAACCTAAAGCCCAAATCTCATCGGCGCCGGGTTGATTAACAAAGGGGTTATCGGTAGGGATCGCATAGGGGTTGCCGCCATTGACATCAATGCGCAACAGTTTACCCAGGAGCGATTCTTTATTTTGAGCATAGTTTTGCGGATCACCGCCGCTGCCGCCATCGCCCACAGCAATATACAGGTAGCCATCCGGTCCGAATTTGAGACAGCCGCCGTTATGGTTGGCATAGGGTTGTGGGATGACCAGCAGGGTGGCGGCGCTGGCAGAATCCGCTACATCGGGGTTATTGGTCGATACCCGATACCGGGCAACGACCGTTGCTCCATCCGTCTGGCGGGTGTAGTTGACATAAAAATAGCCGTTCTGGGCGTAATTGGGGTGAAATGCCAGCCCTAACAGGCCGCGTTCACCGCCATACAGTACCAGAGACGTGATGTCCAGAAATGGCACACTCAATAAAGCGCCTTGCTTGATGACACGAATCCGTCCCGGTTGTTCGACAACGAACAGGCGCCCGCTGCCATCTCCAGCATGGGTGATGTCAACCGGCGCTTGCAGGCCGCTGGCAACGACTTCGTCAACGGAGATGGACGCATTGGAAGCTGCGGACGTTGGTTGGCTTTCAGTTAAACCAGTCAGCCACAAAGCCCAACCCGGCAAAAGCAAAAGAAGCAGGAGGGAGAGGATGTTCTTACGCATTGGAGACCTTTTACAATCGCACCAATCAGGGAAAAATTGTTTGAAATCAGTATAACAGGGATTTCAAAGTTGTTCGCTTATCAAATGTCACTTCCTGAGGGGGAGAAACGTAATAACGCGCATTTGTGCGTTGACAATGGGATTTTGGTAACCATCCTTGAATGGCGTTGAGTTTCCTCGCAGGATTGCGTATTTTTCCCCATGACCGGTATGTTAATTTGGCTTACGATTTCGAAGTGTAAAAGCGTTCTTCAGAGAAGAAAGGAGGAAAAAGATGAAGACGATGTATTGTGTGGGGTATATGTTTGGAAATCCAGGCAAAGCTGGTTGGGGAGTAGTGATGGTCGAGGCAGGCGAGATCGTTCAGCAACTCTCTGGCGGTTATCGCTTATCCACCGATCCGCGCATGCATGTCATGGCCTTTGTGAGAGGATTGGCGCAGCTTGCCGTGGGAACGCAAGCGCAGTGTGTCACGTGCAGCGAATATGTCTACTACGCCATCGTGAAAAATCGCTTATCCACGTGGAGCAGGCGGGGGAACTGGCTGGCTTTTGGAGGAAGACCCCGTCCGAATCATGACTTGTGGCGGGAGGCGCAGGACTTGTTGAGGGAGCGGGAGGTTAGCATGATTTTAGCCAGAAAAGCAACCGGCGATGCAACCCTGTGGCAGGCGGACAGCCTGGCGCGCCAGGCAGCAGCATCAGCTCAGGATGCGGATGTGGTATATGAAAGCTCTGACGGATACCGGGATTACTTGAGATACAGAGAAGCCTTGGAGAGAATTTGGCGTAGCTTTCCCACCAGATCGGTGAACAAAACTCAGGAGAATTTGGTGTGTTGAGGTCAAACTTTGGTACGCATACTGCAGCACTCCAGAACGTTACCGTTTGGGATAGCGAAACGCATTTGAGATGGCAAAAATCGAACCTTGGTAACTTATTTCCGTTTATTCGTAATCACCTATCATCGGCTCTACTTGTCGGGGGCAGACCGTCCACGAAATTTTCACGACTGCACGAATAGCGCTATCATTCGTTTATTCGTGGTCCATTCGTGGATGGTTTTCTCGGCAAATTATCAACACTGCTTGTGATAAGTGAGTCGTCATAAGTATTTTAAGATACGAAAACCTGAAACTTGCTCAGTCCGATTTTGTTCGCTCAATGTCCGCTCTGCGATACCTATCACGGCTTCCATCGTGTCTTGAAGTTTGTTGGCGCAGGCTCGATCTTTGACAGGCCGCCAGAAACGTTCAATCGGGTTCAAGTCCGAGCAATCGGGTGGCAACCAAACTACCCTCACCCGATGCTCAAACAAACTCAACGCCGCCAACGCTTCAGCGCTCTGATGATACGAAGCATTGTCCATCACCAACACCACTCGCCCGGTCGGGTATTCTTTCACCAGCAGTTGCTCCAAGAAGTAGACAAACTGCGAACTGTTCTTCGTTTCCGCCGTTGTCCAGGTGATCTGATCGCTCAGCCAGTTGTAGCCACCAAAAATGTGCTGTTTTGGCTTGCTTCCCGGCCGAGTAGCCGCAATGCGCCGCTGTTGGCCAACCTTCATCTAGCACGCTCGCAATGGCGGATCGAGGCTCAACGTGGTTTCGTCCACAAAGACAAGCTGGAAATCGTCTTGAAGGACTTTTTTTTCAACTCATCTAGCAATTCCTCAGCCCTTGCCTTGGCTTCTTTGTCCTGCAAGTGCCCTAAATCGTATTTCGGACGGCGATACCGATACCCGTTGGCTTTCAACAAGGCCCGAAAACGAGCTTCGCTGAGCTCGATCCCGGTTTCTTGCGCCAGATGCCAGCGCAAACGGTCGATCGTCCACACCGTGAATTGGTATCCCAATTCAGCCGGGTCTTTTTCAACCCCTTCGGCGACCCTCTGCTGATAGGCTTCATCCGCTTTGGGCGGTCGTCCACTGCGGGGCTTGGTCACCAGTTCTTCTATTCCCCCTTTGCGCCAACGTTTGATCCAGGCGTAAATCGTTGGAATACTTACCGCTTACATGTGCACCACTTCTTCTGGTTTGTATCCGAGATGCATGAGCCGAATGGCTGTGCAGCGCTGACGGACGCCTGGGCGAGGATCGCGCTTCATGGCAGCTTCGACAATTTGTAATTCTTCTTTGCTTAAATGGTAATCTCGGGCTTTTGGCATGCTCCTAGTTTATCATGAAAGTCGGTTTGTTAATGTACTTTCAACGAACCACTGAGTCGTTTCGATTGAGAAAGGAGTTATAAAAGTGTGTCGTTTTCACGGAAAAGCTTCAGCACCTCTGTTCCGTAAAAACAGAGAGCAAGGAGCTTTTTATTGGCTACTGCCTCCCGAGCTTATGACCTAAATGAGCTATCAAAACGGTAATATAGCTCTCACGAAAACGCCCCCGCTACTTCTTCCGAGCGATATAAAAGGTATAAACGCCCTCGGCGCTACGGGGTTCCTGTCGGTACACGGGTAGGACAATGCGGCGCGTCAGGGCGAGATTCCAGGCATAGGGGGCAAGAATCCACCGCCCGATCAGCTTTTTAGCCACTAAAGAGGGCAAGCCAAAATAATGTCCCCACTCCACAACGGCTAGCGCAGGCGGCGAAAAGTAATGCCACCATTCCAGCACGACAAACCCGGCTTGTTCAAGGCGCGCTTGCCAGACCTGCGGAGGATCGCAGTGATGATGGCGGGAAATGCGGTTAAAAAAAGCGCGATAGGCGTTGCCCAGCCAAGACAGCCCAACCCGATCGAAGAACTTGCCCACCGATAAGGCGCTCAGAAAGTGATGGTTGGGCACGCAGAAGTAAAAAGGCGCTCCGACTTGCAACACCCGGTTGATCTCTACCAGGACAGCCTCAACCTGCGGGATATGCTCTAAGACCGAGTTGCTCACTGCGCTGGCGAAAAAACCAGCCGGAAAGGGTAAACTGGCGCCCTCCGCTTGGAGAACCAGGCGATAGACATTGCGTTGGCGAGCTTCCCTGAGCGGCGCTAACCAGGGGTCGATCCCCACTTCGAGAGGACGTTCGAAGGCAACGCTGGCAAAATGCCCATCGCCGCAGCCTACATCTAGAGTTGGCGCGGGAAGTAGCAGATCTCGATAAAAACGCGCTTCCACCGCCCGCACCAGGGAGCGAAAATAGGGCAGCTCTCGCAAGTGAAGCTTCAGATAGTCCTTTTCGACCTGGGTAGGGTTCGTGATCGACAACCTCCTTCTGAAGATTATCTCTGCAAGCTCAAGCTGTTGAAAATGTTTTCGTATTGCTCGGCAATGACCATCGGATCGTGTTGGCGGCGAATCGCTTCGGTGTTTCCCCGAAACCGGTCAGGATGATGGAGGACTTCAATAATGGCATCTGCCAGGGCAGTGGCATTGTGGACGGGCACCACTCTGCCCATACCACTGCTCAAGACCGGTTGACGGACGCCGGGCAGGTCGCTGGCAATCACCGGCGTGCCGCAAAGCATGGATTCCACCTGCACCATGCCATAGGACTCGGTGCTGTTGGTGCTGGGTAAAACGGTCACCTCGGCGGTTTTGAGAAAAGCCGCGAAAGCTTTGGGTGGCAGGACGCCCACAAATTGCCAGTGTTCCCCGAGCTGTTCGATCAGCGGCAGTAACCTGGCGGCATAGGCCTCTTCCCCCAAAACGTTTTGATACTGGCCAACAAACAACACCCGCGCCGTCGGAAAGTGAGCCAGAATCTGTGGCATGGCTTCTACCAGGGTCTCGACGCCTTTTTCAGCCGCAAAGCGGGCTGCCATTCCGATCACGCGCTGCCCGGGTTCAATGCCATAGCGTTGGCGGAAGGCGGCGATCTCAGCTTCCCCAGCTTCGGCGACGGTGATCGGTGGGGGGATGGCTTTCAATTTCGCCAGATAGCGGCGCAAAAAAGGAGAATGTTCGGCGTAATCCTGAGTGTTGGTGACGATTTGCTGAACCAGTGAGGCGGTGAGATGATTTGCCAGGTTTGAAGCCAGGTTTGCCAGAGCGTGAATGAAGCCGCGCGGCAGGCGCAAGTCACAATGGTAGGTGAGCACGAGCGGTTTCTGTAACCCGCGTCCGATGAGAGCGAGCAAAGCCGCATCTAATTGAGGCACATGCAAATTAACCGCGTCGACCTGGCGAATGAGTTTTATCGCCCAGAGCGGCATGGTGGGCATGATCACACCCTTGCTGATGCGCAGCCAGACCGGCAAACGCCGCACTTGCACCCCGTCGAGCTTTTCATGGCAGGGTAACGCTGCATCATATTGGGAGGTCAGCACGGTGACCTGATGGCCGCGTTGCGCCAGCGCTTGCGCAAGGCGTTCGGTATAAATGGTCAGGCCGGAATAATGCGGTCGATAGTAAGTCAAGGCAATCAAAATGCGCAACCCCGTTTACTCCCCTGCAGCGTGAGGCTCTTCTTTCGCCATGCGTGCCTGACGATAGAGATTCAGCAATGATTCTCCATCTTGGGCGAGCGCCAGTGCGCCGATGACGCCGGTGATCAAAACCTGGATCAGATGAGCGGTCACCGCAAAAGCCAGAGCGGTAGAAGGGTTCAAACCGAAAGCACTCAACGCCCCAACCGAAGCCATTTCGACAACCCCAACCGAACCCGGAGAAGAAGGAGCAGCTACGCCCAGGGATATAACCCCTAAACTAAACACAGACCATAGCACCTGCGCCTGCGGAAAAAACGCCCGGATATAGAGATGATATTGTAAGATGCCCACCCCCCAGTTCAGGATAACCAGACTGCTGACCAGCAGGAAGCGACGCCAATCCGTCAGGGTGCTTAAGCCCTGCAGAAAGGCTTCGAGGGCGGTGTGGCCAAAGCGTTCCAGAATTGGGAAACGTTTTTGCAAAAACCCAAAGGCGCTCAGGAGAAGTTGCGGCTGGCGGGCGATGAGATATAAACTCCCCAGCAAGAGCAGGACGAAGAGAGCGACCCCCAGCGAGGCTTGCCGCGCCCATTCTACCCCTACCACAAACGGTAAGGTGCTGAACAATAAGACAATGGCCATCAGCAGGTCAAAACTGCGTTCGAGGACAATCGTGGATAGGACAAAGAACAGGCGTAGCCTGGCTCTACGGCTGAGTAAAAACGCCCGCCCCAGTTCTCCCAATCGAAAGGGCAAAAGATTATTTAACAGATAACCCTGATTAATGGCGCGAAAGACCAGCCAGAAGGAGGCTTTTTCTTGTAACAGACTACGCCATACCAGGCCGCGCACCGCCAGCCAAACCAGCGAGAAAAACATCCCTAAGCCGATCAGCCCATAGTTGGCAAGGCGGATGGCGCGGATAAATTGCGCCCAATCCGTAAAAGCAACAAGAATACCCAAACAAACCAGACTGATGAGCATACCCAGCCAAAACCGCCACTTCTCCCCGCTAGCCAGGGAGGTTGACGGTGTCGCCATTGGATTGGGGCTTTGGGGTTGAAGGTTAATTGTTTGCCTCCCCATGGCGCAGGATGGCAAAAAAGGCTTCTTGCGGAATCTCGACGTTCCCGATCATCTTCAGGCGTTTTTTGCCTCGTTTTTGCTTTTCGAGCAGTTTTTTCTTGCGAGTAATGTCACCCCCATAGCATTTTGCCAGCACGTCTTTGCGCAGGGCTTTGACATTCGCCCGTGAGATCACCCGTCCGGCTGCATAGGCTTGAATCGGGACAACGAACAACTGGCGGGGGATCAGGTCTTTGAGCTTGGAGATAATGGCTTGCCCTTTATGGTAGGCGTCTTTGCGGTGAACGATGGTGGCGAAGGCATCGACCGGCTCGTCGTTGACCAGGATCTCCAGTTTGACCAGGTCGTCCGGGCGATATTCCTTAAAATGATAGTCCATGGAAGCATAGCCGCGCGTGCGGGCTTTGAGTTGATCAAAGAAATCGACGATGATTTGCGATAATGGAATCTCAAAGATCATCTGAACGCGGTTCGGCGCAGGGTATTCTTGCTGGATAAAAACCCCATGGCGTTTGGTGACCAGGTCCATCACTGCCCCGTAATACTCGGTGGGAGTGATGATCTCCAGCGTCATCCACGGCTCGCGAATCTCCTGAATTTGAGCTTCATCGGGCAATTCAGCAGGCGAATGGATGCGCAATACCTCTCCGTTGCGGAGCACGACTTCATATTCTACCGACGGCGCAGTGACGACAATATCCAGGTCATATTCGCGTTCCAAACGCTCCTGGATGATCTCCATGTGGAACATGCCCAGGAAACCACAGCGGAAGCCGAAATTTAACGCTTGAGAGGTTTCGGGTTCAAAAACCAGGGAAGCATCATTGAGTTGCAGTTTTTCGAGGGCTTCTTTGAGATCTTGATAATCCTCGTTATCTACCGGGTAGATGCCGGCAAAGACCATCGGTTTGACTTTGCGGTAACCCGGCAGGGGTTCAGCAGCCGCTTGCTGAGCATGTGTTAGGGTATCTCCAACGCGGCATTCGCGCACCGTTTTCAAACCGGTTGCCACGTAACCTACTTCCCCAGCGGTCAGACGTTCAACCGGGCGCAGGTTCGGAGCAAAGATGCCAATCTCGACCGGCTTAAATTCCGCCTTGCTCGCCATGAGCAGCAGATTGTCGGTGGGTAGGAGGCTGCCATCCATCACGCGGATATAGGCAACCACGCCTTTGTAAGGATCGTAATGGGAGTCGAAAATCAACGCCCGCAAGGGAGCATTTTCATCTCCCTTTGGCGGTGGAATTTGCTGCACAATGGCTTCCAAAACGCTTTCGACGTTTGTGCCAACTTTGGCCGAGATGCGTAAGATTTGATCAGGAGGCGTTCCTAAGAGATTACTCAGGTCTTCAGCAACCTGATCGGGGTGAGCAGAGATCAGGTCGATTTTGTTGATGAGGGGGATAATCTCCAAATCGGCTTCTAAAGCCAGATAGAGGTTTGCTAGGGTTTGGGCTTCGATGCCTTGACTGGCATCTACAACCAGCAAAGCGCCTTCGCAGGCGTTTAAGGCGCGACTGACTTCATAGCCGAAATCGACGTGGCCCGGAGTGTCGATCAGGTTCAATTCATAGGTTTCGCCATCTTTGGCTTGATAGTTCATGCGCACTGCAGAGGCTTTGATGGTGACCCCTTTTTCGCGCTCTAAGTCCATCGAATCTAAAACTTGCTCGACCATCTCCCGATCGGAGATCGTGCCGGTGAGCTGTAAAAGTCGATCGGCCAGGGTAGACTTGCCATGATCGATATGGGCGATGATGCAAAAGTTGCGAATGTTCTTGCTCGCCATCGCCCCGTAGTATACTCGATTTTAATAATAGATTCTACAGCAAAAGAGTAATCACCTACCATAGGCTCTACTTGGCAGGGCAGCCCGTCCACGAATAGCTCACGAATGCACGAATAGCGCTGTCATTCGTTTATTCGTGGTCCATTCGTGGACGGTTTTCTCAGTAAATCATCAACGCTGCTTGTGATGGTAGGTTATTACGCAAAAGAGCGGTGTTTACCACGGAGCGACCTGTTACTCCGTGACGGTCTCGATTACCTGCGCACGATCGATCTGCTGGATCCTCTTAAATCCTATCATACTCTGTGGTGAGTTTATTGTAGTGTAATCTATAAAGCAATTATGAGATACCGAATGTCAGTTTGGGATTAGCTATTCTGGAGTGCGGAAGTCTTTCTTGCGTAAAGAGTTTCAAGCCAGCGCAGTCCAGAGTTGGAAGATTTTCTACCACGGTTTGCCTTTGAGGTTCGCTCAAGTCTGTGATTCGAGCAGTCTTTCGGCTTGTTTTACAAAGCGTTCGGCGAGTTCAATCGCTTGCTCGGCGTCTTCCCTTCGATAGACCTGACCAGGCGTCAAGTCGGGCAGTCCGTCTGGATACCGAGTCGGGATATAAAACTTGTCCAGATGCGCAGCGGCTTCCACCCACTTTTCGTAATCTTGGAGCAGTGCTTTTTGGGGAAAATCTTGAATCAATTTTTGGGTCGAGTGCCCCCACGGGTCTTCACCGATCATCAACCAGAGCGCTTTGACAGCTTTCTCAGCACATTGTTGGCTATAAAAACAGGCTTGGGCATAATGACCAGCTTCAAAGAGCGCCTTACTGGCAGTTAGATCTTCGCTGGCGGTCTGCTGCCAGCGCCTTGCTTCATACAGATACTTCTTCATACTCATAGATGATAATCCCTTCTGAGAGTGCCTGACGGATAAAGGGGCGATGTTGGATTGTCTCGAGCTCTGCTGGCGTGTAAATCAAGACCTCCACTGCCGGCCCCTGAAGCGCTTGATTCAGTTCAGCAAGGATCGGTTCGTAGCGTTGCAGAAAGGGTAAGGAGGTCTCTTGAATTAGGATCAGATCAATATCGCTCCGCCGTGATTCCTCACCGCGCGCATAAGAGCCAAACAAAATCGCTTTTTGGATGCGATGCCGTTGAAAGATGGGGGTAAGAGATTTCCTGAGGAAGTCAATCTTTTCCGAATTGGGTTGCATGCCTGACCTGACCCGAAATTAAGCGAACGCACTTTTCAATAGTATAATCCATCTCATGAAGTTAAGAACGAACCAGCAACGGCATCTATCGGGACACTTCAATCTTTGCAGGCGAACCCGCATCGGTTGGATATTGATTCCCTTACTCTTGCTCATCGCGGCTTGTGTGCGGGTCGCCGGTCCAACTTCCTTGCCCACGCAGACGGTAACCCCATCTTTAGCCCCGGCCTCGGTTGGTGTGACCAAGGTGCCCTCCCCGGATACGGCAGCGCGACGCTTCCTCGACGCGTGGAAAAACGAAAACTATCCAGCGATGTATCAGATGTTAACCTCTCTCAGCAAAGATGCCATTAGTGAAGAGGAATTTATCCAGCACTACCGCGGCATTGCTGCTGAGATTGCCCTAACAGAGGTGGAAACCTCTATCCTTTCTGCCCTGGTTTCCAGTCCACAAAGCGCCCAGGTCAGCTATCGCGTGACCTTGCGCAGCGCTTTGGTCGGCGACATCAGCCGCGACACGCTGATGAACCTCAGCCGCGAGAACGGTGAATGGCGCGTTCAATGGAACGACACCCTTGTCTTGCCCGAGTTGGTGGGGGGGAATTATCTGGCAATGGAGCGCTATGTTCCGGGTCGGGGCAATATTTACGATCGCGAGGGTAGCGCCCTGGCTGCCCAAAGTGAAGTGACTGCCATTGGCGTTGTGCCGGGCCAGCTTTTGCCGGAGCAATCCGAGCAACTCTTTTCCGTGCTGGTCAGCTTACTTGGCATTCGGGCTGAAGACCTGCAAGCCCGCCTGGCTGCTTTTCCACCAGGTTCGGACTGGTATTTACCCTTAGGGGAAATTCCCTCTGCTGAGGTTGCCAGACGCTATGACACACTTGCTAGCCTGAGCGGGGTACAGCTCTCACCCTATAAAGCCCGCTATTATTTTGAAGGAGGGATAGCCCCGCATGTGGTGGGTTATGTCAGCACCATCCAGGCCGAAAAGGTGGATGAATACCTGCGCAAAGGCTACCGCCGCGATGAACGGGTTGGACAGATGGGTTTGGAAAAATGGGGTGAGGAATATCTGTCAGGCAAGCGCGGCGGAGCTTTGTATGTGATCAACGAGCAGGGGCAACCGGTCACCCGTTTGGCAGAAGTGCAGGCTGAGCCAGCTCAATCGATTTACACAACGCTTAACAAGGAGCTGCAAATCGGTGTCCAGCGCGCCATTAGAGGCTTTCGCGGCGCTATCGTTGTCCTCGAACGCGACACCGGCCGAGTTCTGGCAATGGCCTCTTCGCCCACCTTTGATCCCAACGCCTTTGAACCAAGTAACTTTAACAGTTACACGTTGCTCAATGAGATCTTCGGTGATCCCAATCGCCCATATCTCAATCGGGCAAGTCAGGGATTATACCCGCTGGGGTCTACATTCAAGATTATCACTATGGCGGCTGCTTTGGAGACCGGACAATATTCGGCTGAATCAACCTACAACTGCGGGTATTTTTTTGAGGAAATTCCTGGCGTGCGTCTGAACGATTGGACGTATGAGCGTTTTCTTCAAGATGGCAAGACCCAACCAAGTGGCCTATTGACCTTGCCTCAGGGATTAATCCGTTCTTGCAATCCCTTCTTCTGGCATATCGGTTTGAGCTTGTACCGGGCTGGCTTTATCACAGCCGTTACGGACATGGCGCGCAGTTTCGGTTTGGGCAAACCCACCGGCATTGAAGGTGTTGAAGAAGAGAGTGGGCAAATCCCTGTTCCGGCTAGCGAGATTGATGCCACCAATCAGGCCATCGGACAGGGGAAACTGCTGGTCACTCCCCTGCAGGCAGCAGCTTTTGTAGCTGCGGTTGGAAACGGCGGCACCTTATACCAGCCGCAGGTGATTGAAAAAATTGTCTCGATCGACGGCGCGGAAACCCGCCAGTTTACTCCTAAAGTTAACGGGCAACTGGCTGTGACGCCAGAGAACCTGAAAATTATCCAGGAGGCGATGCGCGGGGTGGTTGCCAGCAATCGCCCGTACGGAACGGCCTGGCATCGCTTTACCGGTTTGGATCTCAACGTGGCTGGAAAGACCGGGACAGCCGAATCGGGTTCCGGAAAACCGCATGCCTGGTTTATCGGTTATACCTTTGAAAATCGCCCGAATAAGCCCGATATTGCTGTGGCGGTGGTGGTTGAGAATGTGGGGGAGGGTTCTGAGTATGCAGCCCCGATTTTCCGCCGCGTAATTGAACTCTATTTTTACGGACAACCTGGCAAACTTTACCCTTGGGAGTCAACCTATTACATTACCAGCACTCCGACCCCTGAAGGGTTTGAGACACCAACTCCCGAGCCAACCTTGCCTCAACCCCCCTCGCCGTGATGACACAACTTCGAGGCATCATTATCCGGGCGCAATCGGGTTTTTATTGGGTAGATACGCCGCAAGGGCAAATTCTCTGCCATCTGCGCGGCAAGCTAAAAAAAGGACCTCGCTTGGGCGATGTGGCCGCCATTGGAGATTGGGTCAAAATCACCCGTCTTTCAGATGGCAGTGGGGTTATCGAAGAAATTGAACCGCGCACCCGCACCCTGTCTCGCAAGGCCCCAACCCCACAGGGAGAATACGAACAAATCCTTATCGCCAATCCCGATCAAGCGGTGCTGGTTTTTTCTTGCGCCCAACCTGATCCACACCTGGGAATGCTCGATCGGTATCTGGTGATTTGCGAAAAACAAGCGATCCCTCCGTTGATTTTGGTGAATAAGATCGACCTGATCGGTCTAGGACAGGCTCAACAAATCTTCGCGATATATCACGAGCTCGCCTATCCCTTGCACTATCTCTCGGCAAAGAGCGGTTTTGGCTTGGGCGAATTACGGGAATGCCTTAAGGGAAAAATTTCGGTTTTCACGGGTCCTTCGGGTGTTGGCAAGTCAACGATCTTGAAGTCTCTGTTGCCTCAATGGGAGCGAGAAATTGCGGCCGTACGACGGCGGGTGTATAAAGGGCGACATACAACGGTGACGCGTGAAATGCACCCCTTACCCGAAGGGGGCTATGTCGCCGACACGCCCGGTTTGAAAGCCCTAGCTTTGTGGGATATCCAGCCTGAGGAGTTAGATGGCTATTTTGTTGAAATGCGCGAGCTGGTCAAGGAGTGTGCTTTTAGCGATTGCACGCATCTCCACGAACCTGGCTGTGCCATTCGAGAAGCGGTGGCGCAGGGCCGCATTCACCCCTTGCGGTATCAATCCTATCTGCGTTTGCGGTTCGGGGAGGACGGCGACGAAATCAGGGTATAATCGAAGGGGAGGCAAACGATGTCGTTTACGGTCTCGGATTTTGAAGCCTGGGCGCGCGTTTTGAGAGAGCATCCCGAATGGCGGGAAGAAGCTCGGCGGTTGATCTTAACCGACGAGTTGTTGGCAATGCCGCCGCAAGTCCGTGAGATTAGGGATCGGGTAGAGTTGATTTATGAAGCGCAACAACGTACGGAAGGGCGGGTAGACCGCTTAGAGATCGCATTGGCGGAACTCGCCGAAGCACAGCGGCAGACTGACCAACGGATGGCGGAACTCGCCGAAGCACAGCGGCATACTGACCAACGGATGGCGGAACTCGCTGAAGTGCAGCGGCGCAGTGAAGAACGGTTGGCGGCGTTGGAAGAACAGGGGAGTCGGTTGGAGCGGGCGCTTGCTGAGCTGGCTGAAGCGCAACGGCGCAGTGAAGAACGGTTGACGAGGTTAGAAGAACAAGGGAATCGGTTGGAGCGGGCGCTTGCCGAGCTGGCTGAAGCGCAACAGCGTACTGAAGAACGGTTGACGAGGGTTGAGGAGCGGGTCACCTCTCTGGAGAGGGTGACAGCGAAACTTGCCGAGGCGCAACAACGCACCGAGCAGGTGCTTTGGGAACTCAAGCGTGGACAGGATAAGCTTTGGGAAGCTGTTGGAGAACTACGCAATGCCTTCGGCGCTTCGGTAGAGGAAGAAGCGGCCAGCGTAATCGAAGTGATCTTGCAACGCAAGGGATATCGAGTCCTGCAAGAGGCCTTCTCGCTGCCATTGAACGGCGAGCTAGATGTTGTTTTGCCGGTGGAGGATGCACAAGGAAACAAGGTCTGGGCTCTGGTTGAAGCCAAAGCCCGTTTGAGCAGGGGAGATGTGCGCCGCTGGTCGCAGCGAGTGCGGGATGTGCGCTGGCAACAGAGACTTCGCAAGAAGGGAATTTTTGGTCCTTTCCTGGTCTATGCCTACAGCATCCGTCGGGACCTGGGGGCGCGCGAACAGGCTGAAAAAGAAGGCATTGGCTTGCTGAAATGCGATGGCGAAATCCTGGCTCCTCGGGAGTTAATCGAGCCAGTTGTATAATCATCAACACCGTACCGCTCAGATTCTGGGAAATAAAGTAGAGACCCCCGAATAATTTACCACCAGAAAACGGAGCGAGCACCAAGAGCAGAAATTTATGAACAAAAGAAAAATTTTTGGCTTCTGAGAGTGCGAATACGAAAAAATTCTTTTTTACTGCCTAAGAAACATTATTATTCTCTGGGGTGAAGAAGACCTCTTTCCGATTAAGTCGAGGTTAAGATTTGTGCTCAGAAACGCACTTGTTTGAACAATTGGTGATAAAATATAAGAAACTTTAAGCAACAAGGGACAGGCTGGATGGCAGAGGCAATTCTTGATGTCCAAGGGTTGGAGACCCAATTCAAAACTTCGAACGGAACGATTTATGCGGTAAATGGGGTTTCGTTTTATCTAAAAGAGGGGGAAACATTAGGAGTAGTGGGGGAGAGCGGTTGCGGAAAAAGCGTTACAGTGTTGTCAATGTTACACCTGATCCCTTGTCCACCTGGTAAGGTTACGGCTGGAAAGGCTTTGTTTTGGGGGAAAGACCTCCTGCAAATGAGTGAAGATGAGATTCGCCATATTCGCGGGGCGCAAATTAGCATGATTTTTCAGGATCCAATGACGTCCTTTAACCCGGTTCTGACCATTGGCCGACAGGTAGCTGAACCTCTGGAGATTCATTTGGGGATGAGCAAGAAGGAAGCTACCCAACGGGTGATCGAATTGTTGGAGATGGTTGGGATTCCCCGCGCCAAGGAACGGATCCATGATTACCCGCATCAGTTTTCGGGGGGGATGCGCCAACGGGTGATGATTGCGATGGCGCTGGCATGTAATCCCAACGTCCTGATTGCAGATGAACCGACTACAGCCCTGGATGTTACCATCCAGGCTCAGATTGTCGATCTGGTCAAACGCTTGCGGGACGAAATCAGCATGTCTATCATCTGGATTACCCATGATCTGGGCATTATTGCTGGGCTTGCCCAGCGCGTGGCGGTGATGTATGGGGGCTTTATCATTGAGGAAGCTTCAGTCAAGGATTTGTATGCCCATCCTCAGCATCCGTACACGATCGGTCTTTTGGGCAGTTTACCTCGCCTGGATCAAGATCGACGCAAGCGGTTGGAATCCATTGATGGCTTACCTCCGGTGCTATATGAAAAGCCTGCTTATTGTCCTTTTGCTCCGCGCTGTAAATATGTCTTTGATCGCTGTTGGAGTGAGAATCCTCCTCTCGAAAAGATAGACACCGACCATACCGTAGCCTGTTGGTATAACGTAGAGGAGGGGAAGGCGAGATGAAACCGACCAATGGCGTTTTATTGAGTGTCCGCAATCTGGTCAAGCACTTTCCAATCACGCGCGGCATTATCCTTCAAAAGCAAATTGGCGCTGTCCATGCGGTGGATGACATCTCTTTCGATATTCATCGGGGAGAGACTCTGGGCTTAGTGGGCGAGTCGGGGTGTGGCAAGTCTACTACCGGTCGAACCATTTTGCAACTGTACCGACCAACGTCTGGGCAGGTGATTTTCGACGGAATCGACTTGGTTACCCTAAAGGGGAATGAGCTGCGCAAAATGCGCCGGCGGATGCAAATGATCTTTCAAGATCCGTACGCCAGCCTGAACCCGCGCATGACCGTAGGCGAGATTATCGGAGAACCCTTGCTCATCCATGGCGTGGCAAAAGGCAAAGCAATCCAGGAACGGGTGGAGCAATTATTGGAGCTGGTAGGTTTAAACCCGGCCTTTTCCAATCGTTATCCGCATGAATTTTCTGGAGGTCAGCGACAGCGCATTGGCGTTGCCAGGGCATTAGCCTTACAGCCTGATTTGATTGTCTGCGATGAGCCTATCTCCGCTTTAGATGTCTCTATCCAGGCGCAAGTGGTTAATCTTTTGGAGGACTTGCAACAACAGTTCGGGTTAACCTACCTCTTTATTGCTCATGATCTCTCGATGGTGCGTCATATCAGTAACCGAATAGCGGTGATGTACTTGGGAGTGCTGGTAGAACTGGCTGACCGCAACGAACTCTATAATAATCCTCTTCATCCTTATACGCAAGCATTACTTTCAGCGGTTCCGATCCCCGATCCCTTCGTGGAAGAGAGGCGCCGGCGGATCATTCTGGAAGGGGATGTGCCTTCACCGGTAAATCCGCCCTCCGGCTGTCGTTTTCGCACTCGTTGTAAATACGCAAAAGAGCTATGTAGCGAGGTGAAACCGGAGTGGCGTGAATTACAGCCCGGCCACTTTGTTGCATGTCACTTTGCGGGCGAATTGGGTTAAAATTGGTTTGTCCGATGGGATCATTAGAAAGGAGGTGGTAGCGAAGTCAGACCGGGAGAAACCAATTTCACGGTAACCTTTTGTAATCCCTAAAAGAATCCAAAAACACCATTTTCAAAGAGGAGAAGAAAGTATGAAGACGAAAATTTTCACTTTTCTAGCGTTATTGTTGGTATTGAGCCTTGCGTTGGCAGCCTGCCAACCTCAGGCGCCTCAAGTCCAGGAAGTCATCAAGACTGTCATTGTTGAAGTGCAGGGCACTCCACAAGTTGTGGTGGTAACCCCCGAACCGGTTGAACAGCCGGCAGGTCCAAAGACTTTGCGCCTCAACATGGGCCCTGGTGATATTCCAACCATTGACCCAGCTCTCTCAACAGATACCTCTTCTGTCCAGATTGTGGAGGAGACTACCGTTGGCTTGACTCGCCAGAACGAGGAGACTACTGCGCTTGAACCCGGTATGGCAACTTCTTGGGAAGTGGTCAACAATGAGGATGGCACCCAGACAGTCACCTTTAAGCTGCGCGATGACGTTTATTGGGTCAAGTACGATGGTAACGAGGTCGTTCAAGTCACCGATTGTGAGGGCAATCCTCGCAAAGTGACGGCGATGGATTTCGAATACGGAATTTTACGCACCCTTGCACCGGCTACAGCCTCGGATTACGCCTATGTTCTGGCGTTTGCCATCAAAGGCGCTACGGAATATAATGCTGGTGAGAATGAAGACCCCGAATCGGTAGCGGTTCAGGCACTCGACGAGACTACCCTGGAAATCACTTTTGTCGATCAGGCTGTCTATAACCTCAACATTGCCGGTATGTGGGTCGCTCACGCTCAACCCAAATGGTTAATTGAAGGTGATGACTGCACCGAGGCCCGCGGCGACCGCTGGACGGAGACCGGCTTCTTCCAGGGATATGGCCCTTACACCTTAAAAGAGTGGGTGCATGATTCCTATATCACGTTGATCAAGAACCCCTTCTGGGTCGGTACTGAGTCAGTACCCGAGGCAAAAATTGAAGAAATCACCTGGACAATGCTCGATGAAGCGCCAGCCTTTGCTGAGTACGAAGCTGGCAATCTCGATGTAGCTGGCGTGCCATTAGCCGATATCGATCGCGTCAAAGCCGATCCAACCCTTTCAGCGGAATTACAGATCGCTCCAGTGCTTTGTACCTACTACTATGGCTTCAACACCAAAGCCCCGGTTGTGGATGATGTGCGGGTACGCCGGGCTTTGTCTATGGCAATTGACCGAAAAAGCCTGATTGCTAACGTAACGAAAGGTGAGCAGGAACCAGCCCAGTGGTTCTCGCGACCAGGCCTGGCTGGTGCTCCTACCATGGAAACACATCCAGACCTGGGCGTCAAGTATGATCCTGAGAAAGCGAAAGCTGAACTGCAATCTTATCTCGATGAAAAGGGATTGACCGCTGATCAGCTTGATTTGACCTTGATGTTTAACACATCCTCTGGTCACCAGAAAATCGCCGAGGCAATTCAACAAATGTGGAAGGATGTCCTGGGCGTTAATGTCAAGCTGGTGAATCAGGAATGGAAAGTCTACCTGAAAACCATCAAAGGGGAGGAGACCCCACAGATTTGGCGCCTGGGCTGGTGCCAGGACTACCCCGATGCCAATAACTTCATTCGCGAGGTCTTCTATCCTGGTGGTTCGGCAAATCCGAAGACGGATGGCACCGTTGGTGGCGTGTCCTGGAACAACGAGACCTTTAACCAGCTTGTTCTCGATGCTGCAAAGGAATCGGATCCGGAGAAGCGGGTTGAGATGTATGCTCAGGCTGAACAGATTTTAGTTTACGAAGACGCGGTGATGATCCCCATCTACTGGTACACCCGCGTGACCGTAACCAAACCCTATGTCAAACGGACATTCTCTGTGCTTGGTGGTTTGGAGCACATCGAGAAGTGGGATATTGTTCAATAGCTTGTTGAAAGTTTGGATGGGGAAGGGTTTCCTTCCCCATCCAAATTAACTCGGAGGTGTTCATGGGCCGCTATATCGCCCGCCGTCTGATTTATCTGATCGTAGTTTTGATTGTCGTCTCGTTTATTACCTTTGGCTTAATGCACGCAGTTCCTGGAGGCCCCTTCGATCGCGAAAAGGCCTTGCCGCCAGAAATCATGGCAAACCTTGAAAAACGCTATCATTTAGATGACCCGCTTTGGAAGCAATATTTGCAGTACTTATATGATGTTTTCATCCCTCGGCTAACGACTCAATCGCCGAAAGGAACTTTAGAAGACGATTTTTTGATCAGCACCAAGATTGGCGGTGTTTGGTTGCGGTGGATGAATTTTGGGCCTTCCTATTCGTCCCGTAGCCGTACGGTGAACGATATCTTTCGCCAACAATTGCCAATTTCAGCTCAGCTTGGCACCATGGCTTTGCTGGTTGCCTTGATAATTGGTATGCCCTTAGGGATTATCGCTGCTTTAAAGCAAAACACGGTTTTTGATTATTTAAGCATGAGCATTGCGATTATCGGCGTATCTGTTCCGGTTATCGTTTTGGGGCCGCTATTGATCTGGATCTTCGGAGTGACCTTGAAGTGGTTGCCTCCCACCGGCTGGGGAGCGAAACCCCCCTATCTGCTTGGATTTTTACCCACCAAGTGGGGATGGGATTTCTTCAAATTCGCAATTATGCCTTCGGTAGCCTTGGGTTTGGGAAGTTCAGCAGTGATCGCGCGGCTGACCCGCGCCAGTTTATTACAAACCATTCGTGAAGACTATATTCGGACTGCCAGGGCAAAGGGATTACAGGAAAGATTGGTGATTACTCGCCACGCCTTGAAAAATTCATTGATCCCGGTGGTTACCATTTTGGGACCGATGTTTGCCGCTTTGGTCACCGGTACATTTGTTACCGAGCTGGTCTTTGGGATTCCCGGAATGGGAAAATACTTTGTGACCAGTATAACAAACCGCGATTATCCCGTTATTATGGGTACCATATTGCTTTATGCAGTTTTTCTCGTGATAGCAAACCTGGTGGTAGATATTGTCTATGCCTATCTAGACCCCCGTATTCGGTATGATTAGTCGGAAGTCAGACAGGAGGTTGAATGTCTCAAGAAGCAATTAGACTCAAAGAAAAGGCACTAGCTGGCGGAATGCCTCTCACGCAAAAGCGCGAAAACCTTTGGGTGGATGCTTTTCGGCGCCTGATCCGCAATCGGGCAGCCGTAGTTGGAGGTACGATTGTCATTATCTTGATCATTATGGCAGTCTTTGCTCCTCAGATCGCCCCGCGCAGTTATGAGAAGCAAGTCTTGAATGATCAAAATACCGTCCCTGCCTGGCTTTTAAGCGTTTTCCCTACCATGAAGCCGTATGCCAGAATATCGAACGATTATCTCTTAGGTGCCGATTATGTTGGTCGGGATTTATTTAGCCGCATCGTTTATGGTGCGCGGGTTTCCTTGACCGTTGCCTTTATCGGGCCTTTGATCAGCCTGTTGATTGGCACCATTTACGGAAGTATCTCCGGTTATTTTGGCGGCCAGGTTGATAACATCATGATGCGCATTGTGGATGTGTTATACGCTTTTCCGGGTTTACTCTTTATCATCTTATTATTAGCCTTTTTCCGTTCCACATTGACCAGAATAGAACCTGGAACTTTTGCCTATTCCATCAGTCAACTGGATGCACGTTTAGGGGGGATGTTGTTTATTTTCGTTGGGATTGGATTAACAGCCTGGGAGACAATGGCGCGCTTAACTCGCGGACAGGTGTTATCGGTGCGTGAAAAAGAATTTATTGAAGCAGCCCGCACGATCGGGGCTTCTAACCTGCGAATCATGTTCCGCCATATTTTGCCCAACATCATTGGGCCTTTGGTGGTGGCAGAAACTTTGGCTATCCCTGGTTATATCTCAACCGAAGCGTTCCTTTCCTTTATTGGGTTAGGTGTAAACCCTCCAACTCCTTCGTGGGGTTCCATGATTTCGGATGGCGCCCAGGTCATCCGCACCTATCCCAATCAGACCGTCTTTCCGGCTTTAGCTCTGGCAATTACCATGTTCGCCTTTAACTTCCTTGGTGATGGGTTGCGAGATGCTCTTGATCCTCGACTAAGAGGCACGCAATAAAATCGGCACACAGACCGTTGAGCAGACCTTCAGGAAAAGGTCTGCTTTTTGTTACGATGTCTTTCTGGATGAGGGTGGTTTAATTTGCTAGGATTCTGGATAAGTTTCACCTTTATTTTGAAAGTTTTATGGTAGTATTAATCTTACCGGATCATGGCTAATTCAGCACAAATTACTCGATTTTCACGAGAACGCTAGAAGGAGGTGAAAAGGAAATCATTTGCTTTCTTCTAATTTCCCCCGCAAAAATTAACTTAAACCATTTTTTTTGGAGGAGAATATGATGAAAACACGTCTGTTTCAACTGATGGGGTTACTGATGGCGCTGAGCCTTGTTTTGGCTGCTTGCGCGCCACAGGCCACCCCAACCCCGGTGGCCACCCAACCCCCGGCGGTGGAAACCCAGCCACCCGCCGTCACCGAGGCTCCCGCTGAGCCGACACCCACCCCAACCCCCACACCGATTCCAAGGCAAGGGGCATTTATTGACTCGGTTGTATTTACGAGTATCGACTCACCAGATGCAGCCATTGCGCAATTGCAAGCCGGGCAATTAGATCTCTTTGCAGAACCAGTGTCCAACCCTGCTAATTTCAATGTTGTCAAAGATGATCCCAAATTGCGCTACTACAATGCCTTTGGCACCTACGTTGAGTTGACCTTCAATCCCGTCTTGAAGTTTGCCGATGGCCGCCTGAACCCCTTTGGAGACCCTGAAATCCGTGAAGCCATTAACATGCTGGTCGATCGCAACTACATCGTCCAGGAAATCTATGGCGGTTTGGCGGTACCGAAATTCCTGCCAATGAATTCAGCTTTCCCGGATTACGCCCGCTATGTGGATGTCGCCCGTGCCCTGGAAGCCAAATATGCCTTTAATGCGGAAAAAGCCAAAGAACTGATCGCTGCTCGGATGGAGGCTTTAGGGGCGACAAAAGGTGACGATGGCAAGTGGCAGTACGAAGGGAAACCGCTCACCATTGCCTTCATCATCCGCATTGAAGACGAACGGAAGCCGATTGGCGATTATGTTGCCACGGTCTTAGAAGATGCAGGCTTTGTGGTTGATCGCCAATATAAGAGCCGAGCAGAAGCATCCCCAATCTGGAATCGGAGTGACCCGAATGAAGGTCTATGGAATGTTTATACCGGCGGCTGGATTACTACGGAAGTAGAACGCGATAGCGGTTCGAACTTTGCGTATTTCTATAGCAAATTGGGCAGCGGTTCACCGCTCTGGCAGGCTTATACTCCTTCAGAGGAGTTCTTTGCTGTCGCCGAGAAGTTGTGGAACAATGATTTCAAGACGTTGGAAGAGCGCGATCAATTGTTCCGCCAGGCAATGGAATTAGCCATGAAAGACTCGGTGCGGGTCTGGCTGGCGGATCAAATTTCCTTCAGCCCGGCTGTCGCCCAATTGGAAGTCGCTTCTGACCTGGCTGGGGGTGTATCCGGCGCCCGCTTATGGCCGCATACCATCCGTTTCGCCGATCGGGAAGGTGGAGAGGTGCGGATTGCGGTTAATGGCATTCCCATTGACCCCTGGAATCCAGTGGCTGGTTCAAACTGGATTTCAGATGCCATGGCCTATCGAGCGACGAGCGACTACGGCGTGATTCCCGATCCGTACACTGGCTTGCCTCGACCACAACGCATCGAAAAAGCCGAACTAGTCGCTCAGGAAGGCCTGCCGATTGGCAAAACCCTGGATTGGGTTGGCCTGAAGTTTGAAGCGGAGATCAAAGTTCCAGAAGACGCCTGGGCAGATTGGGATGCCACCAATCAAAAATTCATCACCGTTGGTGAGAAATTCCCAGAAGGAGTGACAGCCCTGACCAAATCTACGGTGGTCTACGAGAAAGACCTGTTCGATAAGATCAAATGGCATGATGGCTCTCCGCTAACCTTTGCCGACTTTGTGATGTTCATGATCCTGACCTTTGACCCCGGCAAGCCCGAGAGCCCCATTTACGATGAGGCGGCGGCCTCCAATCTTGAGTCCTTCCTCGCCCATTTCAAGGGTGTGCGGGTTGTCTCTACCAATCCGTTGACCATTGAGACCTATGACGATCTATACACCCTGGATGCTGAGCGAACGGTTGCCACGTGGTTCCCGGCATACGCTTATGGTACGGGTGCCTGGCACAACCTAGCCCTCGCCATTCAAGCTGAAAGCGATAAAAAGTTAGCTTTCTCTGCCGATAAGGCGGATGCCGAACAGGTGGAATGGACTTCCTTTATTGCCGGTCCCAGCCTGGATATCCTCAAGGAATATCTTGACCAGAATGCCGAGAGCGGTTATATCCCCTACGAAGCAACCCTGGCTCAGTATGTAACTGCTGATGAAGCCAAAGCCCGCTATGCAAACCTGCAAGGCTGGTATGCTGATCATGGTCACTTCTGGATTGGCACCGGCCCGCTCTATCTGGATAAAGTCTTTGCGACTGAGAAATCCTTGACCCTCAAGCGCTTTGAAGACTTCCCCGATATGAGCGACAAGTGGGCTGGCTTTGGTGAACCCAAATTGCCTGAGCTGTTTGTCGATGGGCCTGGCATGGTAAAGATCGGCGAGGAAGCCTCCTTTGACGTTACCGTTACGTTCGAAGAGCTACCTTATCCTGCTGATGAACTGCAAACCGTAAAGTATTTACTCTTTGACGCCAACAACAATTTAGTGGCTAAGGGTGACGCAGTTCTCGTCAGTGATGGTTCCTACCAGGTCGTCATAGGTGCAGATGTCACCTCGAAATTGGCTGCTGGCGCGAACAAGTTAGAAGTTGTGGTAGTTTCTAAACTTGTGAGCATTCCAGCTTTCCAGAGCCTTGAATTTGTAACCGCACCGTAAAAAATTGCGGTAACCAAAGCAACCGATAGGGGAGAACCGTTCTCCCCTATCGGGATTGTTTTTTTAGGAGCGAAAATGGCTCAAGAAGCACAAGCTGGTGTTTTTGGTGCAAGACCGGAGAGCCTTAGAAAAAAAGGTGAGAGTTCCTTTGGGCGCGTTGTGCGTTACGTCTCGATTCGATTGGTTACGTTATTCATCACGGTAGTGATTGGGGTTTATCTGACAATCCTGATTGCCAATATGGGGGGATATGTCGATCAGATCAAAAAAGGCGAGATCCGTGAAGCTGTGCAAATGCGGGTATTGACCGATCAGGCTTTGCGCAATTTACCCGCTGATGCACGTGCAAAACGCATCGAGGATCTAGTTCGCTTAGAAGAGAAGAGGTTGGGCTTAGACCAACCTTTTTTGGTGCGTAGCTTTCGCTTCTTGCGCAGCGCGTTGACCTTAAGTTTAGGACGTTCGCTGCAAATGAGCAGCGATAGTGGATCTCGACAGGTGCGCTTGATTATCCTGGAGCGTTTACCGGCCACACTGCTCTTGTTTGGCACAGCAGATTTAACGCTCTTCTTTGTCAGTCTTTTCCTGGGGTTATCCCTGTCTCGGCGATACGGTAGTTTCCTGGATAAACTCAGTGTGGCATTGTCACCGCTATCCTCGGCTCCAGGCTGGTTCTACGGTATCTTCTTGATTGTGCTTTTTGCAGGGGTGCTAAAGGTGTTACCCTTTGGGGGCATGGTGGATATTCCTCCACCTTCCAATCCCGTTGATTATGCGCTGAGTGTCTTAAGGCATCTCATCTTGCCGGTGACGGCCATTACGCTTAGTTCTATCTTTCTCAGCGTGTATAGCAATCGCACTTTTTTCCTCATCTATTCGAGTGAAGATTATGTTGACATGGCAAAAGCAAAGGGATTGCAGGATCGCGAGATTGAACGGCGCTATATTCTGCGTCCAACCCTGCCGACAATCATTACGAGTTTTGCTTTGTTATTGATCAGCTTATGGACCGGGGCGCCAATTTTTGAGACTGTGTTTAACTGGCCGGGTTTGGGGCGCACAATCTATCAAGCGGTTGGTTTATTCGATACACCGGTAATTGTAGCTTCGACCGTCTTGTTTGCTTACCTTTTGGCTATTACGGTATTCTTGTTGGATTTCATCTATGCCTTAGTCGATCCACGGGTGAAAATTGGTGGACAGGAGGGAGGACAATGAATTCCCTTAAACGAACATGGAATGAATTTCGCCAATACCCTTCTGCCATTATTAGTCTGATCGTCATTTTTATCCTGCTTGTGGCATCCATTTGGGTTGTTTATGCTATTCCCTATAAAGAGGCTGTCCGTCTGTGGCGCGGCGGAGAAGATGTCTGGTATCGTTTGCCAAAAATTGTGCCTCCAAAATGGATCAACTGGTTTCGAACGAAAAAGTTGCCTGATACGATCATTTTTAGCACCCTGGAGAATCCAGAAACAAAAATTTATGAACCTTCTGGTGACGGCCGACGCATCAAAATAGAGATTCCGATTGAATTCAATTCAGATGAATATCCCCAAGAGCTTTCGATGTACTTTTTTATTTCGAACGCAGAAAAAGCGCCCTTTGTTTCCTTGCGTTGGGTGACGCCGGATGAGCGCGAGATCCGCATTGCAGATTTTGGTTTGCAAGGGGCAAAAGTTAACTTTCGTTTTGCTCAAGATTCGAAACTGCGTCAACGCCTGAAAGGTTTAGATGCTGAAATAGGGTTGTATTCGGTTCCACAATCTGATCCGCCTCAACCGCTAAAAGGCGACTATCAACTCAAGGTTGAAATCGTAACCTTTGATCCAAACGCCGATGTGGAAGTGGAATTTATCCAATACGGTAAAGTCTATGGCTGGTTTGGAACTGATCACATGCGGAGAGACTTAAAGGTTGGCTTGTTGTGGGGGTTACCCGTCGCCATGGCTTTTGGACTAATCGCTTCCCTGGGTACATCTGTTTTAGCCATGATCATCGCAGCCGTCGGGGCCTGGTATCGAGGCTGGGTGGACGATCTCATCCAAAGGGTAACGGAAATTAATCTCGTTTTGCCATTTTTACCGATTCTGATTATGGTGGGCACCTTTTATTCGCGGAGTATCTTCGTTATCCTCGGAGTAACGATTTTGTTGAGCATTTTTGGAGGGGCGATCAAAAACTATCGCGCCATCTTCTTACAAGTTCGAGAGATGCCTTATATAGAAGCGGCCCGAGCTTATAATGCCGGTGATGGACGAATTATCATCCGTTATCTCTTGCCGCGCATTATCCCCCTCTTGATCCCTGCCCTGGTAACAGGTATTCCGAGTTACGTTTTTCTGGAGGCTTCACTGGCGGTTTTAGGGCTTGGCGACCCAGTGTTGCCAACCTGGGGCAAGATCATCCAGGATGCGGAATTCAATGGGGCTCTTTATAAGGGGATGTATTATTGGGTATTACAGCCCTCGGCATTGCTGATGATCACTGGGTTGGCTTTTGCTGTATTGGGCTTTTCCCTCGATCGCATCTTCAATCCGCGTCTGAGAGGTGTTTGATGGTTTCAACCAATGGCAAGCTCTTACGCGTTGAAAATCTGGTGATGTACTTTGCTACCCTGCGCGGCCCGGTGCAGGCGGTGGATGGCGTGGATTTTGAGCTGGGGGTCAATCGCGCCGTGGTCATCTTAGGCGAATCGGGCTGTGGGAAAAGCTCGCTTGCCAAGGCGATCTTGCGTTTGTTGCCGCGCAACATTGCCCGTTATAGTGGGCGGATTTTTCTCCACGACCGCGATGTCATGCAACTTAGCGATGAGGAATTTCGTCAGAATATCCGTTGGGTGGAGATGTCGCTGGTTCCCCAGGCGGCGATGAACGCCCTCAACCCCGTCCTGCGGGTTGGCGATCAGGTGGCTGAGCCGGCCATGATCCACATGGGGATGAGCAAAGCCGAAGCCCTCGAAGCGGCGCGGACGATGTTTCAACGCGTCGGCGTTGCCGAAGATTTCCTCACCCGCTATCCCTTTGAATTGAGCGGCGGGATGCGCCAGCGGGTAGCCCTTGCCATGGCTTTGGTGACCCTGCCCAGCCTGGTTATCCTCGATGAGCCAACCTCGGCGCTGGATTTACTCACCCAAGCCAATATTTTTAATACCTTAAAGCGGATCAAGAAAGAACTGGGCACCAGCTTTATCCTGATCACCCATGATATTGCTACCTCCAGCGAACTGGCGGATGATGTCGCGGTCATGTACGCCGGTCAGATTGTCGAAACTGGCGAAGCGAAGGATTTCTTCCCCGATCCGCTCCATCCCTATTCCAAAATGCTGATGGCAAGTGTGCCGCGCTTGCGCGCCGATCAAGACCCACAGTTTATTACCGGTCAACCGCCCAGCTTAATCTCACCGCCAAGCGGTTGTCGCTTTGCCGAACGTTGCCCAGCGCGTTTTGAGAAATGCTCTGAAGAGCCACCAGTCATTGAAAAAGATGGCCGCAAAGTGCGCTGTTGGTTGTATGCCTAAGGAGTCTGCATGGTCATAGAAGCCCCCTCCAGGATCAAGCCTGAAATGGATCAACGTGAAGTGTTGCTCTCCATTCAAAATTTGCATGTCTGGTATGAATTGCGCCGCTTTGGGTTTGGCATTGTGGGATATGTGCGGGCGGTGGATAATGTTAACTTTGACCTGCATCTTGGAGAAGCCGTTGCGGTAGTTGGCGAGAGCGGTTGCGGTAAATCTACCTTAATGAAAACGATCCTCGGTCTGGTAAAACCACGCCAGGGGCAGGTGATCTTTGAAGGGAAAGACATCGCGCAGGCCGACTCGGCTACCTTGAAGTGGTACCGTTCGCAGGTCGGGTACATCCAGCAAGACCCCTATGGCGCCTTGCCCCCCTTCATGAGCGTGCGTCGCATTTTGGAAGAGCCGTTGGTGATTGCCGGAGTCAAGAGCCGCCAGGAGCGATTAGAGCGCATCCATCGGGTCATGGAAGAAGTCAAACTCTACCCGGTGGAAGATTTTTTAGGTAAGTTCCCCCACATGTTAAGTGGCGGGCAACAGCAACGGGTGGTGATTGCGCGGGCAATGATTCTGAACCCGAAGTTAATTGTAGCTGATGAACCGGTCTCGATGCTTGATGCTTCGGTGCGGGTAGAAATCCTGAAGCTGTTGCGTGGTTTGCAAGAATCGCATCACTTATCGTTTATCTACATTACGCATGATTTATCCACGGTCAAATATTTTTCGGAGCGTATCTTTGTGATGTACGCCGGCAAGCTGGTGGAGCAAAGCCCGATTGGGGAACTGTTGAAAAATCCTCTTCATCCCTATACCCACGCTTTGCTTTCGGCAACCTCCGATCCGGATGCCCGCAATGCCTTATCCTTCCGCGAAGTGCCGCCAGGTGAGCCACCCAGTCTGGTCAAACCGCCAACTGGTTGCCGTTTCCATCCCCGTTGCTCGCAGATGATCCAGGGCTTATGTGAGGTCGAAGACCCGCCGGAGTTCACCCCGGTTCCCGATCATCGCGTGGCGTGCTGGTTGCACAAAGAATCAGGGGGTGATTGACGACGTTTTCTGGAGTGCGGAAGCCACGCTTCCGCAACTCGCTGAAGCACGGCTTCAGCACTCCAAAAGCCAAATATATTTAGGGTTTGTGCTATAATCTCCCCATGCGAGCCTGGAAACTGATTCTCATCGGATTTCTGTTGTGTTTGAGCGGGGTTATCTTTCCCTTTCTGATGGTCATTAAAGTGCTTGAATCGACATTCTTTTTGAATTTTCTGTCCTATACAGCTTCGGTGTTGGGGTTATTCTTAGGGATCATTGGCGCAGCGTATTACGTGCGCGAAAATCGACAAAAGTAGGGCAAAGCTAGCATAATCTAATGGACTTTTAAACGCACTGTCGAACCGCCGCAAAGGCAGCGTTCTCCACCTGTAAAACGTTCCGCTTCTTGGCTTTTAAAACAGCCTACTTGCAATAGACTCATTTATCGATTTGTGATAGAATCGGGTTGGCGATGAGGCTCGCCATAACCGTCGGTGGACTGATAGCCTCTACTGGATGTTGAATCCGTGGAGGTTTTTTTATTTTGGAGACTCAATGGTTTTTTTCTGCCCTTTCTACTGTAGCCCGAGGCCTGTTGGCATTCGTTATCGGCAATGGGAACAGCCGAAACGGTGGATTGGTAATGGAGAGAGATGATGAACTTCTTCAGTATCTTATGGGAACAGAAAGAAATTAACGAAGTCACTCTTCAACCCGAATGGTTCCCTGACCTGAATCTCGATCAGGTTATCCAGGCGATCACCGCCCGCAAACAGGAGTACAACTTAAAACCCCTGTATTATACGCCCCCCAATGACCTCCTGACCATTCGTTACCGTCAGGAAATTGCGCGTGATCTCAGCGACGAGGGTTTGATCGGCGCTTTGAAGGCTTTTGCCGAACAAATGGTGCGGGTTCGGCGTTATCTGGCTTTGAGCGACAAATTAGATTACCGCTACCATCAAGAGGGATGGTTTTTGGAGGCCGCCCTCGTCTATGGAAAAGCTATGGTGGATTTGGGAGAGGGGATGTCGTCAATCTCCCTGAGTTCAAGGGGGCTGCTCGCATTTCGTGAATTTCTGCATCGCTATCTTCATTCTCAGGCATTTGAGACCTTTTTTGCGGAGGCAAAAAAGGTCAAAGAGGCTTTGCAGCGCATTCGTTACTGCATCATTCTCCAGAATGGAACGGTACGTGTGCGTCGCTATGAAGGCGAGGTCGATTACAGCATAGAAGTTGAAAAAACCTTCGCAAAATTCAAACAAGGGGCGGTCAAGGATTATCACAGCGATCTTTCGCGCAGTTCGGGGATGAACCATGTCGAAGCGCAAATCCTGGACTTTGTCGCCCGCTTGTACCCTGAAGAGTTTGCTGCATTGGATCGTTTTTATCGCCGTCAGCAGAACTTTGTGGATGAGACCATTGCTCGCTTTGACCGTGAGATTCAATTTTATCTTGCCTACCTTGACTTCATGGCTGAAATTCAACGCAAAGGTCTCAGCTTCTGTTTGCCGCAAGTGGTAGCAGAGAAGGATATTGCAGCCCACCAAACCTTTGATTTGGCTTTAGCCCATACCCTGCGCTTTGAAAAGCAAGAGATTGTCCCGAATGACTTTTATCTCCGTGATTCAGAAAGGGTGATCATTATCACCGGGCCAAATCAGGGGGGTAAAACGACCTTTGCCAGGATGTTCGGGCAGTTGCACTATCTGGCAAAGTTAGGTTTACCCGTGCCGGGTAGAGAGGCTCGATTGTTCCTTTGTGACCAGATTTTTACCCATTTTGAACGCCAGGAAGACCTGCAAAACCTGAGTGGCAAACTGCAGGACGATCTGGAAAGAATTCGGCACATCCTTGACCATGCCACCTCCAATAGCATTCTGATCCTGAATGAGGTCTTCTCATCGACCACCTTCGAAGATGCCGTTTTTCTGAGTAAGGAGATTCTGGGGAAAATCTCGGACCTGGATGCCTATTGTGTATGGGTAACCTTTTTAGATGAGCTTTCGACCTTTAACGAAAAAACCGTGAGTATGGTCAGCACCGTAAAACCAGACAACGCCGTGGAACGGACGTATAAAATCATCCGTCAACCCGCCGATGGACTGGCTTATGCTTTCTCCTTAGCCGAAAAACATCGGCTAACCTATCGCCAAATCGTGGGGCGTATCCGATCATGAAAGTCTTTCTGCTCTATCCGGATCGAGATTTTGCCCTCAAAGGAGACCTTCCGCCTCAAACGGAGGCTTTAATCCAGGATCTTGAACTGGATATTCTGCTGGATACCATGGCGCAGGGCGATACCTTCCTGCGCACGGTTGCCAGACAAGCTCTGTTGAGCAGTCTGGAAGATCCGCAGGTGATTCGTTACCGCCAAATGATCCTGCAAGATTGCCTGAACAACCCGGATACCGTTCGGGAACTGTATCAGATTCCCGTTCAAGCCTTGATCACCAAACAGAAACAGTGGCTTGGGATCTTTAGCCTTTATCCCAGCAGCATCCTGAGCAGCGCGGTGGAGCTGTTGGAGATGTTTGTGGGGTTACTACGCAAAATGCGTCGTATCGTGGATGAAAATGGGGAGCATTTTCACTCTCCGGGTTTTCAACGTTTCTTCAACATGATTCGGCAGGAGTTGGATGAGGCTTATTTTGTGGAGATTGAAAGTCACCTGAAGGAACTGCGTTTTCGCGACGGCGTGTTGATCAGCGCCGAATTAGGCATGGGGAATGAAGGGCAAAATTATGTCCTGTGCAGGCCGAAGCGCGCCAAAGGGAATTGGATGGAGCGTGTTTTCAGCAAGCGATCTCCCGTGTATTCATTCTCGATTCCGCCGCGCGATGATCATGGAGCAAAAGCGATCGGCGAGTTGCGCGATCGCGGTATCAATTCGGTGGCGAATGCGGTTGCCCAATCAGCCGATCATATTGACAGTTTTCTCAATGTCCTGCGGGTCGAGTTGGGTTTTTATGTTGCCTGTCTGAATCTGGCTGAACGACTGGCAGAAATTGGAGAGCCAATCGCTTTCCCTGAGCCTTATCCCGCCAACGCGCGGGTTCATACTTTTCGCGGACTTTATGAAGTGTGCCTCGCCCTCACCTTGAATCGCCCCGTTGTTGGCAATGAGCTGAACGGCGATGGCAAAGACCTGGTGATGATTACCGGCGCAAATCAGGGTGGAAAATCTACCTTTCTGCGCAGTATCGGCGTCGCCCAGTTGATGATGCAGTGCGGGATGTTTGTAGGCGCGGAGTCCTTTGCCGCCAATTGCTGTAGTGGACTGTTTACCCACTATAAACGCGAAGAAGATGCAACGATGAAGAGCGGTAAGTTCGATGAAGAATTAGGACGGATGAGTGAGATCGTCAACTGGCTCAAACCAAACGCGCTGGTTTTGTTTAATGAATCTTTTGCTGCCACCAATGAGCATGAAGGGTCTGAGATCGCCCGCCAGATCGTCAAAGCCCTGATCGATCGGGGAATCAAGGTCTTTTTTGTGACGCACATGTACGAATTGGCGCATCGTTTTTACGAACTGGGCTTAACCAATGCCTTGTTTTTGCGCGCCGAACGCCAACAGGATGGGCTGCGCACCTTCAAATTGCGGGAAGGCGAACCGCTTCCCACCAGTTTTGGTCAGGATGTGTTTCAAAAAGTCTTTCAGCTAAGCCAGCAACAACCGGGTTAAAGGTAGGACAAATTTCAAATTTGTCCTACGAATTTATTGGGTTTGCAAGCCCTGTTCATCCAGCGCTGCATTGATTCTCTTGTAGCAAAGACAGGTATAATAGCCTAAGGAATCATTCGGTTTGTGAAGGACTTTTTACACAGGCTTTCAACTGCTTACGGCAAGCCCTGGAATACGGAGATTGACAATGACCGAGACAACATTTCAAGTTCGAATTCCAACCCCTCTCCTTCAATACGGCCTTGACCAAAACGAGATACAACGCCGCCTGGTGGAGTGGTTGGTACTGTCGTTATTTGCAGAAGGTCACATATCATCGGGTAAGGCGGCTCGTCTCCTGAGCATCCCGCGCAGCGAATTTTTAGCATTGCTGCGGAGCAGGGGGATTGCCTATCTTAACTATACCGCCGATGAACTAGCTGAGGAATTCATGACAGTAAAGAAATTGGAGGTTCGCTCTGTAGAATGATTGTGGTCTCCAACACCACACCCTTAATTGGGTTAGCGCAAATTCAACGCTTCGATCTTCTGCGACGACTTTTTGGCGAAATCACCATCCCGAAAGCAGTGTACGACGAGGCGGTTGTTGCGGGGCGTGAAGAAGGCGGCGCAAGCTCTCTCAAATGGGCATCGACAAAATTGGGACGCTTGGCATCTTGCTCAAAGCAAAACAGATGGGACTTTTGGAGTTAATTCGGCCTGAAATCGAGAAGTTGCAGCAGCAAAGTTTCAGCATGAGCCAGAAGGTTGTTGAAGCTGTTTTGAGAGAGGCTGGCGAATAAAGAGAAATCCATCGTATGGGTGCAGCGACGCTGCACCAACGCCCTCACATCTGCGCCTCACATCCGCACTGTTGCGCCTCAATGCCGGGCCTCCTCTTGGGAGATGGGATATAATGGGAAAAGAGGAGGATGAGATGCAACGCGAAATCACGCATTCCGGGCCTTTACTGACTTTGAGTGGCAACCTGACGCAGGTGGGTTGGTCACGTCAGCCCCTGTTGGATTGCAATCTTGAAGCTGCTCGCTTTTATCGGTTTCGCCCTTTGCAACGCTTTCGCATCAAGCGCTGGGATTATTACGCGGTGTTTACGCCACAACGTTTTTTCTCGGCGACCATTGCCAACCTTGGCTATGCTGGCAACGTTTTCGTTTATACCCTCGATGTTGCCAGCCGTCACTTGCACGAGGAGGGATTGGTCATTCCCTTCGCCAAAGGGGTGATCCTGCCGCGCAACAGTCAGAGTGGGGAGAGCCGTTACGATGGCAAGGGGGTCAAACTCGACTTTACGGTTGCTGACTCAAGCCGCCGCATCCGGGTTTCCTGGCCGGCCTTTGACAAAGGCAAAGGAATCGAAGCCGACATCACTCTTGAAGTGCCACAAGGCGCTGAGTCGATGAATATTGTCATCCCGATTGGCAAGCGCCGCTTTTACTATAACCGCAAGATCAATTGCCTGCCAGCGCGCGGCAGCTTGCGATATGGCGACCTTTTCCTGGAACTCGATCCGGCTTTTTGTCTGGGGTCACTAGACTGGGGTCGCGGCGTATGGGAGTATCGCTCTTATTGGAATTGGGCAAGCGCCAGCGGCTATCTGCCGGATGGACGCACGGTTGGGTTAAATCTGGGGTGCGGGTTTGGTGATCTTTCCAACGCTACCGAAAATGCCTTGATCTTAGCCAATCGCATTCACAAACTTGATCAGGTCACCTTTAATTACCAGAGTGGCGACTACTTGAAACCCTGGCGCTTTACCGATAACCAGGGGCGCTTCGACCTGACCTTTATCCCGTTTGTCGATCGCACCGCCACGACCAACCTGGGAATCATTTATAGCCAAGTGCATCAACTGTTTGGACGATATGAAGGCTTTGCGATCGCGGACGATGGCGAAAAAGTGTTGATCCACGATTTGATTGGCTTTGCCGAAGAACATCATGCCCGATGGTGAGCGTTGCGGGATGTTCTAGGGGAATTCTGTGGCGGGTTGCCCTTTTTTCTGCAGCTACGCTGCTCTTTCAGGTCATCCTCACGCGCCTTTTCTCGGTCGCCCAGTTTTACCACTTTGTTTTCCTCATTATCAGCATTGCTATGCTGGGCTATGCCGTCAGTGGTGTTGTGCTGGCATTCCGGCCGGGTTTCCAACCCGAAAACGCACTTCGCTTATTTGAAAATTGCGCCGCCTGGGCAACCATTACGCTTCTCGTTTCTTATCTGATTCTGAACTATTTGCCTTTTGATTCCTTTAGCATCGCCTGGGATGTGCGTCAGCTTGCCCTGTTTTCGTTAAACTATCTTGCTTTGAGCCTGCCCTTCTTTTTCAGCGGTCTGGCTTTGGGGGGATTGTTGAGCGCGTTTCCTGAACAGGTGGGAAGGATTTATGCCTGGAACTTTTTGGGGGCCGGGTTGGGTTGTCTGGGGGGCTTGGCGCTGCCGGGTTGGGCAGGCGGCGAAGGTGTGATCCTTGCCTGCAGCGCAGCGCTGGCATTGTGTGCCTTACCCACCTCTGAGCAGTTCATCTTAAGCCGTCTCCAAAAAGGCAAGGGGACCTGGAAAGTCTGGACGCGCCTTTTTGCCATGCTGCTTTGGCTGGTCTTCTGTGGGGTAGAGTTGACAGCCCGCTCTCAGGGGAGAACGCTGGTTGCGGCCTTGGATGTACGACTTTCGCCCTATAAAAGTCTTTCCTACGTTTTGCAATATCCGGATGTTGTGCGGCTTTGGCAACGCTGGAATGCTTTTTCTCGAGTGGATGTGGTGCGTAGCTCCCTGATTCGCTCCGTTCCTGGCTTAAGCTTCAAATACCTGGAACCGCCCCCACCCCAGGATGGTCTCTTTATCGATGGCGACCAGTTATCGCCGCTGCTTCGTACCCCCGCTGATCTGAGTTTTGTGGATTATTTACCCCAGAGCGTGGCTTTCTGGTTGCGCCCCCGTGGGCGAACTTTAGTCCTGGAACCGCGCGGCGGCCTCGATGTGTTGCTTGCTCTGCATCAGGGGGCTCAATCGGTCGTTGCTGTGGAAGCCAATCCGCTGATTGTGGAAACTGCGGAAACGATTTACACTCAGCCAAACGTTGTTACCTTCATCGAGGATCAACGTGGTTTCACCCGTCGCACCTCTCAACAATTTGATGTGATTGTGGTTAGCCTTGCCAGCTCCTTCCAGCCGGTTCGCTCTGGGGCGTATAGTCTGGCCGAGGATTACCGTTACACCCTGGAGAGCTTTCGCGAATTGATTCTACTGCTACACCCCGATGGTGTGCTGGTTTTTAACCGCTGGTTACAAAAACCGCCCAGCGAAAGCCTGCGTGCCTTTGCCACAGTCGTTGAGGCACTTGAAAGGCTAAACTTGAACCCCGCCAAGCAGGTGGTGGTTCTGCGTGGCTATGCTTTAGCGACGTTTCTGGTTAAACGTCAGCCCTTTACGGGATCCGAGCTGGACACCATCCGCCGTTTTGCTGATAGCCGAGCGTTTGATCTGATCTATGCCCCTGATCTGCGGGAGGAAGAGACCAACCGCTACAACGTGCTCGCCGAATCGCTATACACGCCGGCTTATCGAGCAGTCCTGGACACCTCGAGTCGGCAAGCCTTTTATCGGGCCTATCCGTATGACGTTCGGCCTGCCACGGATGATCGTCCCTTTTTTGCTCACTACTTTAAGTGGTCACAGATTCGCCAAACCCTATCGGAGTTCGGGCAAAGCTGGCAGCCTTTTGGCGGAGCAGGTATGCTGGTGGTGGTGGGTTTGCTGGGGTTTGTCGTTGGTTTAGGCAGTCTTCTGGTAGGGCTAACTGCGTGGCAAGTGAGAAGAAACCTTCACTCCCAGGCAGAGGCTCGCCTGAATTCACCCATCTTCTCTGGAAACCAGCCGGTTTCCTTTGTAAAGCGGATAGAAACAAGGCTGGATCGATCGGCCAGTGTTTACTTTACCGCGATTGGCTTTGCCTATCTTCTGGTGGAAATTGCTCTCATCCAACGCTTTCAGTTGTATCTGGCGCAACCTGCGTATGCTGTAGCCGGGGTTTTGTTCTCGTTGCTGTTTTCTTCGGGTTTGGGCAGTCTGAAGGCCGGGCGCATTGGCTTGCGGTGGGCATTGCCTTTGTTGTCAATCTGGATATTCACGAGCGGGTGGTGGCTGAAGGCCCTGTTTTCCGCAAGCATGGCATTGCCCTTATCGGCGCGAATGGTCCTGATGGCTCTCACCATTGCGCCAGGCGGATTTTTGATGGGCATAGCCTTTCCGGGTGGCTTAAGGTTCTGGTTCTCAGAAGAGACGCACCGTTGTTGGCTGCCGCTGATCTGGTCGCTCAACGGCGCGGCCTCGGTGATTGCCTCCGTTGGAGCTATGTTGTTGGCGCTGAACGCTGGCTTCTCCTGGGTCTTGGGTTGCGGAGCAATCCTCTATGCTGCGGCTGGATTCATGGTGTGGGGGAGGGAAGGTCTTTTTGCACGCCTTCGCCGGTAAAGGGCACAAAGGCTACTCCGCCCAGTTCATAAGCGGTTAGCTCATCATTTTGCTTGACAAATTTCCATAACGTCTGATAACTGCCCGGCGGTCCAATTGGAATAATGATGCGGCCACCTTCCTTGAGTTGCTCGACCAGTGGGGCGGGAAGGTGGTCTGGGGCAGCGGTGACAATGATGGCGTCGAAGGGAGCGGCCTCTTGCCAGCCGTAATATCCATCTCCCTGGCGCACCTGTACGCGATAGCCTAATTCCTCCAAACGCCTGGCTGCCATTTCGGCAAGTTGAGGGATGATCTCGATGCTATAGACCTCTAAATACCCCATTTGAGCCAGGACGGCAGCTTGATAGCCGGAACCGGTGCCGATTTCTAAAACCCGCTCACCAGCTTTCAGGTCCGCCAGCTCGGTCATCCAGGCGACGATGTAGGGCTGCGAAATGGTCTGACCGTAACCAATGGGCAACGGGTGGTCATTATAGGCAAAATCCAGATATTCTTCGAGTACAAAACGATGGCGGGGCACGGTTCGCATGGCTGCCAGGACATCAGGGTTTTTCACTCCGCGCGCCACAATGGTGTTTTCCACCATAGCCAGGCGACGGCGGGTAAACTCCGCTTCATCTGGCGAGGTTTCGGTCGTTGCGGTTGAAGTGGGTTCCGCAGGGGGTGTCGCAGCAGGCACACAAGCGATAAGCAAGGCAATCACCGCACTGAAGAGAAAAGCTTTTATCAAAAACAGGAACACTCGCTTCATTTTCCTGATCCTCTTCTATCCCCATACACCGCGAATCACAGTGCCGCACCGCGGACAGGCACCATTGCGGATCACATTCGAAAGGACAAGCGGCCCCAAGCGCCGGATTAACAAACTGCCGCAATTGGGACATTCGGTGTTCTCGTGACGGTTACCCTGTTGGTTGATATAAACGTAGTGAAGGCCGGCGCCCTTGCCGATCTCCCAGGCCATTTCAAGGGTATAGAGCGGTGTATGAGGAGCATTGTACTTATAGGACGGTACGTATCCTGCCAGATGCCAGGGGATTTCCACGCCCAATTCAACCGCAATGCGGCGGGCAATGCCTCTCAGAACTCCCTCGTCATCGTTCAGGGCAGGGATCACCAATGTGGATATTTCAACATGCACACCATATTGCAAAGCAATTTTACAATTCATCCAGATGCGTTCCATGTCCACTCCGTCCAGAAAACGGCGGGCAAGGGCGACATCGGTGTTGATATCGACATTCATGGCGTGCATCCCGGCATTAATCAAAAACATCAATGCTTCAGGGGTCATGTAACCGTTGGTCACAAAGACGTTGTATAAACCCCGGGCTTGCGCTGTCTCAAAGGCGTTCAGCACCCATTCGAGGGCAAGGGTGGGTTCATTGAACGACATGGCAATGCCCTGACAGCCCGCTTCCTCGGCAATGCTGATGAATTGGGAAGGGGAGATAAATTCGCCCGTTAGCGGCGCATCGGCGTGAGCTAAATCCCAGTTGCGGCACCACAGGCAGGGGAAATTACAACACCAGCCACCGGCTGTCATGGTTTTGGTGCCGGGATAAAAGTGATAGAGCGGTTTTTTCTCAATGGCGTTAGCGGTCATTGTGGAAATCGCCCCATAGACCAGGGTTAATAACTTGCCTCCCCGGTTTAAGCGCGTGCGACACCATCCCAGTTGACCGGGTGGAATGACACAACGCCGTTCACAAACGTGGCAGCGTAGGGTACCCTCTGCGACCGGTTTCTGCAGGATGGCTTCGCGGGTGAAATCGGTGTCCATTTTTCCTTACATCCATCCACAATACGATACCAATAAGTTGCTGAAGACACTCGCCACCGTGGTAAACTGCAAGCAATCGCCTTGGCGTTATTCAATGGCTCTTCAGAAGGTGAGCGTCAATCCTTACCTTGATTATACAACCAGAACAGGGCTTTTTGTCTAACAAGTCTGCAAGGGACAGGGCTAGCCAATTTCTGGAGTGCGGAAGCCAACCATGCGCCAGTCTATGCTTCTCCCAAGCACAAGGTTAGAAAGTTCAAACTCCCTTTGATGGGCAAGTCTTTGTCGACTTTTACATGCCCGCTTGTCACACTGCGTTTTTGACGGAATCTCACATGGTATAATCCAGATGAGCCCTTCCAAAACTTGTGAGTAAGGGATCGCTCCCAATCCCAGATGGAGTGAAGGAAGGGATTTGACGATGGAGAGTCGCTTTCGAGAGGCAATGGAATGAAAGAGCAGGTTTTGAGCATCACCGATAAAGCTGCCAAAGATGGCAAGTGGGACTTAGTCCAGGTCAGGGATTTGGTGAAATATTTTCCGGTGAAAGGGGGCATTTTACAAAGGGTCATAGCCTGGGTTCAGGCGGTGGATCACGTCTCTTTTACGATTCGCGAAGGCGAAACAGTCGGACTGGTCGGCGAATCGGGTTGTGGCAAGACGACCGTCGGGCGGTGTATCCTGCGCCTGATCGAACCTACAGGGGGAAACATTCTGTTTGAGGGGGTTGACATTATGACTTTGCGGGGCAAAGAGCTGAAGGAAATGCGCCGCAATATGCAGATTATTTTCCAGGACCCCTATTCGTCTTTAGACCCGCGGATGCCGATTGGCGAGTCGATTGCTGAAGGATTGCACATCCACAACATCGGGACGCCCAAAGAACGCTTTGAGATTGTCATCGAAATGTTGCGCAAGGTGGGCTTGGAAGATTATCACGCCCGCCGTTATCCTCATGAATTCTCGGGGGGACAACGCCAGCGAATCGGTATCGCCCGTGCTTTGGCATTACGGCCAAAATTCATCGTTGCCGATGAACCGGTTTCAGCCCTGGATGTTTCCATTCAATCTCAAGTCTTAAACATTCTCAAAGAACTCCAACGCGAGTTTGGATTGACATACCTGTTTATCGCTCACAACCTGAGCGTTGTTGAACACATCTCCGATCGAGTTGCCGTAATGTACCTGGGAAAATTAGCCGAATTTGCCGAGCGGGGCGAGCTCTTTCGCAATCCGCTCCATCCCTATACCCAGGCTTTGATGTCGGCTATTCCGATTCCGGATCCAAAGCTAAAGCGGGAACGCATTATCCTTCAGGGCGATGTGCCTAGCCCGTTGAATCCACCCAAGGGTTGTCGCTTTCACCCCCGTTGTCCGGTGGCAATGGAGCATTGCGCCTTTGAAGAACCGCCGTTTCGGGAGGTCAGCCCTGACCATTGGGTGGCTTGTTGGTTAGTTGAATAGCACCGAGACCAGTGGCTTATGCAGATTCTGATCGTCGATGACCAACGCGAAGTGCGGCGGATGATTTGTGACGCACTTCAGTCCCAATTTCCCCATGCCGTCCTTCATGATGTACCCTCCGCTGAGGAGGCAATGGTGTTGTTAGCCCGCGACCGCTTCGATTTACTGGTAGTTGATGTCCGTTTAGCCGGCATGAGCGGTCTAGAGATGGTTGAAAAAGCGCGGCGGCGTCATCCTGATTTGAACATTGTGGTTGTTACCGGTTTAAACGATCCCGAAATTCAGCGGCAACTCTCAGAAGCTCCCATCCAGGCCTGGTTTGCCAAACCGCTATCCATGGACGCATTTCTGACTTGCGTTACAAACCTGCTGGGTGAGACGTCAATGCCGCTCTCCTTCTCTCAACCAGAACCAGGCCTGTCTGCAGAGAAAGGACAAGAAGGGCCGCCACCCACCAGGTGGGATGGGTTGTGTGACAGGCTGAGTTTGGGTGGTTTGCAGGTTGTTGACTCATCGGGAAATCTCATCGCTCAGTCCAAGAACTGGCCGGCTTCTCTCGCTTTTTCTCGCCTGACGGAGTATTTTCACCAGATAGAAGCCGAGGTTCGTAAACTCCAGACCCGCTACGGGGCGGAAGAATTTTCTCCCCTGGTTTTTTATCTGACCGAGGATTATGCCGTATGCCAGCTTGGCTATGAAGGTTATCGGGTTATCTTTTGGGTCGAGAAAAAAGGCAGCCCTGCTCATCCCACCGAATTGCAAATGGTGATGGCCCAAAAAGGGCAGGAACTGCTTGAAGCCTTACGACGTGATTCAGCCTTTTGGGCTCAATTTTCCACCTCCGAGCGCCCTGGCGTGGAAGAAAACCCGGAGACAACCCTCTCCGCGGATACTTCGCTGGAGGCGCTGCTTAAAAATACAGCTCTTGACCTGATCCAGTCCGAACAGGTGGATGAGTTTTGGGAGCAGAGTCTGGCAAATGGAGATTGGGGGGACGCAGCCAGAGATTCGCAAACGCTTCCTTTCCATCAAGCCCGTCAGTTAGGTATCCTGCCGCCTGATGAAAATGAAGCTTCTCCTAAGGAATGATCTCGAAGGAAACGTACGGTTCGATCAATTGTAGGGTTTGGGGTTTGATCCCGTAAACCTTGAGTAAGTCCTGGAGAGAGTTAAAGAAACCATAGCGAGTCCGATAGGCAATAATGCGTTTGGCTAAGACTGCGCCAATGCCGGGCAAGGATTCGAGTTCTTCTTGCGTGGCATAGTTGAGATTGATGAATGGGCTCGAAGTGGGGGTTGGGGTGAGGGTAGGAACAGTTTTGTCAGGCGTTGGGGTGGGGGTGTCGTAAGCAAGCGGCACGAAAATGTGCTGGCCATCGCGCAACAGAGCCGCTAAATTGAGGCTGCCTAAATAGGCTTCGGAACGCGCCCCACCAGCAGCTTGCAGGGCATCCTGGACGCGACTTCCGTAGGGCAGAGTATAAACCCCGCTCGATTGCACCGCGCCGGAAACATAGACGACCAATCCTGAGGCCGTCGGGGGGATCGATAACGTTATCGCTTGACCGCGCGGCGGGCTGACGATCAGCAAAAGCAAGCCGGCAGAGAGCAAGCCCAAAAGAACCCCAATCAAGATGTTCCAAACGGCCTTCATTGCACTATAAGAAAGTTAGGGGTTGAGCTGTAAGCTCAGTCCCAGACGTTGTTTGGAGGCGTCAACATGTAAAACGCGAACTTTGACCCGATCTCCCTCCCGCAGAGATTGCAGTTGACTTTGCCCCTCTGTTAGGGCGCCGAATTCGGTGATGTGAATGAGCCCATCCAATCCCTCTTCCAGGCGGGCGAAAGCGCCAAAGGGGACAATGCTGGTGATCACGGCCTCGGTGATTTGACCCGGGAAATAACGCTCTTCAGCGGTTTCCCAGGGGTTTTGACACAGGCGTTTGAGGCTGAGAGCAATTCGGGAGCGTTTGGGATCGACTTGAATCACATAGACATAGAGCTTTTCGCCCAACTTGACCACGTCACTGGGATGACGCACTCTGCCCCACGATAGTTCCGAGACATGGATTAACCCTTCCACTCCACCAAGGTCAACAAACACTCCAAAATCGGTAATATTGGTTACCGTCCCCTGCACACATTCGCCGGCTTTCAACTGAGAGAAGAGCAGATTACGGCGACCGCTGTCGGCCTGGGCAGCCCGTTCAGAAAAAACCACCCGCCCGCGCTGCGGATCACACTCGATCACCTTTAGGCGCAGCGTATGCCCTTGATAAGCCGCCAGGCATTGTTCCTGTTCCTCGGCGGTGAGGTTATTTGGCAGGTCAATGAGGTGCGAGATTGGCACAAAGCCCTGCAATTGTGAGCCGCTGACGAGCAGCCCTCCCTTGTTATAGCCGGTCACCTGGAGATCGATCACACGGTCTTCATGATAAAGGGCTTTTGCCAGCTCCCAATTGACCATCTCCTGGGAAGTGGAGCGTGCTGGGATGTTTGTCGCTTTGCCCTTTTCTCCCGAACGAGGAGCTTTTTCCGAGAAAAATGGATCTTCCGCGAGAACGGCTTGCCACCATCCCTCATCGAGCGGTGGGGGTTCATCTTGGGTTGTAATGCGTTGAGTTTCGGTCACCATTAAGTCACCTCACTACTTAACTTGGGTCTGAATTTGATGGGAAGAGTTTTGCTCTTCGATTGTAACTTGCTTTTCCATTTCCAGAATAGCTCGGGCAACCTCTTCGATTGCTACGCGTTGCTTGCGGTACAGGTCGGCTTCGGATAGGGCAAGACGTTTGGCGACCTCTCGCACGCTTTTACCTTCCATAAACTTCATTTCTAATATATTATACAATATCCACTCGGCTGTGAAGCGCCGTTCTCCCTCTGGTTTGACCTGATCGATGGCGCGGCGCAAGATGGCGCGTAAAGCATTGGTTGGGTTATCCCCGTGTTCATTGAGTGCTTGTTGGACCACACGCAGTTTGATCAGAGGATTTCGAGAGAGGCGGGGTCCTCCCCAGTAGTGGGTCAGGGCCTCCTTTACCCAACGCGCCATGCTCTCTGAGGGCGGCAAGAGGCTGTCAATCCCCTCTGGACTTGCCAGCGAGGCCCCAGAGTTATAGCGCGCCAAAGCGCGCAGGCGCTGCAACCATTCCATTTGTGAGGCGAAAGCTTCGAGAGAAGAGAACACTTGGCTCTGCAAGAGACGGTCTTCTAATGCCAGGGCGGCCCGTCTGGTCAGGATCTGCAAGGCTTGGGCTTGCTCAGCATCAATGGGTTCATCTTTTTTGGGGCGTTTTACAGCCATTAACCCCAACAGTTGCTCTTCCTCGGTGCTTTCTGAGTAGAGGGGGAAAAGCCAAAACTCTCCCCATTCAAAGCAAAGGCCATCCTGATTGGGCTGGAATTGGTTGAGAAGCTGATCGGCTAAGTCTCCTTTTTCTAAGTAGTCGGTATTGCCGATGGTTACCAACGTCTCCAGTCCTGAAGGGGCGAGGGTGACGATGAAAGCCTGGCTAGATTGGAGGCGGTCACAAACGGCTGCCAGAATCGCCTCCATTAGTTGGCGAATGTCGCTGCTGGTCAAGAGGCGTTCCTCAATGGTTCTCAATCGTTCGATATCTTTGCGATCGTTACCGATCAACAGGATGCGTTCCCAAAGCGGCGCTGTTAGGGTGATCAGATGTTGCATTAATAAGAGCGTACCAACCATTAACAGAGGTACTGCAGCCGTATACGGTAATCCGTAGCGTTCTCCCAGGCGGCGCGCAACGGTTGTTACGGCTAAAACGGTAGAGGCCGTAACCGGCCCACGCAAAATCCACTTTGCCAGGCGGCGCTTGACAACTCGATCGGGCCAGGGCACGCCAAAGAAAGCCACTGCATACGCCATTAAGATGAGCAAAAAGGAGACGACCACATTACTGATGACTGCAGCAAGCCAGAAGATGAGGGTGTGCTGTGCGGCAAAATCGGAACCGAACAATAAATACGGGTAAGATCCAAGCGTTGGAGCAACAGCGCCAAAAAGGAGATATCCTAATCGTCTGCGACTGGTTTTGGTCACGGTGCGTTGATAGGCGCGTACCAGATTCACCCAGGCAATTGCGCTCAACAAAAGGTAATAGAGACTGAAGACGTCCGTTAGCCAGGTTCGTTGGAGGTGGGGAGCAGGTTTGGCGCCGCTGACCAGAGGCCCAACCAGCAAAGAGAAGGGCAGGGTAGCCAGAAATCCAAGCGAGACCAGATAGGATAGGCGCACGGCAAGACGACGTCGCCCGCGCGAGGGGCGACCGGTGGTGGTCAAAACAGCATCCGAAAAGTGTAAGTAAGCGGCCGGCAGGATGGCGATCCCAATCCACTCGAGACGCAACCACATTTCTCGCGTGGCGTTGGTGCTGGCAACGCTGCTCAAGGCATCCCCAACTGACACTACAACCACGCAGGCCAGGATCGTGGCAAAGGAGCGCGTCACCCGATCACGCAAGTTGAAGGATAGCGCGTAAATCAATAACGAGAAGGCCGTAATGGCAATCCCAGCAGTAAGGAGCTGATTCAGGGTTCGAAGGATGCTGATGATCGATTCAGACATCATGACGCTTCCTCTTCGCTTATACGCTTAGCGAAACCTTCTGGCAAAAAATAGCCCCACGTCCCCGTTGGGATAGTAGGCTTCCTGGAAACCACAAAAATCAAAGCCGAGCTTTTTCGCCATCTGGATGGCTGCATCGTTGCGAGATTGCATCTCTAAAATCATGCGCTGCGTGTCTTTTGCCAGTCCCCATTCTTCAGCGGCAAGGATCAACGCCTGACCTATTCCCTGGCGGCGCAGCGTTCGGCTGACAACCAGGTCGCTGATCCAGAGCGTAAAAGGGTTTTTTTGTAAGGAGAGAGCAATATAAGCGACAATTTGTTCTTGAGCTTCAGCGATCAGAATGCCATCGCAGCGGCTCCATGCCTCCAGGAGTTGTTGGCGATTGCGTGGGTAATCGACCCTGATGGGACGCGGCAAGCGCACCCGCCGTAACGTGATGGTGAGCATTTCATTTTCGTCGTTTTCAAGCTCGATCTGGCGAACGTATTGCGTGGTGTAATCTCGTTCGATGGCGAGCAATGGTTCTAAATCGGAAGCGTGGGAGGGACGGATTTCAATCTGCGGCATGAAATCTCCTCTAGGGTTGAGGGGTTTGGGCGTTGGAAACAACGCTGATTTGAATTTCACAAGGTGGCAACGCGGCACCTTGATTGTCAACGATTACAAGGCGGAGTTGATAAACGGCTGGCGAGAGCAGAGCGGTGTTCCAGGTGCCCAGTAATCCATCCGGTTGAATCTGATTGCCGGCCAGGATGGTTAACCAATCTTGCTCGTCGATGCGGCGCATTTCGATTTTGTAAAAACCAAAGTTGGGGACATTGGCCGAGCCGCTAATTTCGACTATGCCGCTTACTTCAGTGCCATTTTGCGGGGAAGAAATAAAAATCTGGCCCTCGAGGCATTGTCCTGACTGCGAAGAGGATAGCAAGGCGGCGGCTAGAGGTGTTTCCTGAAGGGTAATGGCGTTTTCGTCCGTTTGCCCCATGGCGTTAGCCTCAAGGGTAATTGTCGGTGAAGCGAGCAGGTTCAAGGTCGGGGTGAAAATGGGCATTACCGCCGGGTTCGCAGGGATAATAAAAGAAGTTAGGATAAATTCGGCAACCATGAGAGAGAGAATAAAGAGCAACACACTCGCAGCCTGATTGAGGCGTCCCTGAGCGTTTTCTCGTTCCAGACCAAAAACGGCGCCTCGCAGTTCTTGCCAGGCTAGGAAGAATTTGCGCAGATAAAAAATGCCCACGAAACCGAGTAAAACATAAATCCAGATTTCATAAGCTTGAAAAAACCGTAACGCATCTTGCATGTTCTTGTGACGAAGGGGAGCTTTTCTATGCTATCCCGTCAGATGCTGGGCGGATAGGATTATGGTTGGTGGGCGAGTCGTTGTAAAACACCGCGCAGGATGTGAATCAATTTTGGCACGATCATCCGACCGGCTTGCAAGACTTCCTCGTGGGTAGTCATCGTGTTGCCATCCAGATTGGCTTTGTTGCTGATGCCTGAAATCCCCAACACGCGCAACCCGCCATGTCGAGCAGCGGTTACTTCTGGAACGGTGGACATGCCTACGGCATCGGCGCCAATTTGGCGCAGAAAGCGTAAATCGGCCGGGGTCTCGAAAGACGGGCCGGCCAGGCAAATATAGATTCCCTCCCGCAGGAGAATATGGTGTTCGGCGGCGGCCTGGCGAGCGAAGTCGCACAGCTCCCGATCATAGGCCTGACTCATATCGGGGAAGCGCGGCCCGAAGGCGTCGATATTTGCGCCTCGCAAAGGCGTTAACCCGGCCATACCGATCAAATTGAGATGATCGGTAATCAGCATCAGGTCACCCGGTTCATACTCGGGGTTCACGGCACCGGCGGCGTTGGTGACGATCAGAATCTCGATTCCCAGGCGTTGCATCACCCGCACCGGGAACGCCACTTGCGCCATGCTATAGCCTTCATAATAGTGCACGCGACCTTGCGAAATGAGAACCTTTTGCCCTTCCAGCTCACCGATAACCAGACGCCCCTTGTGCCCTTCTACCGTGGATAGCGGCCAGTTGGGTATCTCGCCAAACGGAATCAGGATTGGGTTTTGGATCAGTTCGGCGACTTCACCCAAGCCGGAGCCCAAAATCATCCCTACCCTGGGTTGAAATGGCAAACGAAGGCGTAAAAACTCGGCTGCTGCATCGATTTGATCTAAACTAATCCACTCGCTCATGCAAATTCCTCAAAAAGACCAAGAGATTTTGGGGTGGAATGCGACTCGGAAAGGAAAACATACCTTCTCCAATCAAAAATATTTTCCCACCCCAGCACGATGATTATATCATGATGGTAGGCGGGGGATTTTTCCGTTCTCTGGCTCAGTTGGATAAAATCAGCTCTTGAGCAACCGTTGCGCTTCAACCGTTGAGCTCTTTCAGCACTTCCCAAAAGGCTTTTGCGGCCCTTTCCACAGCCTGATCATCAATCCAGTAGTGAACCACAATCCGAAAGCGGTGGGGTTCGATGGCGCCGACCAGAACGCCATGTTTGCGTAAGGCCTCACACACTTTTTGGGTGTTAACGGGCGAGCCAGATGCGAGTTGGGCGAAGATCATGTTGGTCGCCGGTGAACCCGGTTCAATGATCAGTCCTGGTGCGCCTTGAAGGTTTTGGGCTAAGCGTTTGGCGCGCGCATGATCCTCTGCCAGGCGATCCACCATGGTTTCCAGGGCTACGATCCCTGCTGCAGCTATCACTCCCGCCTGGCGCATCCCACCACCCAATTGTTTGCGCACCCGCCGCGCCCGCTCAATGAAGGTTTGACTGCCGCAGATTAACGAACCTACCGGCGCACAAAGGCCTTTGCTCAGACAAAAGGTCACCGAGTCAAAAGGTTCGGCGAGTTCTCTGGCAGAGATACCCAGGGCAACCGCGGCGTTAAAAATGCGCGCCCCATCTAGATGGGTCAGGATACCGCGTTCTCTGGCAAATTCGCCGACCTTGCGGCAATATTCAGCCGACAGCACAACGCCGCCACAGCGATTATGGGTATTCTCTAAAGCGATGAGCCTTGTGGGAGGTTGATGGATATCCTTCGGGCGGATGGCGGCTTGCAACTGTTCCAGAGCGATTGTGCCATCGGGTTGATTGGGCAACTGGCAGGAATGGATTCCACCCAGCGCCGAAATTCCCCCCGCTTCATATAAAAAAGTATGGGCTTTATCTCCCACAATCACCTCATCGCCGCGCTGACAGTGAGCCAAGATCGAGGCGAGGTTGCCCATCGTTCCGGAGGGGACAAACAAAGCGGCCTCTTTGCCCATCATCTCGGCTGCCATTGCCTGTAATCGATTGACGGTTGGGTCTTCGCCATAGACATCATCGCCAACGTCTGCGCCTGCCATAGCTTCGCGCATGGCGGGGGTTGGCTCGGTCACGGTGTCTGAACGCAAATCGATGAATTTCATCTTATCCTCCATAATGTCTTAGAGTATCCAGGAGAGCGTTTAGCTCGCGTGGTAATGGGCTCTCAAAGGTTCTCGGTTGGGTTTCGCCGGGCAAGATGATCGACAGGCGAGCGGCGTGCAGAAAGTGGCGGTTGATGGGCAGGGTGGGTTTCTGCCGTCCGTAGACGCGGTCGCCTACCACCGGACAACCGATAAATTGCAGGTGAAGGCGAATCTGGTGAGTGCGCCCGGTTAGCGGATGGACTTCCAGCAAGGTGTGCCGGGGAAACACTTCCAGAGTGCGATACTCGCTGATGGCGACCCTCCCTTTGCCAGGGGGGACAATCGCCATTCTTTTGCGCTCTTCGGCCGATCGTCCGATGGGGGCTTCAATGCGCCCTTTGGGAGTCGGGGGTTTTCCATCGACAAGGGCGAGGTAGGTTTTCTCTGCTTTGCGCAGGCGGAATTGATCTTGTAACCAGCGATGAGCGTGCTCGTCCTTTGCCATCAAAAGGATGCCGGAAGTGTCTTTATCCAGGCGATGCACGACGCCAGGACGCACTTCACCGCCCACGCCTTCGATTTGCGGCGCGTGTGCCAGCACAGCATTGACCAGCGTTCCACGCTCATGCCCAACCGCGGGATGGACAACGATGCCGGCTGGTTTATCGATCACCAAAATATGGGCATCTTCATAAAGGATGTTGAGCGGGATGGGTTCTGGCTCAAGGTCGATGGGTTGGGCAGGGGGGATGGTTGCCTCGATTCGATCACCGCTTTGGACAAGTTGTCCGCCTTTGCGAGCAGGGCTGCCGTTAATGAGCACAAAACCCTCTTTGATTAAGTTCAACCACCGTGCCCGCGAGAGTTCGGGGGAATGAGCCAGCAAGACTTTATCCAATCGTTGAGGAGAGGTTTCGGTGTAATTAAAGGAGATTTTCCGTTCACCCACCGTGCTGACCTTCTGAAGAGGCTTCCGTTGGCAGTTCTTCGTGGCTGTCGGCAGATTCTTCGCCTGGCTCGGAGAGCATTTGGCGCTCACGCCAATCCTTTAACCAGATGCCCAGGGCGAGAATCGCAACCCCGATGGAGATGCTTGAGTCGGCGATGTTGAATACCGGGAATGTGCCGACCGAAATGAAATCGGTAACATACCCTTGGGTCAGGCGGTCGATCAAGTTGCCAACAGCTCCGCCAAGCTGCAACCCCAGGGCGATGCGTAAACTCCAATCGCGACGAGGAACCTGGGGAAAGTAAACGAAAATCATGATTGCCACCACGATGGCCAAGACCATAAAAATCCCCCCAAAGCCTGGCAGAATTCCAAAGGCCGCTCCGGAATTCTTCCAGTGTACAATGCGGGCGTAAGGCGTCAGAGCCTCCCATGGCGACCAGATTTCACCGACCTGTAAATTGCGCCGCACCAGTTCCTTTGTCCATTGATCGATGGCGATGATCACTGCGGCTAATCCGATTAGGAAAACATAGTCCCAGACAAATTTTTTCAATCAAAGACTCCCGAAATAGAGGATGACCAGCATACTTTGCTTTAGCCTAAGGCAACATCGAGGAGCATCATGACTGCGAAGCCTAATAATGCCCCAATGGTGGCTACATCTGTCGAAGAGCCGCGTTGTGATTCGGGGATCAATTCTTCCACCACAACATAGATCATTGCCCCGGCGGCAAACGCCAGGGCATAGGGAAGGATCGGGCGCATTGCCAGCACGGCTGCAGCGCCGATGACTCCCGCAATTGGTTCTACCAGAGCAGATAATTGCCCCACCCAAAAGCTCTTGAAGCGGGAGACGCCTTCTCCGCGCAAGGGCATCGAGACAGCCACCCCCTCCGGGAAGTTTTGAATGCCAATCCCCAGGGCAAGAGCGATGGCGCCGCTCAGGTTGGCGGAAGAAAGCCCGGCCGGCACAGCCCCAAAAGCGACACCTACTGCCAGACCTTCAGGAATGTTGTGCAGGGTGATGGCTAAGACAAGTAAGACAATGCGCTTCCAGGTTGTTTTTGGGCCTTCAGCCTCTTCGGTTGCCAAACCCATGTGCAGATGGGGCAGAACGGTATCGATAAATTTTAGAAAAGCTCCCCCGACCAAAAAGCCAACCAGAGCTGGCAACCAGGCCGGCAAGCCAATTTCCTCCGCCATTTCGATTGCCGGGGCTAATAAAGACCAGAAGCTGGCCGCAATCATCACCCCGGCCGCAAAACCCAACATGCTATCCAGGATTTTGCGGTTGACGCTCTTGAAAAAGAACACCGCCGAAGCGCCTAAAGCCGTCATCCCCCAGGTGAAGAGTGTGGCAAGCAGGGCTTGCAGCACCGGCGTTAAACCACTAAACCACTCCATCCATCTCGCTCCTTGTAAAAGGTTTCAACCCAAAAGATGGCTCTATCATACCTGAAAACGCAGGTTTCAGCAAAGCCCTGTTTTGTGTGCTTTTCACCCTTTGAGCCATCTTGCAATAAAAAAAAGCCGTGATATAATCACAAGCAGGAGGAAATCTGTGTAGAGGTGCCTGAGGACCATGCGTTTCGTTGTTGTGGCAGGAGCGTTGATTATTTCTTTAACCACATCGTGGAGCGCTTCGGCAATGGCAGTCCCTCAATTTTATGCCTGGGATGAAGTTCGGACCGAATCTTTTGTAATTATCTATCCGCTCATTGAGGGAGCAACGAAAGAGACGATCCTCGCTCTATATGGTTCGCAACTTCGTCCTGATGAGCAGGATTTTGGTCATCTAATTCTTTATACCTATGGCAAGATTTTGGAGGAAGAATATCATCGCTCCCAGTTTTTACTGAATGTTGATTTAGACCTTCCGCTCTCGGTCAGAGTTTACCCCAGCGAAAGCGATTATCACAAATTAAACGCCTACGCCGCGCCAATGCCTGCCGGAGCTACGCACAGCCATGTGGGCGAAAAAGAGATTTCTTTGATAGCGGAAAACATTGCCAAAAATCCGTTCGTCTGGCAGGTGCAGGCTCTGAATGCGTTTCGCTGCGAATTATCAGCCATTGCCGTTGAGAAGTTAACCAAGGGCAAAGCTCCGCCTGGTCTGGTTGCTGCTATCAGTCAATATTTGCTTGATCCACGTGAGGAACTGGCAGCCGACATTCCATCCGCCAGACAGAGTATGCCAGAGCCATCGGTTGGGTTTGAAGAATTGTGGTCAGATGAACAAGTTCTATCTGATGCAGCGAAACTTATCCAGGCGGTCAGTACCATTGCCTTCCTAGTCGACTCTTATGGCTGGAAGCGAGTGCTCGATTTGTTAAACACGCTTCCCAATGCCAGCAGTCTCGCTTCAGCCTATGAGACTGTGTATAAGATCAAAATCGATGCTTCAGAAAAGTTATGGCGTAACTATTACCCTCTCTATCTTGCAGAGCGATGGCAATATCACTTTCTTTATAACGTGGATGTAGAGAGCTATCAAAAAATGATTCAAAAAGGCGCTTATCACGATGCGCATACCTTGCTGGCGGAACACATCCAATTGCTTGAACAGCTTGGGGAGAGTCAGAGCCTGATCGCTCTTCAAGAATTGTTTGAGATGGCTCAGGCAGGTTCGCAGGGATTGACGTTTTTGCAGCAGGCTCGCCAAAACTGTGCTGAGGGTGATTACGCTCGCTGTCTCGATAACCTGGCAAAAGCTCGTTCCAATTTAGAGTCCATCGAAGATGAACAGCGTCATCTTGAGATACAGGCGTTAGAGCAGGTTGCGCAAGACGTTCAGGATTTACGTCAGGACTTTGAGCAACAAAAGTGGATTGCGTTAATCACCAATTCCCCCCAATCGGTTGAGCGCCTCCTAGAAATCAGCCATCAACTGATCCAATTGGGAGATAAGCAAAGCGAAGAAAATATTGTCAATATCATTCAATCGCTTCGCACCCGCAATATCGTATTAATGACCCTATCTTTGATTGTATTTTTCCTCGTGCTATTGCGGCGGGTGATATCGTTGCGAAGACGGGGTACCTCAGAAACTTACCTGTGAACACGATGGCTAAATCCCTTTTGCATCAATTGACCACACTTTATCGCATTGCCTTTTTTCAACGGGCGGTGCGTCAGGTTGTGCGTTTTATCTGGACAGGTCTTTTTGGCTATGCATTCGTTTGGTTTCTTCACTACCTGTTTCCAGACAGATCTCTGCTCGAGTTTCGCTGGGTAGGGTTTTTGGGTTTTGGGGTTTGGGCGCTTTTTGGCATTTTTTTGCCGCGATTTTCGTTGCAGCAATTTGTCTGGCGAGTTGATTGTATTCAGGGCTTGAAAGCGCAATTAGCAACGGCGTATCAATGTCACGCTGAAGAAAGTAATGCGGTGATTGTCTCGCTCAATCAGCAAGTAAGCGCTAAGCTGCCTGAGATTAAGTCAAGGATCCTGCGGAGGGGTTGGGCTCTCATGCCAGAAATCGAGTACTTGATTCTGGCGCTATGTCTTCTTTCGGTGCTTTCGATCTTTAGCATTCCAAATCTGACGATCGCCAAAGACTATGGGGTGGACATTCCACCGATTCAGGCCGAGAGGAGAAGGGAGGAGATCTTTCAGAACGGAATCTTTGGGGTGGAAAATTATCGTGAGATAGCTTCTTCCGCTCTAGGGGATGCCAAGACAGGCGAGCAATTAACTGATGAGCAAGGTCAAAATCAACCCTTGTCTGCTACGAATGAAGACATGATGCAGGCAATTCAAGCATTAGGAGAAGACCTCAAACAATTGCCCTTAACCCAAGGGTTAGGGGAAGCGTTAGAGAAGGGAGAGTTGGAGAAAAGCGCTCAAATACTGGAGTCTGCTGCCGACCAAATCAGCACTATGCCTAGTCCCATTCAAAAGGAGATCGGTAAGGTTTTATCTCAGGCGGCTGAAAAACTTGATCAGAGCAGCGCTTCGGAATTGTCGAGTCAACTGCAAAATACTGCTGATAGTTTACAGAAGGGGGATTCCAGTTCTGGATCGCAAGGCTTGCGACAACTTGGTGCAGAGCTAAGAAAGATTGCCCAACAAGGCAATGAGGCAAACGCTCCTCAGGGTCAGAGCTTACAAGGCGGTGGCGGAGCGGGGGTTGGGTCTTCGCCAGGCAATGTTGAGCTTGGTTCTCCGCTTTTGCTCGACCGCCTTCAAGGGGAAAAAGAGACGCTCACTTTAGGAGGAACGGGCACTGCAGGAAGTCCAATTTTTGTGCCTGGTTTGGCTGAATTGACAGGCGATATCCAGACATACAGCGGACAGGTAGATTTCTTCTCCTCCCCTGCCACTCAGGTTGTACAAGGACAAATTACTCCTCTACCCATTATCTGGACATGGCTTAATGAAATTAAGCTCTATTTTCTACCCCGCTAAAAGGCGTTTGCAGAGCAATTTTATCTCGCCTCAAAATTCGATTCCTCTTTCGGCGAGTTGTTTACATCAATTAGACCATCTGCGTCTTTCAGCCAGCCGTTTTTTGCCCGGTCGGATGGTTGGGCAACGTCCAAGTCTGCGCAGGAAAGCTGCGGTAGAGTTCATTGAACATCGGAAGTATGTGATTGGTGATGATATTCGCTTTATTGATTGGAAAGCCTCTGCTCGACAGGAAAATATATTTGTGCGCCAAGGTGAGCAACCCAAAGATGTGCTTGTGTATATCCTCCTCGACTGTAGCGCCTCGATGGCATGGGGCGATCCTCCAAAATCTCATCTGGCGCTTCAATTGGCGGCAGCTCTGAGTTATGTAACTTTGTCTCAGGGGGATCGGCTAGCGCTACTTTGTTCTTCCCAAACCCCCTTGAAACTCTGGGGTCCCGTAAGTGGCAAGGGACAGTTCACCAATCTTGTGCATTATCTAAATGCTCTCGTTTTCACCGGCCAAACAGACAGTCGAGCATTATTTCAGTCACTTCGCCGTCTCTCTGTTGGAAACGGGCTTGTGATTCTGATCTCGGATTTGCTCGGTGAAAATGACCTTTCAGAGGCCTTAGCAATCCTACCTTCCCCAACCTGGGATGTGGTGATCCTCCAGTCCTTACATCCAATGGAAGTCACGCCTCCTCTTTATGGCTATGTAGAACTTCAGGATTGTGAAACGAGCGAGTTTGCAAGCTATGATGTCAATGCAAAGGCAGTCAGCTCCTATCAGAAAAAATTAGAGGCATGGTTTAATCAATTGGATTTTGCCTGCACGCAGAATCATGCTTTCTATCATCGGGTTATAACCGATGAAAACCTAGAAATGAAAATTCTGCCCGATTTTCGGAGATTGGGAATCTTGCAAGAGCGATGATTTTTGCCAATCCTTTGGGTTTGATTGGACTTTTGAGCTTACCTGCGATTTTAGCTTTACATTTGTTACAGCTGCGAAATCGCAAAGTGGTAGTTTCCAGCCTGTTTCTCTGGGCATTTTTGGAAAAACAGGTTCACGGCGCTCGTTTCAGGCGCATCCCGTTTAATCTGCTGTTAGTATTGGATTTGCTCATCGCTACCCTGATCAGCACCGCCCTCGCCCAACCGCGCCTAAAATTATCTGTGCCCTTTGGTAGAAGTGTGCATAAAATTTTCATCATTGATACCTCGACAAGCATGATGGCGCAAGATGCGTCCCCGAGCCGCTTTGAGGTTGCCCGCCAAAGCATCCTTGGTCAATTTGACTCCAGCCGTTTTGGAGATCGACTGACGGTGATTGAGGCGGGTAAGCAGGCGCGTTTGGTCGGAGATACCTACCTGAATACTGTTGAAGAAATTCTCGAAGCGATCCAATCTCTGCAAGCAGGAAGCGCAGGCACAGCCTTAAGGGAAGCAGTAGCTTTCGCTGAAGCCTTGCGCGATCCTACGCTTCCCTATCAAATCCACATCTTTAGCGATGGGGCGTGGGGGATAACACCGCTTGATGATCTGAATACCTCAAATGTATTCTGGAACTGGATGGGCAAAGCTCAGCCCAATCAGGCGGTTATCGACGTTTCGGTAGTCAAAAACCTTGCTTCCGAATGGGAAGTACAAGCCTTACTAGCCAATTTTGATCGCCAACCAGTGAGGCGCCTAATTGCTCTCCAAACTCAGGATCAATTGATCGATAGTTACGAGGTGCTGTTGCCGCCCAGGCAAGTCTTTCCTCTTTTTTGGAAGTTTGAGGCGAATTCTCTCTCAACCGTAATGGTCTCCCTGACAGGTAATGATCTTTTGCCGCAAGATGATCGGGCAGTTACTGCATTAACAAGTGCAAACTTATCAACGGCTTTACGGGTGGCTGTGGTCGCAAATCAGCCAAAAGAGATTTTTAAGGCGCTGAATAGTTTTCCAGAAATAGAAGTAGAGACCTATGCAGTGCCAGATGATCTACCTGCAAGAGAGTTTGACCTGGTTATCTACCATCAGATCTCACCCCGTGTCTATACCCATCCATCCATTTTACTGCTTGATCCTCCGTCAATGGATTGGCTTGAAATTGAAAACCAGGTACCGCTCAACGCCTGGGTAGCCAATCAAGCGAGTCCACTGGTTGAGAATTTAGATTCCAGTGGGTTGAGAGGCGTGAAAGTCTCCAGAATCAGCCAATCTCCGGAAGGATTTCAAACCCTGCTACAAACGACCGATAATCCTCCCGAACCGATATATATACAGGGGCAGCATGTGGGAAGTCAGGTTTGGGTCTTCTTAGCCCAAATCTCCTCCGGAAACTTCACCCGCCATCCGGTCTTTGTTGCCTTTTTAGGCAACCTCATTCGCCAGATCGCTCGGCCGAACTTTCCGGCTAACTTAAAGGTGGGTGACCCTATTCCTCTGCCATCTTTTTCTCAATACCCGCTCTTGAAAATTCAACCACCCAAAGGAGAAGCAATATCCTTTGGATCAAATCGTCCTCTGGAATGGAGCGCAACCCACCAACCGGGTATTTACCGATTTGAGCTGGTTGATCGTGAAGGAGTAGGGCAAACGATATCCGTAGGAGTCAATGCCGGTGACTGGCAAGAATCTAACCTGCTTGATTTACAGCGAAATTTGCCCTCAAATGAAAAGCAACCGGAAAGACAGCTACTCGAAACTCAGTATTTTGAGCTAACCCCCTGGTTGCTTGCATTGGTGGTTGTTCTCTTTCTTGTCGAGGCGAGGTACGCATGGCGCTAACGTTTATTCGGCCCCTATTTTGGATTGCCTCCTTTATGACCCTTTTTCTGTTGATCGTGATAGCCAGAAAGACGAGGTTGCGTTGGCTGCCAGCCTTTTTTCTGCGTCTAATCCTCTTAGTGCTCCTTGTGTTTGAGTTTTTCGCAGCGCGCAATCCAGTTCTAGGCGACCGTTCACTTCCTCTAGAAGTCCTGCTGTTAGATCAATCCGATAGCTTGTCGCTCGATTTGCGCAAGCAAATGCATAGCGAAGCGCTTCAATGGAAGCGTGAAACAGCGAATCGAGTGGTGATTGAATTTGGTAGTGAAGCCAGGTGGATAAAAGAGGAATTTGAGCCAAATTTTGGCCGAGCGACCAATCTACATAAGGCACTTCAACTTGCCTTGCCGTTTCTTCAAAACTCGTCGGTTCGTCTGATCATCGCTTCGGATGGCTTAACTTCAGACCTCTCTCACGTTGAGAGTTTGATAGAAGAATTCCGCAAACGAAATATTTCGGTGGATGTTCTGCCCCTCTTGCCTAGAGAGGTTGCCCATGATATTGCGCTAAAAAGATTGGTTGTGCCTCAATTTTTATGGGCAAAGTCGTCTTTTCACGCCTATCTGGAAGTTTTCTCGCCTGAGGCCGCTTCAGTTGAAATCGCTTTGAAACTAAATGGAAAGCCGTCTGTATCCAAAACGTTTCAATTGACTGCAGGCACTCAGTGGATTGAATTTCCTCTTCTGGCTGAGAGAGAGGGAATTCTTTCCCTTGAGACAACCTTGACCTATGCAGCGGATCCGTATCCGCAGAATAATTCCGCTTATGGGGTCATTCAAATCTTTCCGATGCCTAAGGTTCTGATCCTGACTCATACCCCAGAGGAATTAAGTTCTTTTGCTGAAACTTTACGGAAAGCTGGATTAGACGCGGATGTTAGGTCTCCGTTGGATATGTCCGTGGATGGACAAGAGTTCGCCAACTATCAGGTGATTATGTTAGCCAATTTGTTAGCTACCTGGTTGAGCGAAGCGCAAATGGCGGCACTCTATCATCAAGTAACGGATTTCGGGAGTGGTTTAGTGATTACGGGAGGAAAGAATAGTCTGACTTTGGGAGGCTATTTAGATACGCCGATCGAGTCGATCTCGCCGGTTAAGTTAGAGCCGCCGCCGAGAAAAGCCCGTTCACCTCTAACCTTTGTGATTATGATGGATGCATCTGGAAGTATGGGCTCGAAAAAGGAAGGAAACCTGCCCCCAATTGTTCTGGCGGCCGAAGCAGCGGCGCGCGCTATCGAACGGATGCAACCCAAGGATTACTTTGGATTGATGTCCTTTCAAACGACACCCACCTGGCGGGTTCCGATTCGGCTGCTGGGAGATGGTTTGGCAATGCGCTCAGCTATGGATGCGGTGATGCGGATTAACGCCAGTGGCGGTACAAAGCTATATAGTGCAATGAGCGAGTGCTTGAATGCGATGAACCAGGAGAATCCGCCAACAGAAAGTAAAAATTTACTCATTTTATCTGATGGAAAAAGCAGTGATGGGAAACTGGAAGATTTCATTTCCATCACGCAAGAGATGAATCAAGCGGGATGGAATGTTTCGGTGGTAGCCTTTGGGGAAGAGATCAATGCTGAAATCTTGAACGCCATTGCAACGGCAGGAAAAGGTCATTACCACCATGTACGGGTACCAGAAGACCTCCCGCGGGTCATGATCGCTGAGAGTAAATCTGCTAGCGGTGAAAACATTCAAGAGGGGAAGACCAACCTGATAGCGACAGAAGCCGATCATCCTCTTTTGGGCGGATTTTCTATCGACGAGTTACCCCCAATCGAGGTATACAATGCGGTCACTTCTCGCAAGGAAGAAGGCGCCGAAGATGTTCTGGTATCCGCTTCTTTCGGCGATCCGATTCTCGCGGCGCGGCAAGCCGGGTTTGGGCGAGTGATCGTTTGGGCAACAGATTTGGGTCAGGAATGGTCACCTGACTGGCAGACCTGGCAACGCACCGGCGAATTCTGGAAGCGGATATTGCAATATGCGCTTCCCAACCCGGCTTTTGGTAAAGACCGGATAGAGGTTCAAGCTGAAGAAGACAAAGTGACGATTACAGCGTATCTGGAAGAGATCGGCAATCCGCCTCCAAGCCGAGGTTCGGTTGAATATCTGCTCAATTTGGGAACAACCGTTCAACCATATCGGCTAATGACCCTGGAGATTGGAGTTTATCAAGGACAAATATCTATTGAACAGAGTGGTGCATTCAGCGGGGTAGTGCGCTTCCAAAGGGACAATCAGAGCGTTGACCTGCCGGTCTCATTTGCGCTAAACCCCACGAGAGAATGGCTGCCACCAGATAGAGAGGAAGGAAAGGCAAATCTGGAGCGTTGGGCAAGGCAGACGAACGGGGAAATTCTGAGTGCGTTGTCTCAGCCTGGTTTGGGAAATGAGGTAAAGCAGGAACAGAACGCGTCCAATTTATCTCTGCTGCTTGTTATTGCGCTGATCGCCTGGCCGGTGGAAATTGCCATTCGGAGACGATGGCTTCCATGGATCTAAACTGACTTGAAAAGTGAGGAAAGAAGTATGGATGTCGATCAATTTCAACAAAAAAGCCAAGAGATATTCCGGCAAATACAACAGGTCATTGTTGGACAAGAAGCCTTGATCCAGGATTTGCTGGTGACCCTTTTCGCTGGTGGAAATGCTCTTTTAGAAGGAGTGCCAGGTCTGGGCAAAACGCTTCTTGTGCGTACTCTGTCGGAGATTCTGGATTGCTCCTTTAACCGGGTTCAATTCACACCCGACCTGATGCCAGCCGATATTGTCGGAACGATGATCATCACCGAGTTGGAAGATGGCCGTAGAGGATTTCACTTTGAACGCGGTCCAATCTTTGCCAATCTGGTTTTAGCGGATGAAGTGAATCGCGCTTCACCGCGCACGCAATCTGCTCTTCTGGAAGCAATGCAAGAGAAACGGGTTACAGTCTCCGGTACGACCTATCCCTTGCCGGAGCCGTTTTTTGTCCTGGCTACCCAAAACCCGATTGAAATGGAAGGAACTTACCCTCTACCTGAGGCTCAGTTAGACCGCTTTTTTTATAAAATAGAAGTGCCTTTCCCCAGTGAAGAGGAGTTAATTGAGATTGCTCGCCGCACCACAGGTACAGCCAAGCCCACTATTCGCAGGATAGCCGATGGCCAGACGATCCTTAAGATGCAAGCCCTTGCGCGTCAAGTGCCCGTGGCGGAAGAGGTCTTTCAATTTTGTGCCAACTTGATCATGGCAACCCACCCAGAACACAGCGCTGCTCCAGAGCCGGTGCGGCACCGCGTTCGGATTGGTGCAAGTCCACGAGCTATCCAGGCATTGGTTCTGGCTGCCAAAGTGGAAGCTCTCATGAATGGACGCCAGGCTGTGGCAATTGAAGATGTGCGCAAAGTGGCTTTTCCCGTTTTGCGTCATCGCCTGGTCTTAAATTTTGAAGCACAAGCCGAGGGTTATCATGCGGATGATTTGATCGAAGCCATCCTCTTCAGCCAAAGGGTCAAGGTTTAACGGAATTCTTTGCGCAGGCGTGAGCGGCGCGGTTCGGATGGTTTGGTAGATGCCTGGTTGATCTTCTGAAGCCTTTGCCAGCCAAGCGTTGCCATTACACTGAGCCCGTAGCAGCCGCCAAACAAGGCGGTGGCAATCAACCAGCGACGGCTTAGTTCAAAGCCCAATATGCGCAGGATGGGCTTGAGTAAGCTGAAATGATTCAGCAGGTCTATCTGTCCGCCCAGAGCGGATAATAAACCATAAAGCCCGATCAACGTACTGAGGCTTAGCATGGTTGTTAACAGCAATGGAAATTGCAATATTTTGAGACGGTTGTTGTCGTCTGTGGGACCGATAATGATCAGCATAATGAAAAGCAAGAAGGCGATTCCCAGACAAATTATTGCTGTCTGTCTGATCTGCAAGATTAGATGCCTGATTTGTCCAAGTGTGCTTAGAAAATTGGGGGATATCATCCCTTGTTCCACGAGCATAGTGAGAGTAATTTGATCCGGAAGGGCGAGCTGGAGGATTTCTCCATACCGATCAGCAAAGGTTACCAGGCTGGTATCTTTGGGTAGACAATTTTGTAAACCCATTTGGACGCCAGAGATCCCTGAAGCACTGGAGCATGGCGGCAAAGCTCTGATGATGGAAAGTAGAGCCGCTTTCCCATCTGGAGACCTGAGAAATTCTTTAGTCACTCGGAGATCCCAGGCAATTTCTGGCCGCTCAATGGAAGGTTGTTCCAGCCACTCAAGGAGGGTTGGCCAGATGGATTGGAGCATCAAACTGATATGAAAATCGGGCAGAGCCTGCTCATTCAGACTGCTCAGGACTTTGGGATCCCATGATTGGCTAGGGCTCAGTGTGACAATTGCACTCTCGAGAATAAAGCTGCGAATTTGGGAGAGAACCAAAGGGTGAGTCGTAATTTGTTCAATGACCACCCTGTCTTTAAGTATGTCCCAAGCCGATAATGTGATTACGCTGATGAAGAGCAGAAACCCGCATAGAATAGATAAACTGCGGAGAATCAGATCCTTCAAGACAGAAGGCCTTCGTTCAGGCATGGAGGTAACAGAGGTTTGCATGGTTTTTACCTGACGCGCTAACCCTAATTTTAAATTTCTCCCTGTTTTGCAATCTCTGAAAGATCCTTCAAAGGTAAATTTTTGATGAATATTCTTATCCGAAAATTCTAGATTTGGTATAAGTTGTCTAGAAAAATCTCATGCGTTGTAACTCGACTGTTTATCTTCTGTGAATTATACCATTTCTGCACTTTTCAATCTCAAATCTATGGCTCATCGAAGAAGAGCAGGAGATCGTTGCCGTTCTACCCTGACGAATTTCAAGTTTGGAAGTGTTCATTTTCTCATAGTTTTCCAGACGGATTTATAATCAGCTTCGCTGTCTGTGTGTCGCAGCTTTCGGCAACTTTGATCTTGCCTGGAGATGCTCAGGATGGCTGCTTCGAGAGCAAAACTTTCCCTAAGCATTCGACCCATCAAAAAGGAGGATCTTCCTAGAGCAAAAGAGATCTTAGATGCTGGCTATGGGGAAGCCCCTGGACGCGAGCATGAATTGCAACGTCTGTTGCGCATCCAAAGCGAAGGCTGGTTTTTTGCCTGTCGGGGAAAGGAGACGGTCGGCATGGGTGGGGCGATTCGCTACGATAGTTTTGCCTATATCGGGATGATGGCGGTTTTGCCGGCATTCCAACGCCAGGGTTACGGACGGGCGCTTTTCGAGCATATCCTGGATTGGCTGCGTGAGCAAGGCTGCCTGACCTGCTTGTTAGATGCGACGCCAGCCGGCGCAAACCTGTATCGTCAATATCATTTTGTTGAACTGGATCAAGCTCGTCAGTATGTTTGTAAACAGCCGCCAGGCGGATTCCGTCCGTCTCCAAGGGTAGACTTGGTCAACGAAAGGGATGTCGCAGATGTGCTGGCATTTGACCGCAAATTGTTTGGCGCTGATCGGGAACGACTTCTGCGGGTATATCTGGCGGATTTCGGCGAGCGCTTTTTGGTCAAACGCGATCCCCTGGGAAGCGTTTGTGGGTTCTTGCTTGCCCAGCCACAGCGTCCGGGCCCATGGGTGGCGCGCTCGGTTGAGGATGCAGCCGACTTGCTCGAAGCAGCTTTCTCCCTCCCCTTTGAGGGTGATATCAATGTGATCGCTCCGGCGGCGAATCCATTTGCAGCAGCCCTGTTCGAGCGCTATGGTTTTCACTTCCTGCGCGCCCTGCCACACATGGGGTGGGGGCGGTTACCCTCTCCCTGTCAGCGACAGTTCATCTACGGACAGACCAGTTTTGCCCTGGGTTAATCTTGACCAACAGAATGGCGCGTTTTATCACTGGATAAGCCGTTCTTTTTGTGATTAAATCGGTCTGATATCTTATATGATCGAGGAGAAGTTCCGATGCAAACCATTCTGCGCAGTAAAACCAAAACGGTAAAAATCGATCCCAATGGTCCCTTTACTATTATTGGGGAGAAAATCAACCCAACCGGACGCAAAAAGCTGGCCGCCGCCTTGACGGAAGGGAACTTTGACTACGTACGGGAACTGGCAGCCAAACAAATTGCTGGCGGGGCAGATGTGTTGGATGTGAACGTCGGGGTGCCCGGCCTGGATGACGTTGCTGTGCTCCCTCAGGTGGTCAAGCTATTGGGAGAAGAATTTGATATCCCTTTATGTATTGATACACCGAATCCAAAGGCTTTGGAAGCAGCCCTGAAGGTTGCGCCCGGGCGCGTCCTGGTCAATTCGGTAAACGGCGAGGAATCTTCGCTGAACAGTGTGTTGCCGCTGGTCAAAGAGTACAACACCGCCGTCATCGGTTTGGTCATGGATGAGAATGGGATTCCCAATGACCCGGAGACCCGCTGCGCAATTGCCGAGAAGATCATCGAACGGGCAGCTCGGCTGGGCATCCCGATAGAAGACATTGTGATCGACGTCTTGGTGCTCACCGTTGGGGCGGATAGCAATGCAGCCGCGGTTACGCTGAGGACAATCGAGCTGGTGCGCAAGAACTTTGGCGTGAATATTAATCTTGGCGCCAGTAATGTTTCTTTTGGGTTACCGGATCGAGATACGCTCAACATGGCGTTTTTAGGTCTGGCGATTCACGCCGGGGCAAGTTGTGCGATTACCGATCCCACCAAGTACACCGCTTTTCTTAAGGGCTGTGATCTCTTAATGGGGCGAGATGCCTACGCAGCCAAATACATCAAATATTTCCGCACGCACCCGGTGGAAGAGAAGAAATAATTGACCGCACTGCAAACTTCACCATGGTGATCACACAGAGAACACGGAGATTGCGGAATTTTGAAGTAAAAGATAATTACCTACCATAGGCTCTACATGGCAAGGCAGACCGTCCACGAATGTTTCACGAATGCACGAATAGCAGTGAGTGAGTCAAAACGCTCCTTGAGCGATGAGGGCTTTTCGGTTTGGGTTTGGAGAGCGAAAGGAGGAACGATGCTCGCTTATCTGCAAAATTCGTCTGTCGCCCGACTTGCGAGTGGAATTGGGTTGTCCGTTTTGTCGGCAATCCTGGTTGTGCTTGCCTTCCCGCCCTATCAACTCTGGCCGCTGGTTTTCATCGGCTGGGTACCGATGCTCATCGCTCAATACCACCTGTTACCCTCCAAATGGTCCTCACTGGCGCCTGCTTTGGGTATCGGCCTTTGGCTGCAAGGGTATCTGGGGCCGGTCTTTCGACCCATTGGGACCTTCATGGTCTGGCTGCCCCTGATTGTGGCTGTGCTAACCTTTCTGACCGACCGCGGGCTGCAGGCGTTCCATCAGAAAACCGCCTATCGTTGGTTTGTTCCGATGGGAGTGCTCAACTGGGCTGGCACCGAGATGATTCGCCTGTTCATTCCCATTGCCGGCACCTGGGCATTTATCGCCTATCCCCTTTTCCGCCAGCCATGGCTCATTCAACCGGTCAGCATCTTCGGCATAATCGGAATGGGGATGGTGGTGATTTTGACCAACTATGGGCTGGCGATGGGTTGTCTGCGATGGTTAGAGGTGAAGACACCCCTTGCCTCTCAAGAAAGCAGGCTTTCTCCTCACCTGGTGAAGAATTGGTTAGTTGCCACGGCGATCATTTTGGTTGCCTGGGTGAGCATCAGTCTGGTTTTCTACCTTCAACCGCTATCGACGGCAGCCCTGCGGGTGGCAGCCATCCAGCCAAGCCGTTCCCTGATTATGAGCGCCCTGGCAGGGGAAGAGGGAGAAGTGACCCGCCTGCATCGGCGGATGCTTGAACAAAGCCAGCAGGCAGCCAGCCAGGGCACACGCCTGATTGTCTGGCCTGAGGGGGTGATGCCCTGGGATCCGCAGGTGGATGACCGGTTGGGATTAAGCCAATTGACCGCAGAGACAAACGCCTATCTTGCCACAGGCTATGTCATCGTCACCGAACAGGGCTTGCGCAATGAAGCGACGGTGATTTCCCCCACGGGCGAGTTTCTGGGGGTTTTCGGTAAGGATCACCCGGTCGTCTTTGCCGGTGAAACCAGTCTGACGCGCGGCACGTATCCGGTGTATACCACCGAGTTGGGCAAACTGGCAACCATCATCTGCTATGACCTGGACTATACCGATACGGCGCGCAAAATGGCTGCCCAAGGCGCTCAAATTATCGCTGTGCCGTCCAATGATTGGAGCACAATTGCCGATAAACACTTTACCCATCTGGTCTTTCGCGCCGTTGAAAACCGGGTGGCAATGGTCAAAGCTGATGGTGGTTGGGACTCGGCGATCATTGACCCTTATGGACGGATCCGTGCTTTGGCTTCCTTTCCCCAAGGAGGCGAAGCTACCCTGGTCAGCGATGTTCAGTTAGGAGATGGCAACGGCACGCTTTATACCCGACTGGGGGATTGGACAGGGTGGGTCGGATTGCTGGGGATGATCTTCTTCGCCGTTATGGGCGGTTGGTTGGAAAAACGCAATTCATCGTCTGGAGTCCCCTCTGCATAATTGAACCCCTTTTTGGAGTGCGGAAATCCTGCTTCCGCAAACTCGTAGGACAAATTTACAAATTTGTCCTACGCCTTTCGAGGCAAACTGTTCTCTGGAGTGCGCAAGTCTTGCTTCCGCATTTTTGCTAGAGGGAAAAATTTACTCTACTGAGCGGTAATTTTTTCTCCCCCTGTCCGGGATAATTTTCTCTTGCGTTTTTCATCTGGACTGCGCGATAGTGTAGGCGGTGAAATCCCAAAACGATCACCGCCGGATGGAAGTTGCGTTGGACGAACCTGTTCGCGTGGCGATTTTGGAGACAAATAGCCGCCTGCGGCAACCGTGGCTGGATGGATTTGCTACATTGGAGAATGTCCAGATCGTGGGGTGGGCAGAAAGATTCGAGGAGATGGTTGCTATGCTAAACGCTCTTGCCTCGCCACAGGTGGTCTTGTTCGACCTGGCTGCGGCAACGGTGGCACAGATCCATGAGCTGGCGAAGGTGACCAAGGTAATTGTCTTGCATGAGGCCGGCCAGGAAGAAGCAGTGCTAGAGGCGCTGCGGGCAGGGGCAATGGGGCATCTGGAAAAAACACCGTTCCGGCCGCCCAAATCCTGGCTGCCATCCGCATCGTAGAGCGAGGGCAGGCGGTCCTCAGCCCGCTCCTGGCCGGACGTCTGGTCGAGAAAATTGTTCAAAACCACGGAAAGGAGTTAAAGCGGGACCAATGACATATCAAGAGGTGGACGAATAAACAAACACTTGTTACGCTAATCACGGTCATTCTCTTTCTGCTGGTTGGCGTGGCACTTGCGCAGGACTCACCGGTTATCAACTGGTCTGTCATCGGCAGCGGGGGCGGGCATGCTGAGGCTGGCTCCTACACCCTGGACGGCACGATCGGCCAGCCGATTGTGGGGCAGGTTGCCAGCCATCCATACGACCTGTGCGTTGGCTTCTGGTGCGGCGGGGTAACCGGATTGCGGCTTTACCTGCCGTTGGTGCTGAGGAGTCCCTGACCTCATCTACCCCCTTCGCCCCCTCCCGCTCCAAATTTGGGAGAGGGAGGGGGTTGGGGGGGACGGTGAAGGATAGGAGTTTATTCATGCAAGCCATCCGTTTTTTTGCTATTCTGTTTCTTATTCTGACCCTTGCCTGCAGGCTGACATCCACCCCGGCTGCGCCTGTGATGGGCGAGAGGGACGCGCCGAGCGCTGTTTCGGCCTCGTCGTCCGCTCCAGGCGAAGCATCCACCGCCGCGGGGCAGGTCTATTATGTTGCTCCGCACGGCGACAACGCCAACCCTGGTAGCCGCGAACGTCCCTGGGCAACCCCAGGCTATGGTTCGCGCCAGCTCCAGCCAGGGGATACGCTGATCCTTCTGGGCGGCCGCTATGTCCTCAGCGAGTACGATGCCGACATCCTCACCCCGCCCTCCGGCACCGCCAACGCCTGGATCACCATCCAGGGCGAAACGGGCAACCGCCCCATCCTGGCCGGACGCGATAACCTGCTGACTGCGATCAACCTGAGTGGCGTCCAGTATGTGCGCATTCAGAATCTGGAAATTACCCATGACGACCAGACCCAGGGCGAGGCAGCCTGGTTCCGCGATGGCATCGAAATTCTGGGAGCGCCGGCCGCCCACCTTATCCTGCAAGACCTGTACATCCATCACGTGGACGAGTTCGGCATGAATCTCCAGGACGTGGACGACCTGAAAATCCTGAACACGAGCATCGAGTACGCTGGCTTTGGCGCGCTGGGAGGACCGGCCGGACAGCACGGCGGCTGGCGGAACGTGGTCATCCGCGGCGCTTCGCTCTCCTGGAGCGGTCATTACTACCAGGGCGGATATGGCGCAAACCGTCCCTACGACCGACCCGACGGCTTCGGTATCGAGCCATCGCAGGGCCCGATTCTCATTGAGGACACGGTGGCTGAGCACAACTACGGCGACGGGTTGGATTGCAAGGCTGCCAATACCACCATCCGGCGTACGATCGTCGCCAATAACTCCTGCGACGGTATCAAACTGTGGGGAGACAACAGCCGCGTTGAAAACACTCTCATTTACGGGCGCGGCGATGGCGATCCCGAACCAACCCCTTGGTCAGCTATCGTCATCGCTCCCGAAGAGCAGGCCAACGCGCACTTTGAGATTCTCAACGTCACCATGGATGATTTCCTTGGGCAAAACTACCTGATGATTGTGCAATACGATTATCCAAATGTCCCTGCCCATTTGACCGTGCGCAATGTCATTTTCAGCAGCCGTGGTCCCAAAGCGTCCATCTTTATCGC
>Ga0308418_1000014_pt1 | contig 154883 bp, 169 predicted proteins | sample HotsprSampleR4cd_FD_203517 | JGI IMG/M metagenome (GOLD analysis project Ga0308418, IMG submission 203517) | Hot spring phototrophic mat microbial communities from Mushroom Spring, Yellowstone National Park, Wyoming, United States - 20090729_R4cd ... | reverse complement strand
ATGATCTCGGATTTCGGAAAATTAACTTCATTTGAAAGGGGTGCCCTCTTGACAAAATTATTGATATGTCTTATTTTAGTTAATGTGGTCGTTTGGGGTTCCTAATGCACCGTGTGGAGTTGAAAGGAGATAAGGAAAGCCTTAATCCTGCTTGCGGCGAGTGAGCTTGCGTTCCTAATGCACCGTGTGGAGTTGAAAGGTTGAAGCTTGAGTGCTTCATGATACACCTCCTTTAGTTCCTAATGCACCGTGTGGAGTTGAAAGTTTGGGGGCTGGTTAAGGAGCAAAATCAGCTTTGCTATGTTCCTAATGCACCGTGTGGAGTTGAAAGTTGGGTTAGGACTTGATTCCTCATGCCAACACCTCCTGTTCCTAATGTACCGTGTGGAGTTGAAAGAAAGGCAAAGCTGAAGGGCGGAGTTGTGTTGGGATATAATTCTTTGTATGAGGTATTTATTCGGGAGTTTATTGTTGGTGTTGGCTTTGGGAATAGCTTTTGGTTCCGATTGTGTGCCAAAAATTACCTTAGAAGAGGCTAGCAGGCAAGCAAGTCAGTATGTGGGAAGGGTTCTGTCTGTTAATCTTTCTAAGAACAAGAAGGGAGAATGTTATTACAGGGTTAGGGGAACGGAGGGCTCGGCAATCATAGACGCCAACGATGGGAAGCTTTTAAGGTTTTACAGGAAGAAAGAATAAGGCATCCAAAGGTAGTTTATGCATAGTCCAATTTTATAGAGGGGCTATATTTAATTTTTATGATTTTGGAAAAATACAGCGGACCCATAGACCTTAAGTATATGACCTACGAGGAGCTTGAAAAACTCGCCGAGGAAGTAAGGGACTACATCCTTGATGTTACAGCAAAAAACGGAGGGCATGTGGCACCGGGGCTCGGTGTGGTGGAACTAACAATAGCCCTGCTAAGGATCTTTGACCCTCCAAAGGATGTTATAGTTTGGGATATAGGGCATCAGGCTTACCCTTGGAAGATCCTAACGGATCGCAAAGACCAATTTCCTACTCTTAGGCAGTATGGGGGCATCTCTGGCTTTTTGAGAAGGGAAGAGAGCCCATATGATGCTTTTGGTGCGGGGCATAGTTCCACATCCATCTCTGCGGGTTTGGGTTTTAGGGTTGCCAAGGACCTTTTAAAGAGGGATGGCTATGTGGTTGCGGTCATAGGCGACGGTGCAATGACTGCAGGTATGGCTTTTGAAGCTCTCAACAATGCGGGGCATCTCAGACCAAATAAGTTTATAGTTATTCTCAACGACAACGAAATGTCTATATCTCCCAATGTGGGGGCAATATCCACTTACCTTAGCAAGATCATAAGCGGGCGTTTTGTTCAAGAGACCCGTCAGAGGGTAAAGCGTCTGGTTCATTATTTGGGAGGTCCCGCAGAGAGGTTTATGAAGCTAACGGAGGAGTTCTTGAAAGGTCTGATATCACCGGGTGTTATCTTTGAGGAGCTTGGCTTTAATTACATAGGACCCATAAATGGACATGATTTACCCGCACTGGAAAGCACTTTAAAGAATGTGAAGGAAATTGAAGGACCTGTTCTTTTGCATGTATACACCAAAAAGGGCAAAGGCTACAAGCCCGCAGAAAAGGATCCTGTTACATGGCACGGGGTGGCACCCTATAAGAGGGAATCGGGTGAGTTTATAAAAAAGTCCTCGCCTCCCACTTGGACCTCCGTTTTCGGAAAGGCAATCGTGAAGATGGCGGAGATGGACGAAAAGGTGGTGGTGATAACTCCAGCCATGAAGGAGGGCTCTGGGCTTGTGGAGTTTGCGGAAAAGTTTCCCAACAGGTTCTTTGATGTGGGCATTGCGGAACAGCACGCATGCACCTTTGCGGGTAGCTTGGCGGCGGAGGGTCTAAAGCCCGTAGCATGCTACTATTCCACCTTTTTACAAAGGGCATACGACCAGGTTATACACGACATAGCTTTGCAGAAGTTGCATGTGGTCTTTGCCATAGACAGGGCTGGTTTGGTGGGCGATGATGGTCCAACCCATCACGGCGTCTTTGACCTTTCTTACCTGAGATGCGTCCCAAACATGGTTGTTTCTGCTCCAAAGGATGAGCAGGAGCTCATAGACCTTTTATACACCGGTCTAAATCAGAACCTTCCCTTTGCCCTCAGATATCCAAGGGGACCAGCCTACGGCGTGCCCACCGGTGAGCCAAAGCTAATACCGATAGGAAGCTGGGAGGAACTTTTGGAAGGGGAGGATGGTGTTATACTGGCGGTGGGTTATCCAGTTTATCAAGCCCTAAAAGCGGCGGAGGAGCTCAGAAAGGAAGGCATAAGGCTTGGTGTTGTTGACGCCCGCTTTGTAAAGCCTATGGACGAGCAAATGCTACTGGACCTCTGCAGTAGGTATGACCTTTTTATAACAGTGGAAGACAACACGGTGGTGGGTGGCTTTGGCTCCGGAGTGCTTGAGTTTCTTTCTAATAGGGGTATTCTCAAGAGGGTGATCACCTTGGGTGTTCCAGATAGGTTCATAGAGCATGGCAATCAAAACCTTTTGAGAAACTTGGTGGGCATAGACGCAGAGGGCATTGCAAGAAGCGTAAGGCAAGCCCTAAGGAAAGTGCTTTAAACTTATACTTATGCTCATCGGCTCCCTCTCTCTTTATTTTGTTGCCACCCTTTCGGGTGTGTGTGCCCTTTTTAGAAGACCTCTCTGTGGTCTTTTATCTGTGTTACTGATGCTACCCGCCTTTGGCTTGTTTTTCTTTAGCCTTTTTTATAGCTACCTAAGAGAAAAAACCTTTCCCTTGGGGGACCCTTACGGTTTTATATCCTTCCTTGGAAATCTTTTTGTCCCTACCTTTCTTTTTTTGGCATACAAATACAGGAACCTTTTGGATTTTGCCTATTTGGTGGCTTTTGTGGGATTTTTGGCTACTCTCTTTGCCCTGCCCTCTTCACCCTCTCCTTACAAGAGCACTCTCTATGGTCTTCATCTTCTTTTTGCATCTTTCAGTTACCTTTTTGCCCTAATAGGGGGACTTTCCTCCTCCCTCAGGCTTATCTTAGAGAAGCGCCTAAAAAAACATGCCTTTTTTCAGGCTTATGTGCCTTTGGATAGTTTGAGAAGGGCAGAACGGCTCTCTATAAACTTAGCCTTTTTGGGTTTTACCTTCACACTTGTTTTCGGAAGCTTATGGACGCGCACCCAATTCGGAAAGCATTGGATAGACGACCCAAAGCTCATAACTACCCTATTGCTCTGGTTGTATTATGCGGTGCTTTCTCATCTAAACCTTTTGAAAAAACTCAAACCCAAAAGGTTCTCGGAAGGAGTTATCCTTGGTGCAGTTCTCTCTTTGATTAATCTATTCTTTGTAAGGCACAGCTTTTAATCGGACAATGATATAATAGACTACCATGAAGAACATATTGATCACTCCAATAACCTTTGAACCTGTTTATGCTCAGCAGGTGGAAATTGTAGAAAGAAAGGGTATTGGACACCCAGATACCATATGTGATTACTTGGCGGAGAACCTCTCCGTTGCCCTATGCAGGTGGTATTTGGAAAACTTTGGTGCAATTATGCATCACAATGTGGATAAGGCTCTCTTGGTGGGCGGTAGGGCAGAGCCCATCTTTGGTGGGGGAGAGGTAAAAGAGCCCATAGAAATTCACTTGGTTGGAAGGGCTATTTTGGAGAAGGATGGCAAAGAGCTCGGAAATGTGCAGGAGTTTGTTCAAAATACGGTTGAAGACTGGCTTTCCAAAAACTTAAGGAATTTGGATGTTAAAAGACATATAAGGGTGAAGGCAAAGTTAAAGCCCGGTAGCAAGGATCTTGTGGAACTTTTTGAAAGATTTCAAAAGAATAAAGAGGTTCCTTTGGCAAACGACACTTCCTTTGGGGTAGGCTTTGCACCCTTTGATGACTTGGAAAGGGCTGTTTATAAAACAGAGCAGTTTTTAAACTCTTCAGAAATAAAGAAGGAGCATCCCGAAATAGGGGAGGATATAAAGGTTATGGGGGTAAGGTTAGGAGAGAAAATAAGGCTAACCGTTGCCCTTGCCTTTGTAAGCAAATACATAAAGAACGAAGAAGAATACTTTGCTAAAAAGGAGGAAATTTTAAGAAAGACTAAAAACTACATACAGGAGCTCTTGGGAAGAGAAGTGGAACTCTTCATAAACACCGCAGACATAAAGGGTAGCGTTTATATAACCGTCACGGGCACCTCAGCAGAGCAGGGGGATGATGGACAGGTAGGCAGGGGCAACAGGATTAATGGTCTCATCACTCCCTACAGACCCATGAGCTTAGAAGCGGCGGCGGGTAAAAACCCAATCTCCCACATAGGTAAAATCTATAATACAGTAGCCAACAAAATCAGCGAAAGGGTTGTAAAAGAGATCGAAGAGGTTGAGGAAGCATACTGCTACATCGTTTCTCAGATAGGTAAGCCGATCAACGAACCACAAGTCTTGGATGTGAAAATAAGGACGAAGAAGAACCTAAGCGCCATCCAAGAGCTCGCACGTAAAATAGCGGAGGAAGAGCTGGAGCGTGTGCCGAATATCTGGGAGGGCTTTTTGGAGCGTAGATACTCTGTAGCCTAAAGCTTTAGCTTTTTTTGACATTCCTCGCAGAAAAACCTGCTCTTTTGGTCTACCTCGAGGACGGAGTTTGAAAAGTTCATAACACATCGGGGGCTATTGCAATGCAGAAGTCCAAAGGTGTGCCCAAGCTCGTGATTTAGCTCTTTAAAAGTCCTTTCAAAAAACAATTTTTCATCGGGAGTTTTTAGCCTGTATATGCTAACAAGGGCACACCTGCCATTTAATTCTCCCACTCCAAAGACAAAATTCAAGCCTTCCTCGTAAAGGTCTACATCAGTTATACCCACCACCCTTAGCATGTTAGGTAAATGCACTGCCTTTATGCGTTCTAAAAGTTTGCTGGCAGAGAACTGCCCTCTGTGTGGGTTGTAGGCGCCCTTGTAATAGACGGGGACATCCGAAATCCGAACTTCAAAGCCAAAAATCTCCTTTACATTTTTTGCACAGGAAAGCAAAAGTCTCTTTTCCACAGAGCCCACCGCAATGAGATAGATGAACATAGTGGGTTAAATTAACCTAACTTTTAAACTTTGAAAAGTATTTATCCAAAACTGGTCTAAGTTTTATACCCACCCTTTCAAAGCAGTTTAATAATTCTTCATACGATCCATCTCCTCCTAAAAAATCCCAAAACTCCTCTGCTACTTTTAGTTCTCTTTCTATATCTATTACTCCTCTCATCGTCCATCTTTGATAAGGCTCTGGTTCATAGGGATTGTATGGAATGGCTATATAGGAGTTTATGTTGGCGGAGGGTTCTTTCCATAAGTATATAGCAACCCACTCTAACAGAGTTCTTTTATAGTTTTTGAACTCTCCTATGTTCGGCTTAGCGGTTTTCAAATCAAACAAATGAGAAGAGCCATTTTTATCCTTAAGAAACAAATCCACCCTAAAGGGCTTAACTTCAATTGCCCCTCCCTGTCTGGCTACTTTTCTTATTCTCTCTATCTCCTCTTCTTTGTTGGGATACCTTGCTCCAGAAGATAGTTCATTAATTATGTTTTGGATTTCCTCTTGGGCTTTTTGGCTTATTCTATTTCCCATTACAGACTGTTTTCTTGCTACTGGGAATCTGAAGCTTGCTAAAACCTCTGCCACAGGCTCAAAGATGGATGTTCCGAAGGTAGTATTCAAAGACTGAATAAAGGAATAGAGAGCCATCCTATCCTTCCCAAGAAGTCTGTAGTGAAAGGGCATGCTGAAGGTCTCGGGTTTGTATCTTTTTAGCTTCTCAAGTAAGCTTCTCTCTATGATTTCCTCAATTTTTCTTTTCTGTTCTTCTGTTAAACTCATCTTTGTTTTTCCTTCAGATGGAATATAGATTCCACATAAAGGTCTTCTCTGTTCTTTTCAACTCTGCACAGAACTGGTCTTTTGAATTCTTCCACAATTTCCATCCCTGAGAGCTCTGCGATCTTTGGGTAAAGATTGTATTTATCGTTTGCCACTATAAAGACATGGTAATCTTCCTGTAAGTATTTTTTGCAATTGAGCAAAACTTGTGCTATATCTTGGACATAAAGTTCCTTTTGTTTGTCTCCCACTCCCATAGACATAGAGCCTATTTCTAAGTGGTCCCTTCGCTCAAATCCAAAAATCTCATAGGCGTATGCGTGTTGCTCGTGGTAGTCTATCAAACCTAAATATGGTGGGCTTGTGAAGATTCCTTTAATTTTCTTATCTTTTATTAGCTTAGCAAACTCGGGATTGATCTTCTTTACCTCTTGATAAAGGTCAATTGTTCTACTGTCTCCTAATACGCAAAGCTGGAATGTTTCAGTTCTGAGCTTGTCAAATTCCCTGAGGCGTTTTAGGGTGTCTTCTGAGTAGTATTCCCACCATTTGAGTGTGGTGAAAACAGGCTTACATATTTTTTTGTGTTTTTTGCAATAGTAAGGAGTGTATACCGGCTCCTTCAAAGTGGCTAAATCTGAATGAGTGGTAGCCCTGCAGGATCGTGCAGTTCTGCTAAGGATTATGTAAAGGACTTCCTTAACATCTTGCTCTTTAATACCCTTTATTTCTTCTGCCAAAAGGTCTAACTCTTTTCTGACGGAACGCACATACCAAATGTCCAAGAAAGACTGAGCCTTAGCTTGTTTTATTTGGATGCCATATTTAAGAAGTAGCTGATTAAAAATTTCCATAAACCCCTGCTCTTTTTCTCTTCCATATTCATCTTCGTTTATCTTGCCTTCAATAATCCACCTTTTGAAATCTGGCGAAGGAAAATGCTTTTCGTTAAAAGCTTTCAATTTTTCTTGCAGTTCTTCGTCAAAGGCACTCGTTGGCTCATTCTTTTGAAGTCTTTTTAGCTTTGCGGTCAAGTCCTTGATTTTTTGGGCTATGAGAACCAAGTTGTGTTTTCTTACCTTTACATTGGAAAGCAAGACATTGAACTCGGATATATCAACTCCCACCGCATGCAGACCCAATTCATTTGCCTGCACGAGGGTGGTTCCTGAACCACAGAATGGGTCAAGCACGAGATCTCCCTTTTGGAAATATACCTCCTTTTTGAACTCATCCGTGTGGTCATCAAGAAAATATTCCACAAGCTGTGGGATGAACTTCCCTTTGTAAGGGTGCAATCTATGGACATGCTTTGTCCTCTCTGCCTCTGAGTATTCTGCAAAGGCTAAGTGCCAATTTATGCCATCTCTCAAATCTTCCGGCTTCTTAAGGTACTTGCTTTCGTAGTAGCTTTTAAGCTCTTTGAGCCTTATAAGGGGCTTTCCTTTACTGCCGTAGTTTTTGAGCCTACCATATTGGACAAGATACATTATGTTGGATGGCTTGACCTTCTTACCCGTATATTCTTCCACCCATCGGATCGCTTCTTCTAAGTTAAGTAGTCTATCGTCAAGCTCTACCCACCGCTTCATAGCTTCCATGTGTTTTAATTAGTTTAAAATAAATAGCCCTGTGGAAGTCAAGGTAGGCATAGTTGGATGCGGGGTGGTTGGGACTGGCACCGTTGCCCTGCTTTTGGAAAATGCAAAGGTCATTGAGGAAAAGACTGGCATCAAGCTTTCCGTAAGCAAGGTGGCGGACAAAGACTGGGGCAGACCACGGGAGTATGAGGTGCCCTCCACCCTAAGGACTACTGATTACAGAGAAGTTATTGAAAGCTCGGACATAGTGGTGGAGCTGGTTGGAGGCAAAGACTTTGCCAAAAGGCTCCTCTTGGAAGCCCTTGAGAAGGGAAAGCATGTAGTCACTGCCAACAAACATCTGCTGGCGGAGGAGGGGGAAGAAATATTCAAAAAAGCCAGGGAAAAAGGGCTTATGGTGGGCTTTGAGGCGTCGGTGGGCGGTGGGATACCCATAATAAAAGCATTGAGAGAAGGGCTTGTGGGAAACAGGGTGCAGAATGTCTATGGCATCCTTAACGGCACCACCAATTACATACTTACCCAAATGTTAGAGCAGGATGTTAGCTTTGACACTGCCCTTAAGAGGGCTCAGGAGCTTGGATATGCAGAGGCGGACCCCTCTTTGGACATAGACGGCTGGGATTCTGCCCATAAGATAGCCCTTTTAGCCTTTGTTAGCTTTGGAAAACTCTTTCCCTTTGAAGAGGTGTATGTGGAAGGCATAAGGAACATAGACCTTTTGGATGTGGAGCTGGGAAAAGACTTGGGCTATACTTTGAAGCTCTTAGCCATAGCCAAAAGGATAGATTCGGAGCTTGAACTGAGAGTGCATCCTACCTTTATTCCCTCCGATAACCCTTTGGCTAAGGTCTCCGATGTATACAATGCAGTTTTGGTGGAGGGGGATTTTGTGGGGAAAACTATGTTTTACGGAAGGGGGGCGGGCTCAAGACCTACCGCCTCTGCGGTGGTGTCGGACATAGTGGATATTGCCAAAAGTATAGGCTCCTGTAAGAGTCAAAGCTGGTTTTGGGAGAGCAAAGAAGAACTTAGAATAAACAAAAACTTTTACAGCAGGTATTATTTGAGGTTTGATGTGCCCGATAGGCCGGGGGTGCTGGCAAAGATCGCAAGCGTTTTGGCAGAATATCAGATCAGCATAGCATCTGTTTTGCAAAAGGAAAAGGTCTGCAAAGTGGCGGGCAGAGAGGGGCAACCCATAGTGCCACTCGTGATCCTCACCCACAAAGCCTATGAGATGGACATGCAAAAGGCTATTAGGGAAATACAACAGCTACCCGTGGTAGAGGGAAAGCCTGTTATCATAAGAGTTGAGGAGGAAGCCTATTGAAGCTTTTGGCACCCTCAATACTGTCTGCGGACTTTTACAGGCTTGGCGAGCAGATAGAGGCTGTTCTCAAGGGCGGTGCAGACCTTTTGCACTTTGATGTAATGGACGGGCACTTTGTGCCCAACATAACCTTTGGACCCGTAGTTCTTGAAAGCATAAAAAAACACTGCAATGTTCCCTTGGATGCCCACCTGATGATAGAGAACGTGGATAAATACATTCCCGAGTTTATAAAGGCTGGGGCGGACATGGTTAGCATACACATAGAGAATAACTATCATATCCACCGTTCCATAGAGCTTATAAAGAACCCGGGTGCAAAGGCGGGGGTAGTGATAAACCCTGGAACTCCTCTTTCCCTTTTAGAGGAAGTACTCCACTATGTGGATTTTGTGCTTTTGATGTCGGTAAATCCGGGCTTTGGGGGGCAAAAATTTATCCCAAGGTCTTTGGAGAGGTTAAGAAGACTAAAGGAGATGGTAAATGCCATCAATCCCAAGATGCTTATTGAAATAGACGGAGGCATAAAAGAAGAAAACCTTTTAGAGGTGGCAAGGGCTGGTGCGGACATTTTGGTGGTGGGCTCGGGCATCTTTGCCTATCAGGATGTTCAAGCCCAAACGAGAAAATTGAAAAATCTTCTTATCTCTTCAGAGGCGCTGTGAGCCTTTGCAGGTCAAAGAGGTTAAAGGTTAAATACAGCTCCTTTATGTATCTACCTTTTGTGCCATCGTAGTTGTCCCTTGCCAACAGTCCCAAGCTCCAACAGGCACCCCTATAATCAATGCTTGCCTGTCTTACAAGGTCTTTGCCTATTCTGTTATCCCTTGTTAAAAGAAGACCAAGGACCGCTGGACCATAGGAGGTGCCAAAGCTTAGACTTGTTTGGTCGGAGGTTCTTTGCCTTAGCAGGTTTCTTGCGGTTTGATAGCCTAAGGTCAAGCCAGTCTTTTTGTATCCCAGGCTAAGGCTGTTGTTTGTTCTCAGAGGGAACCCTCCCTCTATGTCGTATAGGCTATCGGTGGTTAGGCTAACGCCCTCAAAAGGCTTTAACGAGACGATGGCTCTTATGGGTAGAAGTCTTCTGTCTGCGGTTATGCCCTCGTAGGTGTATTTCCCAAGATAATTGTAGGCAGAGCTGACATATAGGTTTAAAAACTCCCTGTCTTTGTAGCCCATACCGCTTGTCCATACGGCATCAACCTGGCTTGTTTTGTTTATCTGGTCCCTGTTGTCAAACCTCGGATTGTTAAAGTCCTTTTCTCTGAAGCTGTAACCTACCTTTAGAAAGTTCTTAAACTTAAAGTTTCCTGCTTGCAGGTCAAAGATAAAGGGCACGCTCTCTGAAAAATAGAGGCTGGATACGGTTTCTTTGTAGCCTTGTTGGTTCAAGCCAAAATAGTAAAGGTTTTCAAAGACAAGGTTAGAGTAAAAAACTCTACCAAAAAGGTTTTTGGGGATGGAGAGCTCCGGAAAGAGTGCGAGCCTTTGACCCCTTAATCCCTGCTCTCTGTAAAAGTTGGTGTAAGAAGAATAAAGGCTAAAAAAGATGGGTCCCCAAAGCTGTTGGGACTTCCAATAGAGGGCGACTTCCGGCAGTTTTTGTAGTGTGCCTTTGTTGTTGGGTGAGGTGGTATCATAAAAATGTTTGGCTTCAAAGGTTATCAAAAATCTCTCAAAATCCTTTTTGTAGGTTGCATAAGAGGTAAGGTAGGGAACAGTTCTCTCCCTTGCCCTAAGGTAGGTGTCTTCCAAAAAGTAAGGGTCAGAAAGGGTGTCCAAGCCTGCCTTGAAATCCTCAAGGTCTAAAGTCAGCTGAATTCTGTATCTGTTTTCTCTAAAGGTGGTAAGGTTCCTGCCCGCCCACCACTTGCCAGGGGGTATGGGTTCTTTGTAGTAAGAAAAGTTAAACTGCAGGTCATCCTCTTTGAAAAATGCCTGCCTGTATTCTACGGAAAAGCCTTTGGCTTGTTTGTCCCTTAGGTCTATGGTTAAGGTGGCGTCTTTATTTTTGGAGATAGCCCAGTATATAGGCTGTTGGTAGATGAAGCTGTTGAAGGTGTTTGATCCAACCGTTGGGGGCAAAAGTCCAGACCTCCTCTCACCCACCGGATAGGCAAAGATAGGAAGATAGGCAAAGGGAACTCTAAAGAGCCTTAGAGAGTTGTTTTCAGAGATAACATATTTTTGATCTATGCGTGCCTTGGAAAAGCACAGAACCATTTCTCTTCTGTCTGGAGGACAGGTGGTGATCTCACCCTCTTCCACCGTGTATGTGTCTCCTTCCATTTCTGCTTTCTCAGCTTTAAAGTAGAACTTTTGGAACCTGCCCTCTGCGTTCAAAAAGTAGCCCACCTTTTTATCAAGGTCTATGTATGCGTAAGAGCCTTTTCTCACTTCAAGCCTTCCGTCAGTGGACCTAACATACACCTCTCCCTCTGCGATGACCTCTTTGGTCTGGGGATTGTATCTTACCTTGTCTGCCCTTATGTAGTAGTTCTCGTAATAGACCTCCACCTCTTCCCTTGCAACGAGCATACCATCTGGCTCACGCTCCAGGTATTTGGAAAGAACTTCTATGCCAAAGGTCAAACTAAAGCACAGCAAAAACAGAACAAAAAACACTCTAAAATTATACCTATCATGCTTTTGAGCTTTTTTACGAAAAAAAACACGAGGGTCTAACAATTTATAAGAACCTCCTCCCTTTCTTTCCTATTAAGCCTTTTAGAGGTCTTTTTGTTCTTTGCGGGAGGTTAAACTAACTAAGGAAGGAGGTTTTCCATGAAGGTAGCCAAACGGGCGGGTGTGTTGGAAAAGCTTGATATTGGGAAGATAAGGATTGTGATAGACTTTGCCTGCAAGGGCTTGAGGGTGGATCCCTTTGAGCTTGAGATGGATGCACAAATACAGTTTAGGGACCGCATCACCACCAAGGAAATTCAACAGCTACTTATCAGAACAGCTGCGGAGAAGGTCTCTGCAGAAAACCCTGATTGGACTTATGTTGCCGCAAGGCTTTTGCTTTATGACCTTTACAAGGATGTGGGGCATCTCAGGGGCTATAAAGTTAAGGATAAGATCAACGGCAAATACAAACCCTACAACCCTGAAAGCTTTTATGGGCTCATAAAAAACTATACAGAAAGAGGCATATACGGAGAGTATTTGCTTGAAAACTACACAAAGGAGGAGATTGACCAGCTTGCCCGCTATATTGACCCAGACAGGGACCTTCTCTTTACCTACACGGGCATAAAGGTTCTGTATGACAGATATTTGGTTAGGGATGAAGAGGGGAGGGTGATAGAACTTCCGCAGGAGATGTATATGCTCATTGCCATGACCTTGGCGATCCCAGAAAGGAAAGAAGAGAGGCTAAACTGGGCAAAGACCTTCTACGACCTGCAGTCTCTCCATCTCATATCTTTGGCTACGCCTACATTGATGAACGCAAGACGTCCTTACACTCAGCTATCTTCCTGCTTTGTTTTGACGGTGGATGACGACCTTTATGACATTTTTGACAACGTGAAAAAGGCTGGGATGATCTCCAAGTTTGCTGGTGGGCTGGGTATATACCTTGGAAAGATAAGGGCAACGGGCGCCCCCATAAGAAAGTTCAAGGGTGCAAGCAGTGGAGTTTTGCCTGTGGTGAAAATTCTCAACGATGTGATGGTGTATGTGGATCAGCTTGGGATGAGAAAAGGAAGTGCGTCAATTACGTTGGATATATGGCACAAGGATGTTTTGGACTTTTTGGAGGTCAAAACCAATGTGGGCGATGAGAGAAAAAAAGCCCACGATGTCCATCCTGCCATCTCCATCCCAGACCTTTTTATGAAAAGGCTAAAAGAAAACCGCAAATGGACGCTTTTTGACCCGTATTATTGTAAGAACGTCCGAGATGGCAAAAACCTGGAAGACTTTTACGGAGAGGAGTTTGAAGAACTCTATCTTAAGCTGGAAAAAGAACTCCCAGACTATGCAAAGAGGGAAATTTCTGCCTTTGAACTGTGGAAGAGATTACTAACAGTGGTCTTTGAAACGGGAGAGCCTTACATATTCTTTAGGGATACTGCAAATAGGTTAAACCCTAACAAGCACTGCGGGATGGTCTATTCCTCAAATCTTTGCCACGAGATAGTGCAAAATCAAAGTGTATCAGCCCATGTTTCGGAAACGCTGTCAGAAGATGGCACTATAACCCATGTGAAGAGGTCTGGGGATGTGGTGGTGTGTAATCTGGGTTCTATAAACCTTGGCAAGGTCTGGACAAAGGAAGACTTGGAGAGGGTTGTTCCCATCCTTGTGCGAATGCTGGACAATGTGATAGAGATGAACTTTTACGCCATAAAGGAAGCGGAATGGACAAACAAACGCTACAGGGCAATAGGTCTTGGTGTTAGCAACTACCATTACTGCCTTGTGAAAAACGGAATTCCTTGGGAGTCAGATCAGCACCTGAGGTTTGCAAACAGTCTATTTGAAAGGATAGCCTACTTCGCCATAAAGGGTTCAATGGAACTTGCAAAAGAAAGGGGCAAATATCCGCTTTTTGATGGCTCAGACTGGAGTAAGGGCATATTCTTTGGAAGGGCGCCAGAAGAAAATCAAAGGCTTTCTCAGGAAAACGGAAACAACTTTGATTGGCTAAGGCTTGCAGAGGAGGTTAAAAGGAATGGGATGAGAAATGCTTATTTACTGGCGCCCATGCCCACTGGTTCTACTTCTTTGCTACTTGGCGCCACTCCCTCTATAGACCCTATCTTTGCCAAGTTCTACAAAGAGGAGAACATGTCGGGCATTTTGCCCCAAGTTCCGCCCGAGGTGGATAAATACTTTTGGCACTATAAATCTGCCTATAACATAGACCAAGAGTGGATCATCCGTGCTGCAGCGGAGCGTCAAAGGTGGCTCGACCAATCCCAAAGCTTGAACCTCTTTATTGACCCTGAAAAGATAGACGGTCCCACCTTATCACGGCTTTACGCCTTAGCGTGGGGGCTTGGGCTAAAGACCATATACTACTGCAGGAGCAAATCCATGACGGATATAGAAGAATGCGAAAGCTGTGCAACATAAAGTTGGTGATCTTTGACCTTGATGGCACCCTCATTGATTCTGCGGAGGATATAGCCCTCCATGTGGGTCGTGTTTATAGAGAGTTCAAGGACAAGGATGTGCCCGCCGATGAGGTTAAAAAGAACATAGGAGATGGTGCCCGAAGCCTTTTGGCGAACTTCTTTCAGGGGCAGGAGTTAGAAAAAGCTCTGGAGAGGTTTTTACACTACTACATCTCAGAGCCCGTAATGCACACCAAACCCTACGAAGGAGTAGTGGAGACCTTGGAGAGCCTGAAGGAAAGGGGAATACTTTTAGCTATTGCTACCAACAAGCCCCACGCCATAACTCTGGAGGTGTTAAAAAGGTTAAAAATGCTCCACTACTTTGATGAGGTGCTGGGTGCGGACCTATTACCAGAGAAAAAGCCTTCCCCTTTGCCCCTGTTGGAAATAGCCAAGCGTTTGGGAGTTTCCCCTGAGCTTAGCCTGATGGTGGGAGACTCAGAAAACGATATTCTGGCGGGAAGGAGGGCTGGCATGCTAACTGCCCATGCCCGTTGGGGATATAAAACTCCCCAGAGCCCACCGGACTATCATTTAAACCATCCCAAAGACCTTTTGCACGTAATTGACCGACTGGTCGGTATGTTATAATTTCCCCAACATGTGGGCACTTCTCTTCAGTTTGGTTTTTTTGTTTGCCTGCGGGAAAAAGGAACAAAAACCCCAAGAGCAAAGAACGCAAAAACCTGTGGTCATAACCACCTACGCAGTCTCAAGCCAGGAGGTGGAGGAGTACTACACCACAAAGGGCTATTTCGAGTCTCCTCAGGATATAGTCCTCAAGCCAGAAGTAAGCGGGAGGGTTGCCCAGCTTTATGTGGAAGAGGGTGCCTTTGTAAAGGCAGGACAGCCCCTTTTGAAGATAGACTCCTCCGAGTACGAAAACACCCTCAGACAGCTTCAGGCACAGCTCTCTCAGGCAAAGGTCAATTACGAAAACCAGAGGGCTATAGTTGAGAGAAGAAAGATGCTCTTTGAAAAGGATCTGATCGCAAAGGAAGAGTATGACAACGCCTTAGCACAGCTCAGGGCTCAGGAGGAGCTTTTGAGAGCCATAAATTCCCAGATAGCCAACGCCCAGCTTATGGTTTCAAAAACTGTCCTTAAGGCACCATTTTCTGGCTACATTGCCCAGCGTTTTATAAGTGTGGGGGACTATTTAACCCCCCAGTCTCAAACCTTTAGGCTTGTATCCTTGAACCCCCTTAGGGTGGTCTTTCAGGTTCCCCAGGAGCTGATAGCCTTTGGCAAGGTGGGTAGGATGGTGGATTTGGAGGTGGATGGTGTGGGAACGCTAAAAGGAAAGGTGGTCTTTGTGTCCCCCACCGCAGACCAAAACAGGCTTTTGACCCTAAAGGCGCTGATGGATAACAGAGAGAACCTGATAAAGCCGGGCATGTATGCCTTGGTTAAACTGCCCACCCAAAAGGTTTCTGCCTTTGTGGTTCCCGAGAGGGTTGTCGTTCTGAGGGGTACCAAAAAGATCGTATGGAAGGTGGAGGGGCAAAAAGTTATGCCAGTGGAGGTGCAGGTCCTAAAGCAGGAAGGTGGAAAGGCATACATCAAGGCAGACCTCAAGAATGGGGATCAAATAGCCTTAGATAACGCCTTTTTACTCAGGGAAGGCGTTGCGGTGGAGATAAAACGGTGAGGGTAATAATCCTTTTGCTTTTGGTTTGGGGTTTTGCGGGGGCTATTACCTTAGAACAAGTCATTGAGCTTGCCAAAGATAGGGCAAACCAAATAAGGCTCTCAGAACTGGACATAAAAAAGGCAGAAGAAGAGATCAAGAGAGCAAGGGCTAGCATTCTACCACAGGTAAGCATCTCATACAACTACACCTATTTTGGGCAAGACTTAGCCTTGGGAACTACACCCCACAACAGACAAAGTGTAGTCCTCCAGCTGAACCAGACAATCTTTAACAAACAGGTCTTTGAACTTATAAAGCTGGCAAACATCCAAAGAGAACTTCAGAGCCTTATCAAAGAGGACGTGCAAAGAACATTGGAAAGTCAAGTGAAGGACCTGTTTTATGGGCTCTTATACAGAAAGGAACTGGTAAAGCTTCAGGAGGAGAACCTTGATTACTGGGAGGAGAACTACAGAGTGGTCTCTGCCAAGTTTTCTGTGGGGGTGGTGCCTAAGGTGGAGCTGTTGAGGGCACAGTCCCAGCTTGAGCAGGCAAGGTCCCAGCTTGAGCAGGCAAGGGCGGATTACCTGAGGGCTTTGGAGGACTTTAAGGCTCTTTTAAAGCTTGAGGGAAATGTGGAGCCGGAAGGTACATTGGAGCTGAAGGGGTTTAGTCTCAAGGAGGAGGAGCTCTTGCAAGCTTTAAAAGAGAAAAACTCTACCCTTAGAGTGTCCAAGAAGGCAGTGGAGTTGGCACAGGGCACGGTGGAATTAAAGAGAGCCCAAAACCTGCCCACAGTAAATGGCTTTGCCAACTATCAGCTATTCACGGGCAAAAGGTCTCCCGTTGGAGATACCGAACCGCTAAAGGGCTACTCCTTTGGAGTGAGCATCAACTACCTGATCTTTGACGGCTTTTCAAGGAAAGCGGAAATATCGGGGGCAGAACTAGACCTTATCAAACAGAGGGAGAACCTAATGCAGTTAGAGTATGACCTTAGGGCAAGGTTAAGGGGCATCCTTCTTTCCATAAATTCCCTTAAGACTCAAATAAGGGCGGTGCAGAGTTCTTTGGAGTTCGCCAAGGAGGGCTTAAGGCTATCCACTGAAAGATACAGGTTAGGAGTGGGCAGTCAGTTGGAGCTTTTGGAGGCAAGGGCAAACTACAACAACCTCTTGGCAAACTACTATCTTCTTCTTTATCAGTATAACTCCTCTTTGGCAAGCTTGGAAAGGCTGACCCAATGAGTGTTGCTAGGGAAAGGCTACTTGAATCTGCAAAGATACTCTTTTCTCAAAAGGGTTATTACGCCACCAGTGTGGAGGACATTGTGGCGAGCGCAGGGCTCTCCAAAGGTGCCTTTTACTTTTACTTCAAAAGCAAAGAGGAGCTCTTTAAAAGCTTGGTGGAGGAGATGCATTTAAACATTGTGAAAAGGTTGGAGAGCTTTTTGGAGAGGGACTTGCCCTTAGAGGATGCACTGATTGAACACGCCAAGGTCTTTTTGGAGGACATATACCAAAACAGGCATATAGCCCAGATTTTTCTTTTCCAACTGGTGGGAACCAATGAAGAATTTAGGGAGCTTTATTACACCAAAATAGCCCACTTGAGGGAACTGTTAACTAAAATGGTGGATAGAGCTATTCAAAGGGGAGAGATAACCTACAAAAACGCAGAAAATACGGTTAATTTGTATGCGGGCTTTTTGAGAACGTTGGTGCTTGAGTATGTTTTTAAGGAAAGGGAGCCAGACTTAGAGAAGGTGAAAAGCTTAACCCAAGAGGGTGTGAAGGTGCTCTTTAGGGGGTTAAAAAATGCTTAGAATTTTTGTTTTTTTGATAATTCTGATCCACCAATCTTGGGCAATAGGTCTTTCTGAGGCTATTCAAAGGGCTTTGGAGAAAAACCCTGAACTTTCAGCCCTAAGGCAAGAGCTACGCTCTGCAAATCTATCCCTCTCCGCAGAAAAACAGCTCTTTTTGCCAGAGTTCTTTTTTACATACCGCTACAACTACAACTTTGAGAAGCAGACCTTCAACATACCCATCTTTGGTGGGTTGCAGGTGGAAAGTGCCGAAAGGTCTTATCAGACCTTTCAAGCGGGGCTCAGATATACGGTCTTTGATGGGTTTGCCAGGGATTTCTCCGTTGCCTTGGCAAGTTCAAACCTAAAAAGCAAGGAATTTTTACTGAAAGAAAAGGTGGAAAGCCTGAAGTTTGATGTTATCTCTGCATACATGGATGTGCTCTCCGCAAAGGGGGTGGTCTCCGCCATAGAGAGCCAGAGGTCTGCGGTTTTGCTTCAGGTTCAAACCGCAGAAGCCTTCTATCAGAAAGGGCTCGTTGCCATAACAGATGTTTTGCAGGCAAGGGTGCGTCTGGCGGAAGTGGAAAGAGACCTAAGAAAGGCACAGGGAGATTACAGGGTTGCCCTGGCGAACCTCTCCAGGCTTTCTGGCATACCCGAGGAAGAACTTTTGAACTTGGAAGAGCCAAGGGCAGAGGTGGATGTTAAACCTTTGGAGTTTTACTTGCAAAGCGCAAAGGAGAGAAACATTTTCAAAGCCCAAAGGCAAGCCATAGAAGCCTTTAGGGCACAAAGGGGCATTGCCAAAAGCCAGTTTTTCCCAAAGCTCTTTGTGGAGGGAGTTTATACCTACTCCGACCAAAATCCCAGCATAAGACCAAAGGGTGTATTTGGTATTGTGGGTGGCGTTGCCCTGAGCTTTCATGGTATAAGACCATACTATCAGGAGCTCTCCTTTGGTGCTTTGGAGCTGAAGGCACAAAAAGAGTATGAAGACCTCTTGGATAAGGTCCAGCTTGAGGTAAAGAGGGCTTATGAGGAGCTGTTAGTTGCCCAAGACAACCTGAAGGTTTCCCAATCTGCCCTTTCTTTTGCGGAAAAGTTCTTTGAGCTTTCTAAGGAGCAGTATGCCAACCAGATCATAAGTCAGAGGGAGCTCTTGGAAGCGGAAGCCAGCTTAACCAAGGCGAGGGTGGATAGTGTAATTGCCTACTATCAGTTTCTTAGGCAGTACTACAGGCTTTTAATAGCCTCAGGGCTTGAGGTAGAGCCATGAGAAAAACTGTGGGCGTAGCCCTTTTGGTGCTTATAAGTCTTCTTTTTGTTGTCTATGCAGTGCGGTGGGTCAAGCATAGGATGGATTATGCAGTTAGCGATGCTGTCTTTGTAAAGGCAGACCAGATGGCAACCTTAGCCTTTCAGGTGTCTGGCAAGGTGATAAAAATAAACAGGGACTTGGGAGATTTTGTGAAGGCGGGTGAAGTGCTGGCAGAAATTGAACCGGAGGATTATAAGCTTCAGGTAGAAGCCTTGGAGGAAAAGATAAAGTCCCTCAGAGCCCAAAGGTCTGCTTTGCAACTTGAGATAAACAGGGTATCAAAGGAGCTGAGTTTGGGTGTGGAAAGCTCCTCCTTAGCTTTTGAAGAGCTTGCAAAAAGGGAAGAGACCCTTCTAAGTCAAAAAAGGGAGATTGAAGCCCAGTTGGAGCTTTTGAAAAGGGACAGGGAGAGGTTCAAGGAGCTTTTGGACAAGGGTCTAATTCCTCAAAGAAGGTACGAAGAGATAGACACCAACTATAGGGTGATGCTTGAGAGAAAAAAAGCCTTAGAAAAGTCCATAGAGGAGGTTCAAACTGCCAAAAGGAGGGCTATGGTGGGCGTAAGCACCGCAAGGACCTCTCTGGGAAGGGTGCAAGAGCTTCAAAAACAGTTGGAGGTTTTGGATGGGGAGCTTTCCGCCTTAGAAAGGCAGAGAGAGTTAGCCCAAAGAAACCTTGAATATACAAAGCTTAGGGCACCCTTTGATGGAATCGTAGCTAAGAGGTTTATAAGCGTAGGGGATTTGGTAAGACCAGGTCAGCCAGCCTTTAGCGTTATGGACTTAGACAGCCTTTATGTGGAGGTGCTATTAGAAGAGACAAAGCTAAAGGGTGTGCAAAAGGGAAGCAAGGCTTATGTTAGGCTTGATGCCTACCCGGGCTTGGTCCTTGAGGGAGAGGTGGAGGAAATAAGCCCAGCCTCTGCTGCCACCTTTGCCTTGGCTCCAAGGGATGTTTCTGCGGGGGAATTTACCAAAGTAGTTCAGAGGATCCCCGTTAAGATCAAGCTAAAAACCGAGGATAAAAAACTCCTCCGGGTGGGCATGGGCGGAAGGGTAGAGATCAAAAGGCAATGATGGAGGAAAAGCCACTTCATGAGAGCCTAAGCACCGCCCAGCGGGTCTTTTTGACCTTTTCTTTGATGGTGGGGGTGTTTATGGCTATTTTGGACACCACCATTGTGGATATTATAGTGCCAAAGATGATGGCACCCTTATCCACAGACCTCTATGGGGTGCAGTGGGTGATCACCGCATACATGACCGCTGCAGCCACTGCCATAATGCTGGTGGAGTGGTTGGAAACCAAGGTGGGGTTAAAGAGGGTATTTACCGCTGGGCTCTTTCTGTTTACCACCTCTTCCTTTTTTGCGGGCAACGCCCAGAATTTGGAGTGGATGATCACCGCAAGGGTATTTCAGGGCTTTGGAGAGTCCCTTATAGTTGTCAGTGCAGAAGCTATGCTCTTTTCTGCCTACGCACCGGAGAAGAGGGGGCTGGCAATGGGCATTTACGGTTTGGGTGTTAGCTTTGCACCCGCCCTGGGTCCTACCCTTGGTGGATGGATCGCAGAACACATAGACTGGCGGTGGGTCTTTTACATAAACATTCCCATAGGCATTCTCAACTTTTTGGGTGCCATGTTTTTCCTGCCCGACTACAAGCCCAAGCATACCTTTAGGTTGAACTTTGTCTCTTTTTTCTTCCTCTCGGTGGCTACAGTTTCACTGCTTATAGTTCTCTCAAAGGGTCAGCAGTTGGGATGGTTCTCCTCCGAGCTCGTTGGCTACCTTACCTTTCTTTCCGTGGGTTCCTTTTTTCTCTTCGCCCTTTCCGAGCTTTTATCAAAAAACAAACTGATAGATTATTCCATCTTTCGTATAAAAGAGTTTGTGGTAGCCTTTTGGGTTTATTGCTTTGTGCTTGGCTTTTCCATGTATCAGGTTTTTTATCTTTTGCCCTTATACTTTGAAAAGCTTAAGGGTCTTACCACCTTTCAGGCGGGACTGCACATACTTCCCTTAGCCCTAAGTGTAGGTTTGTTCTCTCCCGTAGCAGGAGCCATAAGCGATAAAAAGTCCAGCCTTTTACCCTTGGTTATTGCCTCTGCTTTATACCTATACTCAGTCTTTTTTATACTTTCGGACTTTAACTACTACACACCTTCCCTTGAATCTGCCTTTCTTTTGGTACCTTTGGGCATAGGCATGGGCTTTTTCTTTGCACCTATTACCAACTTGGCACTTAAGAATCTGGGCGCTAAAACCACTCTGGGCGTTAGTCTTATGCATTACATAAGGTTTGTGGGCGGTTCCTTTGGCACCGCCTTGGCTACAAACGACCTTCAAAGGTTTATGGCGGAAAGCTACGATAGAATGGTAGAGCTTCAGGGCTACCAAAGGGTTTGGTCCTTTTTGGAAACCTTAACCGAGTGGGGAGGCTTAACAGAGGAAAAGGCAAAGTATTACCTTCAGTCTATACAAAGCCTTTATGCCCTCTCAGACAGCTTTGAAAGGACTTTTTTTAACGCGGGCTACTGGGCTCTCTTGGGAGTTATTCCCATATTCTACCTTCTTTATCAATCCAAAAAGAGCCTAAAGCCTTCCATGAAGGAGAGGGCTTGATGGTATTCCCTTTGGGTTATTCTCCTGCTAAGTTCTGGATACTTCCAAGCCATGTAAGATGGATAATACTGGTCCATCACGTTCACAGCCATGTTTTTAGACAGAGAACCTAAAAACTCCGCCACCTTTTCGGTTCCTGAGAGCCCATTGGGGAGGACCAAGTGCCTTATGAGAAGCCCTCTGATGGCTATTCCCCTCTCGTCAAGGATCAGGTCTCCCGCCTGCCTGTACATCTCTTTTATAGCAAACATGGCAATCTCTGGATAGTTTTTAACCTTTGAATACATTCTGGCGACCTCTCTGTCTGCATACTTCAAATCTGCCAGGTATATATCCACTATGCCCTCTAAGAGCCTCAAAGATTCTAAGCTGTCAAAGGAGGAGGTATTATAGACTATGGGCAATCTAAAACCCTTCTGAACCGCAAGGTAGAGGGCAGAAAGTATCTGAGGCACCACATGGGAGGGAGTCACTAAGTTCAAATTGCGGCATCCCATTGCTTGAAGCTCCAGAAATATTTCTGAAAGCTCCTCAGGGCTCATTTCCCTCCCTTCCCCCAACTGGCTTATCTGGTAGTTCTGACAGTAGACGCATCTCATGTTGCAGTAGGAGAAAAATACTGTTCCAGAACCCCTGTAGCCCCTTATGGGTTTCTCTTCTCCCCTGTGAGGAAAGTAGCTATCTACTATGGCATTCTTTCCCGTTTTACAAAAACCAAGCTCTCCTTTAAGTCTATTCACTCCGCACCTGTGGGGACATACCTCACAGCTTTCCAGAAGGGACAGAGCCCTTTCTATTCTTTCCTTCCATTGCCCTTCTGTTAAGCTGAGGTACGAAGGATAAACCATAGATTAAAAGTTATTCCAAGAGCGGGCGACGGGAATCGAACCCGCGACCTTCTGCTTGGGAAGCAGACGCTCTACCACTGAGCCACGCCCGCTCACCCTGTTAGAGCTTGACACCACTTGCATTTTTTCGCAAGATATTGTATATTATAATCCATCAAAACCTTAAAAGGAGGGACAGACATGACCAAAGCAGAGCTCGTTACTGCCATAGCCAAAGGGGCAGGCATAACCAAAAAGCAAGCAGATGCGGCCCTCAAAGCTGCAGTGGAAGCGGTTTCAAATGCCCTCAAAAAGGGAGAAAGGGTAGCCATTCCGGGTTTTGGGATCTTCAGCGTGCGTGAAAGGGCTGCCAGAAAGGGTAGGAACCCCAGAACCGGAGCTGTGATCAACATTCCAGCAAGGAAGGTGGTTGTCTTTAGACCTGCAAAGGACCTGAGGGGAGGGGTAAAGTAAAACTTCTTTTGGGGAGGTGCGAAACAGTTGCGGAATTCTGTAGAAAGGTATATAAGTTTGTATGACAGTGGAGACAGCAAGCCAGCTACCCAACAACCCGTAAACCGTGAGATGGAACGGGTGAGGGGCAGGAGATTAGCTCCTGCAAAAAAGCTGGCAAGTTTTCTCCACCGCCAGAGCCTTCCCTTACCTTGGGGAATTCCTCCCAAAGAGGAGGAAAAGGGGAGGAAAACTCCTCCCTTGGGTGCGGTAGTCTGCCTGAGGGATTGGGTAAGGGTGGCTCGTAGGTTAGTCCCTCTTCCTGGTCAGGGGACGGCTGCGCTGAATAAGTGCAGTTTTATATAGTTTTGGTGACCAGGTGATCCTCCCCTTCTCTTTTTCTTGATTGGATAGATTTATAGCGACAGCCAAGGTTGGTAATACGCTGATCATAGAGGGGGAGGAGCTAAAGCATATATTTGCAAAGAGGATAAAGATAGGTCAGGAGCTTGAACTCTTTTTTGAGGATAAGCTCTACCTTTGCCTTCTTGAAAAACTTACCCAAAAAAGTGCCTTTTGCATTGTAATAAAAGAGCTTGAACTTGCTATACCCTTACCCTTTATAACCCTTTATCAGTGCGTACCTGTAGAGCTAAAGACTATGGACTTCGTAGTGGAAAAGGTCAGTGAAGTGGGTGCATACCGCTTGGTGCCAACCCTATCAAAAAGAAGCTTTCAGGACATCCCGACCATAAACAAAAGAATGGAAAGGTGGAAGAGGGTAGCCCTCTCTGCCTTCAAGCAGTGTAAAAGACCAAAGCCCTTGGAAATTGGACATCCCACAAAACTTGAGGAATTAAGGGCAGACTGCGATCTGAACCTTCTGTTGGATAACTTTGGGGGAGAAAAAAGCCCGAAGGATTTGAATTTGAAGGGAGTAAAAACAGTATCCTTGGTGGTGGGTCCGGAGGGAGGTTTCACCAGGCAGGAATCGGAGCTTTTGCGCGAAAGAGGGTTCATACCCATAAAACTTTATCCTTACATCCTACGTTCAGAAACTGCCGCACTCTTGGGCGTGGGACTTATTATTAACCTTAGTACTCCGCCTTAGCCAACATGTCAGCAGTGAACCTAACCACCCTATTTCTTCCCTCTTCCTTTGCCCTATATAGGGCAACGTCCGCAAACTTTATACACTGCCAAATCTTATCACTGTCCACTGGAAATTCAGAGACACCTATGGATATTGTTTTTTTCAATTGGGCAGTTCCTATGTCTATAACTTTGCTCTCCACTTCGGTTCTTATCTTTTCAGCCACGTGAACGGTGGACCCTGGTTGAACATCCATAAGCAGAACTAAGAATTCCTCTCCTCCGTATCTGACCGCAATATCCGACTCCCTTATTGAAGACTTTATAGTTTTTGCCACCTCCACAAGCACCTTATCCCCCGCGTCGTGTCCATAAACATCATTGACCTGTTTGAAGTAATCTACATCTATAGCCAGTATGCCAAGGGTTGTGTCCCTTCTCTTTATCTGGGCGGTAATGGTGTTTATGACTTCTTCCAAAAACCTCCTGTTGTATAAACCAGTAAGGGGGTCTATTATTGACTGCTCCTTTAACAGGTCCATGTATGTCCTTGCTTCTAGGACGGGGGCAGATTCATTTAGGTAACCTTTAATGTAAGGGATCAAGAGCTCTATGAATTCTTCCCTGTCCGCTTCATACACAATCTGAAAGATGTTTCCTACTTTACCACCCACATAGACTGGAATGCAACAATACCTTAGGCTACCAGAGGTGCATGCTTCGTTGTCTATGAAGTTTGGACAGACGCAGATAAATTCCCTTGAATCCACGGGCATGCCCGTTCTCTTTGCCCTGCATTCGTCCGCGTTATCATATATAACTTTATTACACCAGCTATCCATACCCTCCACCCATACAGGTTTAATACGGTTTCCCTTTGGGTCAACCTCGTATAAGGAAAACTTATCCAAGCTCAAATACTCTGTGAATATGTCTATAAGGCGTTTATATACATCCTGCTTTGTTTTATCTTTCTCTATTACCCTCTTGAATTTGTATATTTTCAATAGTTCATCCACCATTTTGGAAGTGTCGCTCAGTATATCCCCCGTCTTAAGAACGCTATACCCTATCATAGCCCTGACCTTCTCCTCTATCTCCCCCAATATTTCGTCAAGATGTTCAAAAGTTCTGTTCATATTGTCCGCCAAATCCTTAGCTTCATCCTCCAACTCAGTTGCTACCCTATAAGTGAAGTCTCCGTCCTTTGCCTTTTGTGCTGCATATTTTATTTGTTCTATAAGCCCCACGTATGGTTGAAAGAATTTTTTTAGGATGATACCCGTACCGATCAATCCAAAGAGAAAGATAAAACCCAAAGCAAAAAGAAGGACTAACAACATAGTTCTTACGGAAGTTAGATCCATGGTTAAACTTATAACACCAAGAACCTCTCCTTCCTTTGCTTGATGGCATTTTAGACAGTTGATGCCCTTTGTGGGCACCGCCTTGTAGGGTATGACTACCTTGTAGGTAGCCTTTCCGATACCTTCCTCCAAGAATTCAACAACTTTCCCCTCTGCCAAGACCTTTTTTTCTAAGTCATCCTGTGGGGTTTCCAGTAAGCTACTTGAACCAAACTGTTTGATGACCGCCTCCCCCCTTATTACCTTTATGCTTTCCACCGCCGGGATCTCCCTGATCCTGTCCAAAAACTCATTTCTCCTGTCCATAACACCCATTACCATGTATGAGGTTAGGGTATCTCTGACCAACTCTGCGATGGCTAAGGCTTTGTTTTTTGATTCTCTTAATGCGAACATCCTATAGCTCAGTCCAAGTACAGAAATAACCAGCAAAAAGATCAAGCTCAGCAGCAACCAGATCCTAATGGTTAGCCTTCTTTCCATTATCTCCTCAGGTTAGCAGTTTGCCCAAGCATCTCGTCGGCGGCGGTGATCCCTTTTGTGTTAAACTCGAATGCTCTTTGAGCTATTATAAGATTTACCATCTCCTCCACTATATTTACATTGGAGGATTCCAAGTATCCCTGAAGGAGGGTTCCCAAGCCCTGATTGCCCGGGTTGTCTATGACTGGTTCTCCCGAGGCATCCGTTTGGATAAACAGGTTGTTCCCAATCCTTCTTAGTCCTGCGGGGTTAACAAACTTGGCAAGCTCGATCCTTCCCACCTCCTCCACTGCGTTGGCACCCTGCCTGAGCACAGAAACCGTCCCATCGGCGCCTATGCCCACGCTGATGGCATCTACGGGGATGGCGATCTCCGGGTCAAGGGGATATCCATCTGAGTTTACGATCCTTCCCTCCGCATCAAGGCGAAACTGACCATTGCGGGTGTATGCAATGGTTCCGTCGGGAAGGACCACCTTGAAGAACCCATCCCCTTGAATGGCTATATCCAACTGGTTTCCCGTTTGAAATGTGTTTCCCTGTGTGAATATACCATAGGTATCAGATACATAGGCACCCAAGCCTATTTGGAAGCCAGAGGGGTTTCTGGTGGTTGGCGAGGTGGGCGCTCCCGGCTCCCTTATGGTTTGATAGACCAAGTCTTGAAAGGTAGCCCTCATCTTCTTAAAGCCCACCGTATTAACGTTTGTCATATTGTGGGATACTACATCAAGGTTTGTTTGCTGGGCGGTCATCCCAGATGCCGAAGTCCAAAGGGCTCTAAACATAGCACATCCCTCCTTTTATGGTTTTAATTCTATTTTATTCCATTTTATACAATTTGCACACATGGATGTGTATTCTTTGTGCCTTGTTCCACAAACGCACTCCCAAGGTTTTAAAGCCTCCTCCAGGACCCTTGCACACATCCTGTCCTCCTCCCGATGGGAGAGTGAAGATATAGCCAAAGTCCTGTAATAGTCCGGTAGGCTCTCTAAAAGAGGTTTAACCTTGGAGAAAAGCCCCAGGCGCAAATAGACCAAAGCTAAAACTATCGTGTTTATCTGATCCCTTCGCCTTTCTATTATGTCCATAAGCTTTGTAAGTAAAGCTTCTTTCCCTATCAAGAGCATCAAAATGTGGTCGTGAAACCCATCCTCAAAGCTCCTTTCAAAGAGTTTTATCGCGTCTCTTTCCTTTCCTGAATCAGCAAGGGCAAGTATGCGTGCGGAGTAAGTTAGAGGAGTCCTGTAAACGTCAAAGGCTTTTTCCGCATGACCTTCGTCCTTGGAAGTTATGTAAAGGCTTGCCAGCAATTCAGCCATAATCTTTTTTTGGTTTTCCCTCTCCCACTTTTCACAATTCTTTAATACCCTCTCCTGAAGCTCCACCGCATCCTTTAGGTTGCCCTTCAAAAAGTTAATATCCCTCAGCCCTTTCAATGCCAAAAGGTTCTCAGGCTCTTGCTCTATAATCCTTTCAAACTTCTCCTGAGCCTCTTCTATACGGTGAAGTTTTAAAAGCATGAAGGCACAGATGGGACTGGAAAGGCTCAGAAGTTTGTTGATATCTTCCCTTTCGTAGGCACTATAGCACGCAAGGGCTTCCGTCAAGGGATTTCCTTGAAAGCTCTGCTCCGCTTTTAGAAATAGCCCTCTGTTTAGCCTCTCAACACCCTCTTTGAGGTCTCCCACGACCCTCCTGAGGAACCACTCCCTTGGCATAAAGTATAAAAAGGCAAAAAGAAAGCCAAGAAAGATACTAAAAAGCACCAGCACAAAGAGAGGGGCATAGCCTTTGTAATTAAAGAAAGAAATTTCCACTATCAAGGCATTCTGAAACACAAAAACTAAAAATAGGGCTATCAGAAGAATTAAGAGAATAAGCTTAATAAATCTCAAACCTCAACCCTCCTGGCAGTTGAATAGAGCCATTCAAGGTCATAGTAATCTCTCCATTCCCTTTGGAAGATATGAACTATTATATCCGTAAAGTCTATGAGCACCCAGTAGGCATTTTCCAAACCCTCCACATGGTTTGGGTGTATTCCCTCTTTACCTAAGCTTTCAATCAGATAATCCGTGAGGGCTCTGGCATGAACGGTGGAGTTTGCAGTAGCTATAACAAAGTAGTCTGCTATGTTTGTATGCTTAGAAACATCCAAGACCACTATATCCTCTCCTTTCTTCTCTTCAAGAAACGAGACGATCTTTTTTAAAAGCTCCATTATCTCTTAGCCAACCTTTCCAGTTCTCTGTAATAGGTATTTTCTCCGAAGGTCTCTTTGTACTTTTCCATAAGCCTGAGACCTTCCTCTTTACTACTCTTTGCCATATCATCCCATCTTTTGATTTGCTCTTCCAAAAAGGCTATTCTCTTTTGAATTGCTTTTTTCTCTTCCTCGTCCTTTGCAGAGTTCAAACTCTTCCTTGCCTCTTCAATCCAATCTTTATATATTCTCTTCCTTCTTTCTGCCTGCCTTTCTACCAACAGAAGGGACTTTATGTATCTGTAGAAAACCTCCGCCTGAGACACCTGTTCTGGATAGTTTATCAGAAGGTCTCTGTACCTTAAGCTGGCTGAATAATAGTAGCCATAGTCTTCGTAAAATTTGCCCACGAGATATTCATGGTCTGCAAGTCTTTTTTCAGCTCTTTCTAACACTTCCAACACTCTGTCTGCATACGCACTGTTTGGGTATCTGTTTAAAAACTCTTTAGCCTTGTCTATTGCCCTGTATGTGTAGGTTTGATCCCTGTAAGCATCGGGTGCCACTTTCATATAGCTGTCTATGAGTAGGTATTGAACCCTTTCTGATTCGGGCGCCTCTGGATAATTGAATAGGAAGTCTTCAAAATAAACCACCGCATTCACATAGCCTTTGCTCAAATAGTAGCTCTCTCCTATGGCTAACTTTACCTCTTTTATCTGGGCTGGGGTCAGGTTTTCAAGATATTTCAGGGCTTCCTTGAGTTTTTCCACAGCCTTTTTGTAATCCCTGTTGCCATAGGCAGACATTCCCTCCGAGTATAGCTCCACCGCAAGCTTTGCCCTCTTCTCTTCTGTTACCTTTGCACAGGAGAACAGAAGGGATAGGATGAACGCAATAAAAAACCACCTACCTAACATGTCTGATTTCATACTTATTGTAATCCAAGTTCTCATCCTCTATGACAACTACGTGATCCATTTTCTTTGTCTTTATGTAGCTTTCAACTGCTCCTTTTCTACCCTTGGGCACATAAACTTCCACAAAACCAGCGCCATGGTTTTTTATATCCAAGTCAAGCTCAAGGACATAAAGATTGTCTCCCTTTACCCTACCAGAACCATTACAGTGGGGACAATCCTCCGTCAGCAGTTGGGTCAAGCTTTTTCCACTTTTCCTTCTTGCCATCTCCAACACACCCAACTTGGTAAAGCCGTATATCTGAACATTGCAAAGGTCCTCTCCAAGGGCTTCCTTGAGGGCGTTTATCACCTTATCTTTATTGCCCTGCTCCTTCATGTCTATAAAGTCTATCATTATTATTCCGCCCAGGTCCCTTAGAATTATTTGCCTTGCGATCTCCCTTACCGCCTCCAAGTTGGTCCTTAGGGCGTTCTCCTCCTGTGTATCACCGCAGGCGTCTCCACTGTTTACATCTATCACAGTCATTGCTTCTGTTTCTTCTATTACAATGTAGCCTCCTCCCTTCAGCCAGAGGCGTTTTTGAAGGGCTCTTTTCAGGGCTTCCCTTATACCAAAGGATGATGCTAATGCACCTGTATCTTTCACGTAGTAAAGCTTGCTAAGAAGGGACGACTCAAAACCTTCCAAAAAGCTTGATATCTGATACCAAAGTAAAACATCGTTGCAAAGGATCCCCTCAAGGTCTGACCAGTAGGACCTTATCAGTTCCAAATGTTGGGGCAGTTCTTCCAAAAGAAGCTGAGGCTTTTTATTGCCTTTTAGCTTTGCCTTTAGCTTCTGATAAAGCCCTCTCAATTGCTGTAGTTCCCTCAGGATGTCCTCTTTACTTGCCTTAACCGAAGCGGTCCTAAGTATTACTCCTTCATTCTGAAGGTCTTCTTTTATAAGATCCAGAAGCTTGCACTTATCCTCGGTGGATAGCTTTGACGAACATTTCACCTCCTGAGTCTCTGGCATATACACGATGTATTTACCGGGTATTTTTATACGATTGGTTAGCTTTATGCCCTTTTCTCCCAGTTCATCCCTCACTCCCTGAACCAAAATCCAATCTCCAACCTTTAACGTTTCCCCCTTCAAGGGTAGGTATGCCTCTCTGTCTAAACCTATATCTACAAATACACCTCCCATGCCCCTTGCCAATCTTTTTACCTTTCCTATGAAAATGCTTCCCACAACCCTCTTTCTATCCTTGCTGTCAAGCCTTATCTTTACAACCTCATCTCCTTCCAAAAGAAAGGAGAACACATCGTTTTTTGAGCCTAAGACAACTAACTTTTTTGCCATGATCCTATAACTTCCTTAAGGGTAAGCAATATTACCAAAGAGACCAAAGCTACATACAGGGTCCCAAGAAAGGCGTTGGTGTAGTCGTTCATTATGACCCTTTGGGCTATCTCAAAGGATTTTATACCCGCTGGCAGTTCTCCCATAGCGATTTTTTGGGATATAGAATCTGTGTGGGCTAAAAAGCCTATGCGTGGGTCTGGGTGGAATACCTTGAGAATGCCCGCACTTATGGTGTTTATTGCCATCAGAAGGGCTGGCAAGCCAGCCACCCATAGGTATTTAAGCTTGCGGGTTTTTGCAAGATAAAGGACCGCAAGGGTTAAGGCGGTAGTAGCCAAAAGCTGGTTGGATATGCCAAAGAGGGGCCAAAGGCTCCTTATACCACCGTATGGGTCAATAACACCCGCGTACAGAAAATAGCCCCAGAGGGCTACGGTTATAAAGCTGGCGGTCATGTTTGCCCAAGGGTTGGAGTAATCCCTAAAGCTTTTAATAACTCCACCCAAAAGGTCCTGAAGGATGTATCTTCCTACCCTTGTGCCACTGTCTATGGTGGTGAGGATGAAGACCACTTCAAAAAGTATGGCAAAGTGATACCAGAAGGAGAGTAGGACTTCTCCTGTTATTCGGGCAAAGATGAGGGCTATGCCCAAGGCAAAGGCAGGGGCACCCCCAACCTTTGAGAGAATGGTTTGTTCTCCTATTAGCTGTGCCATCCTCTTTAGCTCCTCTGCGGATACGCTAAAGCCCCAAGAGGAGATCACCTGGGCGGCGGTCTCTTCTGTCTTTCCTATAATGCTTGCAGGGCTGTTTATGGCAAAGTATAGCCCCGGCTCCATAGAAACCGCCGAGATAAGTGCCATTATTGCCACAAAGGATTCGCCCAGCATTGAACCATAGCCCACAAGCCTAACGTGGCTTTCTTTGTCTAAAAGCTTTGGTGAGGTTCCGGAGGATATTAAGGCATGAAAGCCCGAGACTGCACCGCAGGCTATGGTTATCATCAAAAAGGGAAAAAGAGAACCCTGCCAAACGGGACCTATGCCCGTGTGTGCATACTGAGTTAGGGCGGGCATCTTTACCTCTGGATTGGCTATAAAAACGCCCAGCCCTATGATGATTATGGTGCCCAGTTTCATAAAGGTGCTGAGGTAATCCCTCGGTGCCAGCAAAAGCCATACGGGCAAAGCGGAGGCAAGAAAGCCGTAGACCATCAAACCGAAGGCTATTTGAACCTCCGAGAAGGTAAATAGTTTGCTTAGGGTTGGATGGGTTGCCACAAACCTACCCAGCACCAAAAAGAGCATCAAGAGGGAAACACCTATAACAGTTGCCTGCAGGACCGCACCCGGTCTGACCTTCCACATGTATAGTCCCATGAGCATGGCTATGGGAATGGTGGCAAAGGAGGTAAAAGCAGACCATGGGCTCATGGCGGTAGCCTTGACTACCACCAAGGCAAGAACTGCCAGCAAGATGATAAGGATGGAGTATATAACCAAGAGGACCACAAACCCACCGAACCTGCCCAAATACTCCCTTGCGATGGCACCCAAGCTTTTACCGCCCGTCCGCATGGATATAGTAAGGATGAGCATATCTTGGACTGCACCAGCCACCACCGCACCTATGGGGATCCAAATAACACCCGGTAGATAGCCCATCTGCGCCGCAAGGACAGGACCAACTAGAGGACCAGCACCGGAGATGGACGCGAAGTGATGTCCAAAGAGTACCCACTTGTTGGTGGGCACATAGTCCAAGCGGTTGTAAAACCTGTGGGCAGGGGTTAGGTTTTGGTCTGAGACTTCAAAAACTTTGTAGGCTATGTAATAGCTGTAATACCTGTAGCCCAGAATGTAAAGGGAGAGGGCACAAAGCAAAATCCAGCCCGCACTTATGGGCTCCTTTCTGTAAATAGCTAAGACATAAAAGGCAAAGGCGAAGACTACGGAGAGGACAACAAGGATCAGCTTATCCTTTAATTTCATAACAGGTGGGTTCTAAAGAACTCTATGGTCTTTAGCCACACATCCTTTGCATACTCCTCGTGATAGACCTCAGGTCTTGTGTCGTTAAAGAAGGCGTGATCCACACCCGCATAGATCAAAAACTGGGCGTTTACCTTGTTTTCGTTGCACCTTTGAATGGCTTCCATCACCTCGGAGAGGGGTATAAAGGCGTCCATGCCCGCATGCACCGCAAGGACTGGTGCCTTTATCTTTGAAAAGTCAATCTCCGCAAGCCTGTATAAACCGTAGTATGGTACAAGGGCTTTAAAGTCCTCGAGCCTTGAGCCAAAATACCAAGTGCATGTCCCACCACAGCAGTATCCAGTTGCACCAAACATAAATTCGCCCACCCTTGGCACATAGCCTATGTCTTCCTTTTTAAAGTATTCAAGGGAGGCCCTAACCATGTCCTCCGCTTCCTGCAAACGGTTTTGCATAAGGTCCATCATCAGCTTTCCTGCATCCTCTGGGTTGTCGGCAGTTTTTCCTTTGTATAGGTCTATGGCAAAGGCGTAAAAGCCCTCCCTGCCAAAGCGGTCGCATACATCTTCTATATGTTTGACAAGCCCCCACCACTCGTGAAAGACCATAACAAGGGGTGCTTGTTCTTGTAGATTTTCAGGCTCTGCCAAATAACCAGAAACTTCCACTCCATTTACATTAAAACTTATCCTTTGACCCATGGCAATAACCTCCTGCCTTTGAATTATAACATCTCAAGGGCAGATTTTATAACTTCCTTTGCTTGCTCTTGGGTGGGCATTTCCACATAGACCCTGATCAAAGGCTCAGTGCCAGAAGCCCTCAAGAGGAGCCATCCGTCCCCCTCAAAGACGAGCTTTAGCCCATCCTTTGTTATGACCTCCTTGACTTTGAACCCACCAAGCTGGGAGGGAGGATTTTTTATAAGCTCCTTTAGCCTATTTTTCTTCTCTTCTTCCGCATGAAGGTCTTGCCGTAGGTAGTAGGCACTGCCATAAGTTTCAAAGACCTCCTCCACTATTTGGGAAAGGCTCTTTCCCTTGGTGTATAGGAGCTCCAAAAGGCTGAGTCCAGAAAAGAGCCCATCCCTTTCTGGCAAAAAGTGTATTATTCCATAGCCTCCGCTCTCTTCGCCACCAAAGATGACCTTTTCCCTAAAGAGGACATCGTTTATGTGCTTGAAGCCCACTGGCACCTCCAAGAGCTTAACACCCTCCGCCCTGCATATCCGATCCACCAAATAGCTGGTGGAGACTGTCTTTACCACTACGCCATCCTTTAAGCCTTTGTTCTTTAAAAGGTGTAGCAAAAGAAGGACATATATGAGTTGGGTATTTACAAAGTTTCCATTTTCATCGCAGAGGGCTATGCGGTCTCCGTCGCCGTCGTTGGCTATGCCCACCTTTGCCCCCAAGGCACGCACCTTATCAAAGAGCGGTCCCAGGTATTTCTCTATGGGCTCCGGTGGATGCCCACCAAAGAGGGGATCCCTCTTTGTCCTTATACCAACCACGCTTAAGGGTGTGTTAAGGAGTGCTTCCGAGAAGAGCCCCGCCGAACTGCCATGCATGGCATCGTGCACCAAAAGGTCCTCCTCTTCAAAAAGCTCTATGTTTATGAGCTCTTGAACCTTTTTAATGTAAGGACCTTTCAGGTCTATAAGCTCGGGCTCTTTGTTATCTACCTTTACCCCCTGCGTGCGGTTGGCGAGCTCCTCTACCCTTTTTACAAACTCCTCCCTGGCTGAGCCCCCAAAGGATTCCTTTATCTTGTAGCCGTTGTATTTGCCTGGGTTATGGGAGGCGGTGATCATCACACCACCGTCAAAGCCCATGTATTTTACCCCAAAGGATACCATGGGCGTCGTGCATTCTTCCTCCGAAAGATAAACTTCAAGCCCAAGGGTCAAAAAGACCTTGCATACCTCCTGTGCAAACTCCTTGCTTAAAAACCTCCTGTCGTAGCCCACCACCACCCTCTTTTTACCCTCCTCTTGGAGCACCAGTCCATGGGCATAGGCTACCTTTCTTACGTTTTCAAAGGTGAATTGCTCTCCTATTACCGCCCTCCAACCATCGGTGCCAAACTTTATTGACATAGGCAAAATTTTAACTGAAAATTATTTTTATAGTGCCCGTAGCTCAGTTGGACAGAGCGTGGGTCTCCGGAACCCAAGGTCGGGGGTTCAAGTCCCCCCGGGCACGCTTATAATTTAAATAGACGGCCCGTAGCTCAACTGGACAGAGCGTGGGACTACGGATCCCAAGGTTGCGGGTTCGACTCCCGCCGGGCTGGCTTTTACACTATGAAGCAAAGGGAACCTATCGTAGCCATAGCTACACCCTATGGAGAAAGTGCCATTGGCGTCGTAAGGCTCAGCGGTCTGGGCGTTTTGGAAAAGGTCTTGCCCTTTGTGAAGCTAAAAGGTAAGCCAAAGCCCAGGTATGCCCATCTGGTAAAGGTCCTTGACACGGAGGGAAAGCCCATAGATGAGGGCATAATGATCTATTACCAGTCTCCCAAAAGCTACACCGGTGAGGATATGGTGGAGTTGTTTTTGCACGGAAACCCTCTGATATTAAAAAAGGTGGTGGAGCTTTTTCTTCAGAACGGTGTAAGACTTGCGGAGCGGGGTGAATTTACCAAAAGGGCTTTTTTGAACGGAAAGATGGACCTCCTTCAGGCGGAGGCGGTGGGAGACCTAATATCCGCAAAGTCCGAGCTTGCCCTAAAAAGTGCCCTAAGGCAACTCAGAGGAGACCTCTCCCAGCTTATTGTTCCCCTCAGAGAAAAAATCCTTAACCTCTGTGCCTTTGTGGAGGCAAGTATAGAGTTTGAGGAGCAGGACATTCCAACCCTGGGCGAGGAGGAAATAAAAAGCCAGCTCGAGGAAATAAAAACCAAAATAGAGGAATTGCTTGCCACAGTCCGAACAGGAGAGTTTTTGAGAAGGGGCGTCAATTTGGCAATAGTGGGCAAGCCCAATGTGGGAAAATCCTCCCTCTTTAACAAATTGCTGGGCACACAAAGGGCAATCGTCACAGACATTCCGGGCACCACGCGGGACTTCTTGCAGGAGCCCTTAAACTTGGACGGCATCCCAATAAACCTAATAGACACAGCAGGCATTAGGCATTCCGAGGACCCAGTGGAAAGGATTGGCATAGAACGGAGCATACAAAAGCTAAACACCGCCCATCTTATACTCTTTGTGGTTCAAGCCCACGAGCCTCTTGAAGAGGAAGACCTATACATCTACTCCCTTGTGAAAGATAAAAACCATATAGTGGTTTTAAACAAGGCAGACCTTGGCTTTTGGGAGGAACACAAAAGGTTATTTCCAAGCTTTGTGCTGGTTAGTGCCAAAGATGGAAGCGGTATAGAACAGCTAAAGACCACTATCCTTTCCAACTTAGGTGCGAGCGTAGGTGAGGGGCTTTATATTTCCCTGAGACACGCAGACCTCTTGCAAAAATCCTTAGGTGTTATAAAATTAATATTGGAAAAAAACTTAAAAGAGTTGTCGCCCGAGATTCTAATGCTATATATCAGGGAGGTTCAGCTTTATTTGGAGGAGCTTTTGGGTGGTATTGCAACGGAGGAACTTTTGGGAGAGATATTTTCTAACTTTTGCATAGGCAAATAATAAGGAGGCCAAAGGATGGAAGAAAGCCAAGTTCAGGAGAGGAAAACCTACTCCTACGAAGAGTTAAGGAAGATGTCCTTTGCAGAGCTACAAAGGATCGGCAGGGAGCTTGAGCTGAGGCGCGTCACCGGTCTCAGAAAGGAGGAGCTCATAGAGGACATACTCCAAGCCCAAGCCCAGTTGGAGGGTTTGAACTTCATAAAGGGTGTTTTGGAGATTTTGCCAGAAGGTTATGGCTTTATCAGAAAACAAGAGAACAACTATATGCCAAACCCTGGGGATGTTTATGTGGCACCCTCCCAGATCAAAAAGTTTGGACTGAGGACCGGAGACCAGATCGTGGGCTTTGCAAGACCACCCCAAGATAGAGAAAAGTACCAGGCATTAATAAGGATAGGGTCCGTGTGTGGGTTGAGCCCAAACCCTGAGGTCCTCCGGGCAAGACCTCAGTTTGAAAAGCTAACACCCTTCCATCCCACCGAAAGGTTCAAGCTTGAAACCACACCGGAGGAGCTATCCACAAGGGTAGTTAGCCTCATAGCACCCATAGGCAAGGGTCAAAGGGGTCTAATAGTGGCACCACCAAAGGCAGGAAAGACAGTACTCCTCCAAAAGATCGCCAAGGCTATAATACAGAACCATCCGGAGGTCTATCTCATAATCCTGCTCATAGATGAAAGACCGGAGGAGGTTACCGAGATGAGGAGGATCGTGGGAGAGGGGGCGGAGGTTATAGCTTCTACCTTTGACGAACCACCAGAAAGGCACATGCAGGTGGCGGAGCTTGTCATAGAGAAGGCAAAGAGAATGGTGGAACTAAAGCAGGATGTGGTGATCCTCTTGGACTCTATGACACGCTTTGGCAGGGCTTCCAACGCAGTGACTCCTTCCACGGGTAGGGTTCTCTCCGGTGGTATAGAGGCAACCGCTTTGCAAAGACCTAAAAAGTTCTTTGGCGCTGCGAGAAACATTGAAGAGGGAGGTTCTTTAACCATCATAGCCACTGCCCTCATAGAAACGGGTTCAAGGATGGACGATGTGATCTACGAAGAATTCAAAGGCACTGGAAACATGGAGATCCATCTTGACAGAAAGCTCATGGAAAGAAGAATATTCCCAGCCATCAACATAGAAAAGTCTGGCACCCGCAAAGAGGAGCTACTCTTGGAAGATTGGGAATTGCAGAGGGTATGGGTGCTCAGAAAGTTCTTGGCAACCATGGACCCGGTGGAGGCAATGGAGTTCCTTTTGGACAAGCTCAAAAAGTTCAAAACCAACAAAGATTTTCTAAAGGCAATGCACTCTTGACAATACCATACTAAAGTTTATTATAAAAACCTATGCAATCTTCCAAAAGGGATTACTACGAGGTACTTGGTGTTCCAAGAAACGCAACCCAGGAGGAAATAAAGAAGGCATACAGGCGTCTTGCCAGAAAGTATCATCCCGATTTTAACAAGGACCCGGACGCACAGGAGAAATTCAAGGAGATCAACGAAGCCTATCAGGTCCTTTCGGACCCAGAAAAGAGGAAGCTCTACGACCAGTATGGACATTCTGCCTTTCAAACTGCGCCCGGTGGTGGTGAATACAGCCAGCAAGCTTGGGGAGACCTTTTTGAAACCATAGAGGACCTCTTTAGGGGCTTTGGCTTTGAGGAGGTATTTGAGAGAAGGGGAAGAAGGCGTTCTCAGAGAAGACCCATAAAGGGTGAAGATATATACTACACGGTGGAGCTTACCTTGGAGGAAGCTTACTCGGGCAAGGTGGTGAGCCTTTCCGTAGTTAGGGATGTTCCATGCCCTGCCTGTGAAGGCTTAGGCTACGACAGGGATAAGGGAGAAAGAACCTGTCCCACTTGCGGTGGTAGGGGCAGTATATACCAAAGGCAGTTTTTCATAAGCATCTCTCAGACCTGTCCTACCTGTGGTGGAGAGGGAGTGATCAGGGAGCCCTGTGGTAGGTGCGGTGGCAAAGGCACCGTTCCCGAGAGGGAGGAGGTGAAGGTGCGAATCCCTCCGGGCGTGGATAACGGTAGCAGGGTTCTTGTGGAAGGAAAGGGTCATGCAGGATTACACGGAGGTCCACCCGGCGACCTTTATTTGCTTGTGAAAGTCTTACCCCACAGGCTCTTTGAAAGGAGAGGAGATAACCTTTACTTGGATATAAACCTAAAGCTCACAGAGGCGGTTATGGGAACGGAGCTTGAGGTGCCTACCCTAAGTGGTGAGAAGATTAAAGTAAAGGTCCCCGCGGGCGTGAAAGAGGGAGACACAGTCCGAGTAGAGGGCAAGGGCATGCCAAGGCTCAGGGGTAATGGCTTTGGAGACCTATTCCTTAGGGTCCATATAGACATACCTAAGCTGGGCTTTTGGGAAAAACACTTTGGAGATGGCAAAAAGATTAAACAGCTTCTTGAAGAGTTAGACAAACTACTGCCTGAGCCCACCAGATTGAGGGTAAGACAGCCATGAAGAGGGAAGTTAAAAAGAAATACACCATAAGCGTAGTGGCGGAGATGTATAACATACACCCGCAGACCCTCCGCCTTTACGAAAAGGAAGGTCTCATAAAACCCTACAGAAGCAAAGGAAGGACCAGATATTACACGGAGGAAGATCTCAAAAGGTTGGAGTTTGTGCTTACCCTATCCAGAGAGCTCGGGGTAAATTTGGCGGGCATTGAAATCATCCTCAGAATGAAGGAGCAGATGGAAGAGATGGAAAGACAGATCCAAAAACTCTTGGAGATCATCCAAAGAAGCCTACAGGAAGAAGAAAGTGAAGATGTAAAGGCAATAGTGCTCTCCAGCAAAAATGTGGTGGTACGCCTTCGGGATATAATTAATAGGCATGAGAATAAGGGAGACTGACCTACCGGGTATAGGCAAAAAATATGGGGTGATATTAAAGAGCGGTAAAGAGCTTGTGATAATCATCCACAATACGGGTAGGAGAGAAATATATCTTATGGAGGACGAAGAGCCCAGCTGTGTTATAGAGCTAACCGATGAGGAGGCAAAGGAGCTTGGCTTTTTGGTGGCGGGTGCCACATACCAGCCTGTTCCCACAGAAAAGATGGAAATTGTCCTCCAACAGGTGGTGATGGAATGGGTAAAGGTTCATCAAAACTCAAACTTTGTTAATAAGACCATAGCAGAACTTGAGATAAGGAGAAAGACTGGCGTTTCCATAATTGCCATAGAGAGGGAGGGAAAGGTGATCCCAAGTCCAGACCCTTACAAAGAACAAATAAGGGCAGGAGACACACTGATCGCGGTGGGTACCAGACAGCAAATGAAAGCCTTTTTAGACCTATGCGGAGGATGTAGCACTTAGGATGCACCCTTACGAGATTCTCCTGTGGATAGGACTTCTCTTTACCCTGCTCTTTGTTTTTGGCTTTTCTCTTAGGTTTTTAAAGGTTCCCTACATACTCTCTTTCATGTTGGCTGGACTTGTGGGAAAGGAACTCTTTCCTGAAAAAGTGATAGAGTGGGTTGCCTTTTTAGAGCATTCCGCGGTGATCTTCCTCTTCTTTTTCATAGGGCTTGAGTATTCCTTTGAGCGCCTTGTGGCTATGAAGAACATTCTAAAGCCCGGCTTGGCGGACCTTTTTATAAATTTCCTTCCGGTGTTTCTTGTGGCATATCTAGTTACCAAGGATTTTCTCTTTTCTGCGGTGGTTGCCTCTGCCCTTTACCCTTCCAGCACTGCCATAACCGCCAAGCTACTGTCCGACTACAAAAGGCTCGTCCTCCCGGAAGCAGAACTGCTCATAGGCATTCTCATCTTTGAAGACCTTATTTCAATAATACTGCTTTCCCTGCTCTCCGGCGGGATTAATGGTGGGCAGGAGGAGCCCACCTTTCTTTTGCTAAGAAGTGTTCTCTCCCTTTTGGTGTTCTTTTTTGCCTTTTACCTTCTTAGAAACTTAGCCTACATGGCGGTTGGGGAGATAGATAAGATCTCAGAGGAGACCATATTTCCCTTTTTGATCGTAGGTGCTTTACTCCTGCTGTGTGGTCTTGGAGAATGGATGGGAGTGTCCTCAGCCCTGATTGCCTTCATGCTGGGCGTTATAGTTCCCGAAGACAGCCTAACTTACAAAACGGTGGAGGAAAAATTAGTTGACCTAAAAGAGCTCTCTTTGGGTGTCTTTTTCTTTTCCTTTACCTACTCTGCAAACATAAGTTTTGATCAGAACCTTTATCTTTTGATCGCCTTGGTTTTGCTTTCCTTGATCACAAAGCTCCTATCCACCTATTGGGGTGCCAGGCTTTATGGGCTTAGTAAGAGGGTTTCCATAAGGGCTAGCCTTTCCTTCTTAGCAAGGGGTGAATTTTCTCTTATCTTTGCCAGCTTACTTCCCGCCACCCAAGCTTTGGTCTTTTTGGTGGTTTTGACCACATCCATTCTTGGAAGTATAGCCTTTGTCTATGCACCCAAGGTGGCATCCGCCTTAACCAAGTCTAAGGGATAGGTATTCCCTTATCAGAACTCCCTCCTTTATGCCCCAATCACTTACCACAATTTCCCTTTTACCAAACAAAAACATTGCCCTGTAGAAGATCATAAGTCCCGGGATTATCACCTTTGCCCGTTTAGGCTCTATGTGTGGAAAGGTCTTTACTCTGTCTTCTGCCTTCATATTGCTGAGGGTCTCTAGCCAAAACATAATATCCTCCAAAGTTAGTTTGGAACCGTGCACCAAAGAACCTTGATAGGGAAATACATTGTTCTTTATTGCGCTTATAGTGGTAATTGTTCCACCCAACCCCACCAAAACATCGCAGGGACGGACTACATCCTTTATTAGCTCGTCCAAAAAATTCCTCAAAGACTCCAGCTCGTAGGGCTTGGGAGGGTCGCTTTGTATAAACTCCTCCGTAAGATTAACTATTCCCACCGGAAGGGACCTTAGGTATTCAACCTCTGTGCCCTTGCCACATACAAACTCTGTGGAACCTCCCCCCTGGTCTATTATGCAAAATTTTCCCTCTGGCTTTAGGGAAAAGGCAACCGCTAAAAAGGCAAGGCTACCCTCCTCCTCTGGGGTTATTACCTTTAGCTCCAAGCCCGTTTCTTCCTTTACCCTCTTTAAGAATTCTTGAGAGTTCTTTGCCCTACGCAGGGCTTCTGTGCCAATTAGGACTATTCTTTCCGCTCCATGCTGTTTTGCCACTTGTATGTATTTTTTGATGGTCCGCAATGTCTCTTCCATAGGCTCCTCTTGGAGGTAACCGTTCTCCTTTAACCCTGTAGCCAAAGAGGTAATGTTTCCTTCCTCGTAGATGATCCTGTAGGAATTGGAAAAGTCCGCTACGCTTAGCCTGCAGGAGTAGGAACCTACATCTATGGATGCAACCTTCACTGAAGTAATTATAAATCAATGCCATCTATTCATTCTCAGTTGGTTGTTGGATAAACTTAGCAGTCGCTTTACAACTACTGATCCTTTAAGGGCTGTAATAATTTCTACCCTCGGAGGGTTGCCTGTCAAAAGCTTAAACCTAAGAACATCGCCATCTACGATATACTTAAACCTAAAGTCTTTTCCCTTTTCTTTTCCGCCTTTACCAGCTCTTGATATTTTAGAACCATAAACCCCCAACAACTCTCCATTTGGCACACAAGTTAAAAGGACAGCATCAATTCTGTCCGATAAATGCTTATGTATAACGAGTATAATATAGGTCAGAGTTATCCTACCATCAGAATATCGAGTAGGTAGGTCTGCGTTAAACATACTGGGTATAGTATAACTGGTTTGGTTTTTTCCAATATTTACAACGCCTTGCCAATCCGCTGGGTTTTCATCTAACGCAGTTTTTATGTCAATATGAACTCTAAAACCTTCTTCAGAGTCAAAAACTAAATCCGCACCTATTGGTGTTGAATTGGGAAATTTGAACACTGCCGATGCCCAATTATGAAAAACTCTCTCTGCTCCTATATTAAGGTCGCTTTGCTTGTATCCTTTCCTTGCAGTCCTAACGAAGGCAGATTTCCAGTCGTTAATTATAGCAATCCTTGAATTTAAAAGATTTAAAATCTCGCCTATCCTATTTAGGATAAGCGTCTTTATTGTGATAAAATATCTAAACTCTGCTTCTTCAATTTTAACCAAATTCCCCAACATAACATTTACACCTTTCTTTTATCAAATCTCTGTAGCTTGGATTTATCTCAACCAACACTGCATTCCTCCCAAGCTTGGATGCCACCTCACCTACAGTTCCCGAACCTGCAAAAGGGTCTAAAACCGTGCCACCTTCAGGACACCCAAGCTTTATACACATCTCCACCAGTTTTCTCGGAAAAACCGCAAAGTGTTCTCCCTTGTAAGGTTCCGTTGCAATCTCCCATACATCTCCAATGTTTTTGCCCTCTGGATGGCTTTTTACCGTAGAAAGCACGACCACTCTATCCAAAATTAACCTATCGTATGTTCCATCAAACCCTAAAATCTCCTTTAGTTTGTGCCAGTCTTCCGGGCGAGGAATGCTTCCGCCCTTGCCCCAGTGGGAAAAATCCTTTCTTAGCCAGTGTCCGACTGTATGGGTGTATCCAATGATTTCTCCCAGTTTCTTTACGGATATGCCTTTTTCTTTTAGATTTTCTTTGAGGTAGTCTGCTATAAGCCCTTGAGGGAAGAGCCATTTTCTTTTGATTATAAGCTTCTCACCTGTGATTGATAATCTACCTGCTGGAGATGCTGTTAAAAGGTTGGCTTTTTTATACTTTTCACTCTGCCTTGAAAAAAGCCCATTTTTTGCATTTTCATATTTTATTTCAGAATACTCGGATAAGTGCGGTTTAGGGAGTTCCTTAGTTCCACAGTGCCTGCATACGAACCTCTTATTGTTAGCATAAGACAAATGAACATCCCAATAGCTAAGAGTTTTGCCACAGTTTCCACATACGAAGTTAGCACGTTTTTGATTCAAAGAAAACTCAAACCACTCTTCAACTCCACCTTCCCAAAGAATTTTTAAAAGTTTGCCTTTAATTTCTATAACTCTCCCGCTACGTTTGTTTCTATAACTCAGACAATCCTCTACGCTTGCGTTAAGTAATTTGCTAAAATCTATCGTATAGAATAATTTAGATTTTTCATTGACTTCTTCAAGATTAAAGTAATACACTTCCTTGCCAACATTTTTAACGAAAAAAAGAACAACTTCATATGTGTTATTTAATCTATTCCTTGCTGGTGTGGGCATTGCGTTTGGTTTATACCAAATGATCTTGTTCTTTAGGACATATCCAGCTTTCTTCATTTCCAAAGCCACCATCTCTGGGATCAGTAAAAGCTCTTCGTTCTCATATTTATATCCTATGTTTAAAAATACAACCGCTGTATTCTTAAGCTTGTTCCATAGTAATCTAAAAACATTGGCTATTTCTTTTGCATACTCTTCGGGGCTGTTCTCCTGTCCTATCTGCCCTACAACACCATAATCCCTTTGCCGATAATAGGGCGGTGAGGTGATAACACAATCAATACTATGGTCTTTGATTTTTTCATAAACTTGCCTTATGTCGCCCAGAATAAGTTGGACAGCCATTTTATTTTATTATATAGTCCCTTCCACTACTTGACCCATCCCTTTCTGGGCGTAATATTCCAATCTATGGAAAGGGCTTACTGCAAACATCAGCATGTGTTCCATGTGCCTAAGAAGGAGGCGGAGGGGCGCGTGCTTTTGGTGTTTCTGCTGACGCTGGTCTTTATGTTTGTTGAGATCGCCTCCGGCTATATCTTTGGTTCCGTTGCCCTTTTGGCAGACGGCATACATATGGGAACCCACGCCTTAGCCTTTGGAATATCCTTCACTGCCTATATGCTGGCAAGAAGGTGGTCAAAGGATGTTAGCTTTTCCTTTGGCACTTGGAAGGTGGAGGTGCTTGGGGCATATACCAGCGCAGTGCTTTTGAGTATGATGGCTTTCCTTGTTCTTATAGAAGCCCTGTCAAAGCTCATAAACAGGGTAGCGGTTAAATATGAAGAAGCCCTTTTGGTTGCCTTTGGAGGATTGTTGATAAACTTGATCAGTGCCTTTGTTTTGTCCCACGAGGAGGACCACAAACATGACGTTAATCTGAAGTCTGCCTACCTTCATGTGCTTACAGACGCATTGACCTCAATATTGGCAATCGGTGCCCTTTTGGGTGGCAAATACCTTGGCATGTGGTATTTGGACCCCCTCTCGGGGATCGTGGGCTTTCTTGTGATCATCAACTGGGCATATGGACTTCTCAAAGAAACCGCCTGGATCCTCCTTGATAGGGAGATGCGCTCCCCCATAGTGCAAAGGATAATTAACAGCATAGAAAGGGATGGCATCAGCAAAGTCCAAGATATACACCTCCTCCGGGTCCATCACGACAGGTATGCGTGCATGCTTACCATAACCACCAGCCAGGACCTTCCTGCGGGCGACTACATAAAACGCCTTGAGGAGATAGAAAACTTGGTTCATACTACGGTGGAGGTGGTGTATTGTGCAGATTCTGTTGATAAAAAAATATAACAATGTTAATATATATTGAAGGATGGAGCATTTGAGTGAAGATATCCTTGAAGAGTGGACAGAGCTTTTAAAGGCTTTGGCACATCCCATAAGGCTGAGGATTTTGGCAACCCTGATAGAAGGTAGGCAATGCGTTAAAAACCTTAGCGAGCTCCTCAAAATCTCCCAGCCCAACGTATCCCAGCATCTTGGAGTTCTTAGGAACAAAGGGATAGTAGGTTGTAAAAGGGATGGTTCCATAGTTTGCTATTATATCAAGGATGAAAGGGCTTTAAAAGTCTATGAAATCTTAAGCAAGGAGGTGATAAAATGGCAGGAAACGTCATAACATTAACCGAAAGCAACTGGCATGCGGAGGTTGTTAATTCAGACAAGCCAGTTCTTGTGGATTTCTGGGCTCCCTGGTGTGGTCCATGTAGGATCATAGCACCCATTATAGAGGAGCTGGCGGGAGAGTTTGCGGACAAAGTGAAGGTTGGCAAGCTAAACACCGACGAAAACCCAAATATAGCTATGCAGTATGGCATAAGGGCAATACCTACTTTGATGTTTTTCAAAAACGGCGAGGTGGTTGATACAAGGATTGGCGTTCAACCTAAGGAAGCCATAAGGCAAATGCTCCTTAGCCACGTATGATCTCCGAGGATATACTGTATGATTGTGTTATAGTGGGAGGTGGTCCAGCGGGATTGACCGCTGGGCTTTACTGTGCAAGGGCAAAGATGAACAGCCTCCTTCTGGAGAAGGGGACCCTTGGGGGGCAGATAGCCATTACAGACTTGGTGGAGAACTATCCGGGCTTTCCGGAAGGGATAAGCGGTAAAGAGTTGTCTCTCAGGTTCAAAGAACAGGCGGAAAGGTTTGGTTTGGAAATCCACAGGAAGGAAGTGGTAAAGATAGAGAAGGTGAATAAAGAAAGATTCTTGCATCTTAGGACTGGAGAGCTTTTGAGGAGCAAAACGGTTATTCTCTCCGTGGGAGCAAACCCAAGAAGGTTGGGTGTAAAGGGGGAAGAGGAGTTTTTGAACAGAGGGGTATCTTACTGTGCCACCTGCGATGGTGCCCTCTTTGATGGGGTGCCCATTGCGGTAGTGGGCGGAGGGGATTCCGCCTGTCAGGAGAGCTTGTTTTTAACCCGTTTTGGTAGTGTGGTCTATTTAATCCACCGCCGGGATCAGTTGAGGGCTCAAAAACATCTTCAGGAGAAGGTGCTCTCCCATCCCAAGATCAAGTTCTTGCCCAACAAGGTGGTGGAAGAGATAAGGGGCACAGAGGCGGTGGAGGGCTTGCTTCTTAAAGATACCCAAACGGGGGAGCTTTCCACTTTGGAAGTGGAAGGGGTGTTTATTTTCATAGGTTTGGAGCCTGCTACCGGCTTTCTTAAGGGCTTTGTCAAAATGGACGATAAGGGATATATCATCACCGATGAGAGAATGAGAACCAATGTGGAGGGCGTATTTGCATGCGGGGATTGCCGAAGGGGAGCCACTGGTCAAGTGGCTGTGGCGGTGGGGGAAGGGTGTATAGCCGCCATAGAGGCGGGAAAATACCTACAGGAGAATCTCTAAGGTGAAATACCAGGGAAGATTTGAAACCTTCAAAGAAGCCAGCAGATATATGTTCCAGCCCGATTTGGGAGATATACTACTTGTTCTTTTTGGCTTTGTAGCCTCCGTGTTGGTTCTTATAGTTCTTCCCTATACCATCTCAAAATACCTTGCCAGTAGGTCTGCAAGGAGGGGGTTTGAGGTTGTCGGAAAGCAGATGGGGCTTAATGAAGAGGAAATAGCTTTGCTATATAAGTGTGCAAGCACTTTAAAGGACCCAAATAAAGTTTTTTACAGCAAGTATGTATTTGAAAGGTGCGCCGGAAAGCTTGTTAAGGAAAGCTCTGATAACATACCCATCGTTGTTAGTGTTAGAAAGAAGCTCAAATTTGAGCATCTACCATGGTTTCTACCCCTTGCCACCACGAGGGACATAGAGCTCTATCAGACAGGTTTTATTTCATACAAAGGAAAGTCGTACGGTGTTGCAGTTTGGGAAAAAACAGAGGAGAATCTAAAGATAGCAATTCTTGATAGAACTTCGGAGTTTCCGCAACCCGGTGATAGGGTCAAATTTTCCTTTTTAAGGGAAGACGATGGCAGGTATTACTTTGAAGTGGAAGTTTTGAACACTTACCTTGAAGGTGGAAAAGTGGTTTTGGTTATTCCTCATACCGAAAAGCTTAGCAAAATACAGCTAAGGGAATCTATAAGGTGGAAGGTGTCCATCCCTGTACGGGTGTTCTTTTTCAACAGGAAGGTGCAAGCTGAGGAGCTATCTCTCATTGAAGAGCCACCTGATGAATCCTTTGTGGAAGGAACTATAGAAAACATAAGCACTGGAGGGGTTAGGGTTTGTTTTAAAAGGTTCGTCGAGACAAAGGAAGGCGATAGTTTGCTTTTAGAATTTGAATGGAGAGGACAGCTCTTTAAGGACATTTTGGCGGAGATAAGGCATATAACGGGTTCTACCGATAGAACGTGTTTTGGTTTAAAGTTCTTAGATTTGAAAAAAGCTTACGAGGATACCATAAGAAAGCTTATTATAGAAGAACAGAGAGAAGCACTAAGGGCTTATAAGATGGGTAAATAAAGGGCTCTTTAGAGCATACTTCTTTTCTTCATAGCCTTTACTATTCTCTTTCTTGCCTGACGTTCCCTTCTCTTTTTCTTTTCACTTGGTTTTTCGTAGAATTGACGCCTTTTGACTTCTGTAAGTATCCCTTCCTTCTCTACGAGCCTCTTAAACTTTTTAAAAGCCTTTTCAAAGGGTTCGTTATCACCTACTACTACAAAAACCAACCTTCTTCACCTCCTAATTAAATTATAGCACATTTCCGTGATATTCAGCCTTTGAAGTGGCTGTTTCCCAAAGCACAACCTTTATAACCTTTACCTCTCCCAAAAGTCCCACCGCCCTCAATTTTTCTTCAAGGAAGTCATAAAAGAACTTGGCAAGGGCTTCTGCGGTAGGGCAAAAATCTACCGGGAAGAGCTTGAGGGCACCGTATTTTTCCGCTACCTCTTTAAGCTCCGGATACATAGGGTCCTTTTTATCTATGATGAAGCTGTGGTCAATGGTGTCTATTAGTTCCTTCAGGGCGTTCTTTACATGGTAGAAGTCTATGACCATGTCCTGCTCGGAGAGGGCATCAGAGCCCAAGACCACTTCCAGCACATAGCTATGTCCGTGCAGGTTTATGCACTTGTTAACTGGAATCTCCTTTCCAACAGTAAAGTCAGCCCCTCTTCCATAGGTTAGGTTTTGCTTCCAAACCCTGTGTCCAGCCTCAAACCTAAAGACCTTAGATATTTGCCACTTCATACAAACTCCTCCATCATCTCCCTTCTCACCTCTCTTATTCGGTTATGCTCATCCACATAAACAAGAACAGGCTTAAAGTCCTTTAACTCTTCCTCGTCAAAAAGACCATAAGACGCTATTATGATAATATCTCCCACCGCACCAAGCCTCGCAGCGGCACCGTTTAGTCTTGCCTCACCTGAATACCTTGGGGCGGGGATCACATAGGTAGAAAACCTACTGCCCGTATTCACATTGTAGACTTCTATCTTCTCGTAGGGGATTAGCTGGGCAGTTTCCATGAGGCTAACATCCAAAGATAGGCTACCCTCGTAGTGCAGTTCTGTGCCCGTTATCCTTGCCCTGTGTATTTTAGACTTTAGCATAAATCTCTTCATGGTAGTATAAAAATATAAGAAAATTCTTTACTCTTTGCAAGGGTATGCTATAATATAGCCCAAGGAGGACTTAAAAATGCTACCCAAGGAGCTAATAGATTTTATGAGAAGTGTGGGGGTTTTCCCCATAGTCCTTACCACCACAGACAAAAACGGAGAACTTCACACCACCTTTATAACATGGGTTTACCCTGTTGATGATAAAACTCTTCGGCTTGCCCTCAGCCCCAACGCCAGAAGTGCAAGAAACATACAGGAAACGGGAAAGGTAGCCATAATGGTCTTTAGCGCAAACACCGCCTTAGCCCTCTATGGCAATGCAAAGCTCGTTCTGGAGAGAATAGAAGAGGTGAAGTTTCCTGTTTCTGTGTTTGAAGTTTCCATCCAAAGGGTGGAGGATGTGCTCTTCCCCGGTGGCACCGTTGTGGGAACTATACCTTTTATGCATACGGGCGACCTGCAAAAGGCAGGGGACCTGGACGAGCTTGTTCTATCCACCTTAAGGGGTTAACCCTTAGAAGAAAAAGCCTAAAACAAAGTGTATCCTACTGCGAGATGTGTCTCCGGGTACCTTTTTGGTCTTAAAAGCTAAGTCCAACTTAATGGGGGCAAAGGGAGTGATGAACCTTACTCCCACGCCATAGCCTCCTTTTAGATTTTGAAGTTTTAGCTCGCTGGTTTGGTTAAAACCAAGCCCTGCGTCGTAAAATAAGGCTCCGTAAAGTATATTTTTGTAAAGTGGATAGTTGGCTTCCGCAGAGAGGATTATTTGCCTTTTGGCACCTATGGGGTCTAAGGTGTTAGGATCTAAGGGACCTGCATAGCCATATCTGTATCCTCTAACGGTGAAGTCTCCACCTACGAAGAACCTTTCATCCAAGGGCACGGTCTTTCCGCCGTAAGGTTCCACAATGCCAAGAACTCCCTTAAAGGCGAGTATTAAGCCCGTATCAAAAAGTGTATCCTTTAAAAAGGTTTGATGGGATAGGTTAATTTTGTTAAACCTTTCTGTTCCTCCCAAAACGGGCACCGCAACCGAGTATCCTATCTCTGTGAGAGAACCCTTTGTGGGAAAGAGATAGTTATCCCTTGTATCCCTTGAAACTCCAAAGATCAGCTTTCTGGACTGTCTTTCTCCAGCCTCCTGAAGTATTATGGGTGATGCGTTTGGAGATATGTTTGAGTATTTGACCCTTTGAAAGCTCATACCACCGCTGACCCTCCAAAATTCGCTTATCTCTCTTGATGCTATTAAGTCCAAACCTGTTCTTTCTACCGTGTAGGATGTGTATTCTATACGCCTATCGTAAACAGAACCACTAAGGTCTATAGGTAGGTTCAGAAACCATTTTTTTGTGTAAGAAAGGGCGTTGTCTCTTATGTTGCTACCGTAAGATACGGAAATGCCAGCTATGTCCCCCGTGCCCAAAAAGTTCCCCTTTCTAAGGGAGATAAAACCAGAAACCTTGGTTACCTGATTGTAGCCCAAGCCTACCGAGAACTGTCCAGTAAATCTCTCTCTTATTCTGGTTTCTAGGTCCAGCTTATTCCCTTCAGCGGGGGAGGGCTCTATGCTTACATCCTCGTAATAACCCAGGTTGAAGATCCTCGTTCTTGACCTCTCCAATTCCCTCTGGTTGATAAGGTCTCCTTCCTGAACCCTCATCTCCCTTCTTATTACATAATCTCTTGTTTCATAGTTTCCTCTGACCTCTATCCTTCCCACATAGAAGGGCTCTCCCTCGGAGATATTTAAAACCAATTCCACTTCCTTTCTCTGCTCATCCCTTTTCTCCTCTCTATCCACAGAAACACCAAGAAAGCCTATTTGGGTGTATTGATCCCTTATGTTTTTAATGATGTTATTTATAACCTCATCTCTGTAAAATCCTCCCTTGTTCTTTTTAAGAAAGTTGCCCACCAGTTCCTTAGACGAAAAGTAGGTGTTTCCCTGTAGTTTCAGTGCCTTCAGTTTATATCTTGGTCCCTCTTGAACTTCTATGAAAATCCTATACCTGTTTTTTTCTTTTTCTACCTTGTATGAAACCTTTGCCTCCAAAAAGCCCTCAGACCTGTAAAATTCTTCGATCTTCTTTATATCCTCCTTGAGGAGCTCTTCACTAAAGGGTGGTTTTAGTCTAAAGGCGAGCAGGCTCGGTGGCTTTGTTTCCATCAGTTCTAAAAGCTTTCCCTTCCTAAAGCTTTTATTTCCTTTTATTTCAACGCTTGCCACATATTCGGGCTCACCCTCTATTATGTTATACACAAGCTTTGACGCTCCCTTTTTGGGCACGAGCTCATAGGAGACCTGCACCTTTGGGTATCCTTCCTTTTCGTATGCTTGGATGATCCTGTTTTTTATGGTTTCCATTTCCTCTTGGCTGAGGACCCTTCCCAGCTTTAGCCTTCTTTGCACCTCAACTTTTTCTTCTATGGCGGGTGAGGAGGTGAATTGCCGGGCTAACTCCTCCACATCTATCTTTCCCACCTCTGTTTCTATGCCTATTTTCTTTTCAAGTTCATCACTCTTTATTTTCTTATTTCCTTTGAATTCTATTTTGTATATAACCGGAAGGTCTTTGACCTTGTAGGTAAGGAACACTTTATCTCCCGACTTTTCTTCGTATACCTCCACGCTCTCAAAAAAGCCAGTTCTGTAAAGGCGTCTTATATCCTCCCGCACCGCAAAGGGATCGTAAGAGACGCCCTCCTTAACCTTTATAAGTCCTCTAATTACATCCTCCGGCACATAGAGGGCACCCTCTATTTTTACGCCCTCCACCCTTTGGGCAAAGAGCCAGCCAAAGCTTACTAAAAGCAAGAGAACAATCCTACGCAATTTCTACACTCCTTTCTCCAGCTTTTATTACTCCCAGTTCAAAGGCTTGAGGGATTTGGGAAAGCACTTTGCTTGCGTTTGTTTCATCCACAACCAGAACAAAGCCCACACCCATGTTAAAAACCCTAAACATCTCCTCCCTTTCTATTTTACCAAGCCTTTGCACCCAGTCAAAGATGGGATTTTTGGGAATTTTCTTCTCTTCCACCACCGCCTTTGTGCCTTCTGGAAGGATCCGAACTAAGTTTCCCGGCAGTCCCCCGCCCGTTATATGCGCCATACCCTTTATTTCCACTCTCTTTTCAATAAGCTCCTTTACCTCCCTCCAGTATATTCTTGTGGGTTCAAGCAAAACCTCCCCGAGGGTTTTACCAAACTCTTCCATAAAGGTGGAGTAGCTCAGTTTGTTTATTTCCATAACCCTTCTGATAAGGGAGTAGCCGTTGCTGTGAAAGCCCGAAGAAGGAAGCCCTACGAGAATGTCTCCGGGTTTTATGTTTTCCCCGGTTATGAGTTCTTCCTCTTCGCATACACCCACACAAAAGCCCGCAAGGTCATAGACTCCATCCGGATAAAAGCCGGGCATCTCTGCAGTTTCCCCGCCCACTAAGGGCATCTCCGCCTGCTTACAGCCTTCCAATATGCCCTCAATTACCTTCTTTAGAACCTCCGACTCTATTTTGCCAGTAGCTATGTAATCCATAAATCCCAAGGGCTTAGCCCCGGAGGTTATAAGGTCATTAACATTCATAGCCACAAGGTCTATTCCTACCGTGTGATGGGTCCCAAGCTCTTGGGCTATTTTTAGCTTTGTGCCCACTCCGTCGGTGGTCATCATGAGTATTGGCTTTTTGTAGCCCTGCAGGGAAACACCGCTGGCAAAACTTCCAAAAAGCTTGGTTTGAAAACCCAAGCCCTTTGTCTTTTCTTTTATAAACTCCACAAAGCTTTCTGCCTTTTCCAGATCTACGCCCGCAGATTTGTATGTTAGCCTATCCATTTAAGTAAAACTCCTCCAAAACCGAGTAGATGGGTCCTATGGAAGTTAGAGAACTTCTTATTATGGATATTCTGTCCACCAAGTCCTCTCCAAAGTTATAGTTTTCATACTTTTTGAGAAGGTTCTTTAGCTTTTTCTTATCATACTCCTTTATTCTGCAAATAGTTAGATGAGGGTGAAAGGGCTTGCCATCGCTCTTTATACCGTATTTTTTGTTGGTGTTGGACACATCCTTAGCCAGAGCTCTGAGGCTATCTGCACCCTCTGATACGCCAATCCAGAGCACCCTTGCCCTATCTATGTCCGGAAAAACTCCTAAGGATTTATACTTTACCCTTATGGGTTTGTTTCTCTGAGAGACCTCCTGCACGCCTTTTATTATATCCATTAGTTTTTCCTCGGGCACATCTCCTATGAACTGAAAGGTCATGTGGTAGTTTTGGGGCTCCCCCCACTTGCCCTTTATAAAGTCATCCGTTTGTTCCTTTAGCCTTTCCACCTGTTCCTGTATGGTCTTTGTGGAAAAAAAACCAACAAAAACTCTTACCACGCTTTTCTATTATAAAGCCACTCTGCCCACTTTCTGAGCTCCAAAGCTAAAAAAACAACCGCTGGCATTATCAGGGCATACCGCAGGTGCTCCATGCCCAAGGGCACCGTCCTGAAGAAATCCTCAAAAACATAAACCGCAAGGGTCTGTAGAACTGAGCCTATGATTATTCCTAAATACACATAAGGGTTCGTTCTTACGTATTCAATTGGGTTTAAGAGGGAAGGCTTGGAGCTTATCTCTTGAATTCCAACAGCCCACAAGGAAATGACCGATGAGGTAAAGCTTATAGAAAGTGCCAGTTCGTAAGGATACTTAGCCAGTATGTAGCTAAAGAGTAAAAAGTGCCCAATGGCAGAGATTACCGCTGTATAGAGCATGTAAATTATCTGTTTCTTCCCCAGGAAAATCTCCTGAGGTCTTTTAGGCTTTTCTTTGGTTGGGTCTCCTTCATACTTGGTGAAGGGATAAGCCTTGTCTATTACACCATCGGTAACCAAGTTTATCCAGAGTATGTGGGTGGGATACAGTGGTAAAGGCATTCCGGAGATGATGGCTAAGCTGTTGTAAATTATCTGAAAGGCGTTGGCAGAAAGGAGATATCTTATAACCTTGGCTATATTTTGGGCTATTAACCTACCTACCATTATGGCTTGGACGATAACTGTCAAATTGCTGTCGGTTATGATCATGGCAGACGCGTCCTTTGAAACTTGGGCACCGGAGCCCATCGCCACGCCCAAGTCTGCCACCCTTAGGGCTGGTGCATCGTTTACCCCATCGCCCGTTACTGCCACGATCTCTCCGTGGGACTGAAGGACCTTAACTATCCGATATTTGTCCTCCGGAAGAGCCCTTGCCACCACGGTGGTGCGTTTTAAAAGGTTGTAAAGCTCAGTATCCGAATGGTTTGCAAGAAAGGATCCCTCTATGGCAAAATCTCCCTCTTGGTAGATACCAACCATACTTGCCACCGCCTTTGCGGTTAGCAGATTGTCTCCAGTGATCATGACCACTCTTATGCCTGCCTTCTTTGCCCGCTCCACCGCCTCCTTTACACCCTTTTTAGGAGGGTCTAAGAAGCCCACCAAGCCAATTAGCTCAATTTTTATGCTATCTATATCCTCTGGAATTTGTTCAAGCTCTGCGTATCCAAAGGCTAAAACTCTTAGCCCCCTCTCCGCCATATGATCATGTTTTTCTTGTAAAACATTTGGGCTATTGCTCGCAAGCTTTGAGAGGCTTTCAAAAGCCCCTTTTATGTATAGTTTGTAGCCTTTCCCGCTTTTTACTACCACCGCCATCAACCTTCTTTTGGTGTCAAAGGGATGTTCCCAAACCCTCTCAAAGATACTCCTTATGCCCAACCAGTTAAAGCCCCTCTCGTCCAACCACTCAAGAAGGGCAAGGTCTACCGCATCTCCCCTTTTGCCGTCCGAATCGTTGCATAAGGCAGAGCATAAAAATAGCTCTTCCTCGTTCAAAGCGATATAGTCTTCCACCCTCAGCCTTCCTTCCGTTATGGTGCCAGTTTTATCAGAGCATATGAAGGTGGCACTACCCAAAGTTTCCACCGCGGGCAGGTATCTGACCAGAACATTATTTTTGGCAAGCCTTATGGCACCTATCACAAGGGCTATTGTTATGACTATGGGAAGTCCCTCCGGCACTGCGGAAACGAGCTGGGTTACTGCAAAAAACAGGATGAATTCCCATTCCCTACCTTGGGCTATACCTATCAAAACCAAGATGGAGAGAATGAGCACTAATCCTACCACCAATTTTTTGGAAAAATCTCTTAGGGCAAGGGTTAGGGGGCTCTCCGGAGGCTTTTCTTCAAGCTTTTCCGCCATAAGCCCCATTTGGGTTTGTCTTCCCGTAGCAAAAACGACCGCCTTTGCCTTTCCTCTAACCACTACCGTGCCTTTATATAGGCAATTGACCCTCTCGTAGATGGGAGTGTCCTCCGGTAAAACAACATGGGAGTATTTTTCTACGGGCACCGATTCGCCCGTCAAAAGTGATTCATCCACCAATAGACCCACTTCTTCCAGGAGCCTTAAGTCTGCAGGCACCACATCTCCCTCCGATAGAAGCACTATGTCTCCGGGCACCAAAAAGACTGCGTCTATCTCCGTCTCTTTGCCATCTCTAATAACAACCACTTTCTGCCTTGTTAGCGTCTTTAGGCCCTCTATTGAAGCCCTCGCCTTTAGCTCCTGATAAAAGCCTATAAGACCGTTTATGAAAATGAGCCCCCAGACGATCACAGAATCGTGCCAATCTCCAAGGAAAAGAGCCAAAAAGCCTGCCACAACCAAGATCAAAATCAGAGGATTGGTGTATTGCCTCAGCAGGATAACCCAGACGCTCTCTTTTCTCTCCTCTATTTCGTTGAGCCCATAGAGCTTTAATCTTCTCTCCGCTTCATCTTGGGAAAGACCAAAGGGAGAGGTGTTTAACTCTTTCAGAACTTCCTCTGTGGCTTTATTATGCATTAAAATCATTATAAACCTCGGGTGAGGAATTACCCCCATATTTGAGACTTCCTGAAAAAGCTACGAGCCTATAGCGTAGCCATAAAGGTGGGCAAGTAAGGTAATCCCTTTCCCCCACGCAAAGGATTTTTTCTTAAGAGATTCCCAGCTTTTGTGAATTTCTCACCCGACGTATTATGCATTAAAATCATTATAAGTTCTTAGGGGACGTAGCTCAGTGGGAGAGCGCCTGCATCGCAAGCAGGAGGTCGGGGGTTCAAATCCCCTCGTCTCCACTTATATTTGAAACTTATGGGTATATTTTCCGAGGACCTTATAAACCTGGGTAATCTCATAGATGCGGAGTTTGAGGTAAAAATCCCTAAGGAGCTTTTGAACGAAACCTTTAGGGGCTTAAACTTTGAGGTGCTTGATGGCTTACTCAGGGTTGGCTTTAAAAAGAAGGGATTTCTCTTTTCAAAGGAAGTGCAGGTGCCCCTAAAGGAAGACGCACAGAGTGTAAAGAACGATCAGTCGGAGATAAGGGCAATAGGACTTAGAGTGATGACCGAAAGAGGTTTGGAGGAGCTTTTGCAGAAGGGACCCTTTCAAAGGGAAGGAGAGCACATATTTTTGAACCTCCGGGAAGCTATAACCAAAACAGAGGAGTATGCAAGAGTTCCCAAACAGTTCAAGAACAGGCTCCTTATAAACCGGTATAAACTCAAGCAGGGATATATTCAGCTTTGGGTAAGGGTGAGCAAGGGATTATAATTTTTTCCATGTATTACCTTCTGACAGTGCTTTTTATAATGGTTGCCCTGCTCCTTATAGTGGTAGTTTTGATGCAGAGGGGCAGGGGAGATGTGGGCAGTGCTTTTGGTGGTATGGGGCAGGGGGTCTTTGGTCCCGGTGGCGTGGATACTATACTTACCAAGACAACCTACTGGCTTGGCTTTATGCTCATGGGCATCGCCCTGCTTATAGGCTTTTTCCATCCCTCAAAGAGGGGCTCTCTGCTGGAAAATGAAGGTAAAGGACCTAATACTCAGACCCAGCAAAGTGTCCCAAAGGGACAGACAGCTCCTTCTGGCACACCTTCTGAGGGTAAAAGCCCCTGAACTCTACCTGAAAATGGAGGACGAGGTCCCCCTTCAGCTTCTGGAAGAGTATGAAAGATCAATAAAAAAGCTTGAGGAAGGCTATCCATTGCAATACCTTATTGGAGAATGGGACTTTTATGGCAGAACCTTTAAGGTGGCGGAGGGGGTTTTGATCCCAAGACCCGAAACAGAGCTTTTGGTGGATAAAACTTTGGAGCTGTTGGATTCCCAGAGGAATTACACAGGCTTAGAGGTAGGAGTGGGAAGCGGTTGCATTGCCATTACCTTGCTTTTAGAAAGGGAAAGGCTGTTTATGTATGGCACAGACATAAACCCAAAGGCTTTGGAGCTGACAAGCATGAACGCGGAGAAATATAGTGTTTCCCAAAGGCTTAAACTTTTGCAAGGCAAAGATTTTGAGCCTGTAAAGGGTCTTCGCTTTGATTTTGTGGTTTCTAACCCTCCTTACATACCGGAGGAACTTTGGGAAACTCTACCCGAAGGCGTAAAGCTGGAGGGTAAAGATGCCCTAATAGGTGGCAAAAAAGGTTGGGAGTTTTACGAGAGATTTGCCAAGCAGGTGGGAGATTTTCTCAAAGAAAACGGCTTTTTTGTTTTGGAAATAGGGCATGACCAGGGGCAGATAGTCCGAGAATTACTTAAGAATTATTCCCCTAAAATTTTCAAAGATTACTCAGGGCAGGATAGGGTAGTGATAGGATGGAAATTTTAGGGCTTTTAGTTGCAGTGGTTTTCTTTGTTATCTTGGAGGGGATATTTTCTGGCTCAGAGATCGCCCTCGTAAAGACAGACAGAAGTAGAATTCTTGCCCTGTACAAAAAGACCAAGTATGAGTTTTTGATGGATTTTTACAAGAACCCAGAAGACTACATAACCCTAACAATGCTTGGATACACCGTTAGCATAGTTCTTGCCACCACCTTTTACACGTTGATAATCTTCAACTTAGCAAATACCTTTAAGTTCTTATCTGGTTTGGAGGTGCTATTTTCTGCCACCCTTGTGATCTTTACTCTTATTTTTGGTGAATTTGTTCCAAAGGGTCTATTTCACAAACACTCAGAAAAAGTTTTGGTGCCCAGCCTTTGGCTTTTGAGCAAGCTAAAAAGGGTTCTTTTGCCTATTCTTAAGGCGGTTAGGGTTCTGAGCCGGCAATTGAGCAAAAGATTAGAAGGGTTATCAAAGGAAAAGCTTTCCCGAAAGGACCTGTTGGCAATAGAAGAGGAGCTCGCGGAAGGAGAGGAGCTAAGGCTTGCGGTAAAGCTACTGTCTGCAAGGGATACTTACCTTTCGGAGGTGTTAAAGCCCATCCACCAGGTGGTCATGGTCGGTGAAAACGCCACCGTAGAGCAGGCAATAGCAGAAATGAAGAGGAGCGGATACAAAAAACTGCCCGTTTATAGGGGCAGAGTGGATGAGATTGTGGGATATGTGGATATGTTTGACTTGGCAGAGTGGTACGGAAGGAACCTCAGCATAAAGAACTTTATTAGACCCGTTGCGGTTTTTCCTGAGTTTGCGTCTTTCCAAGAAGCCCTTGAGACCTTTAAAAGCACAAAGGAGGGTATGGGAATAGTGGTGGATGAGTTGGGGGTGGTTTTGGGCATCGTTACCGTTGATGACCTCTCTTCCTTCTTTATGGGAGGTTTAGGCTGGGAAGAGTTGGAGGAGGATAGGCTTGTAGAGATAGAAAAGGATAAGTGGATTGTGGATGGGCGCTTTCAGATAGAGGATCTTGAAAGGCTTTTGGGCGTAGAGCTTCCAAAGGGACCTTACTCCACCATAGCGGGACTCTTGACCTATCATCTGAGACGGATTCCAAAAAAGGGAGAGCAGACAAACATCCAGGGTGTTATGTTCAAAGTGGTTCAATCAGATGAAAAAAGGGTGCAAAAGGTTATGGTTGAGAAGGCTTTTTCTTAACTAATAAAGACGCCACCACCGAGATGAATATAGCACTGAAGATCAAAAGCAAAGACACAAGAACCGGTATTTTATAAAACTCGGAGATCAACATTTTTACGCCAATGAAGGCTAAGATGAAAGAGAGCCCATAGTGTAAAAAGTGAAAGAACGGCAAGATTGCAGATGCAGCAAAGTAAAGGGACCGAAGCCCCAATATGGCAAAGATGTTTGAAGTATAAACTATGAAAGGATCTTTGGAGATGGCGAGTATGGCGGGCACCGAGTCAATGGCAAACATAATGTCTGAGCTTTCCACAAAGAGAAGGGACAAAAACAGTGGCGTGGCATAGAGCTTTTTGCCCTCTCTTACAAAGAATTTTCCATCTTCGTAGGTAGGTTTCAGAGGGATGAGCCTTTTGGCTACCTTATAGACTATTGTTTCTTCTGGGTGAAACTCTTTCTCCTCTGTAATCAAAAGCTTTATAGCGGAGACGATAAGGATTATGCCAAAGATGTAAATTACCCAGTGGAAGAGCTTTATAAGCTCAATACCCGCAAAGATAAAGATCGCCCTAAAGACTATTGCCCCAAAAACTCCCCAAAAGAGCACTTTGTGTTTGAACTCTTCGGGCACCTTAAAGTAGGAAAGTATAAGAATGAACACGAATATGTTGTCCAAGCTTAGGGCTTTTTCCAGGGAATAGCCCGTTATATACTCCAAAAAGGCTTGGGTTCCCTTGGCGTAATACACATAGCCAGAAAAGGCAATACCAACTCCGACCCAAAAGGCGGACAGGATCAGGGATTCTTTTACGGATATTTTATGAGGGTGTCTATGAAAAACAAAGAGGTCCAAAAACAGGGCAAAAAGGACCACCGAGCCAAAGATTACCCAATTGAGTTCAGTCATTTAAGGCTGCCTTTATTCGGTCTATCACCTTAACGGGTAGTGGATCATAGCCGTAAAATTCTGCCAAATACAAGCTAACCCAATCTTCAATGTAAGCAAGATATAAAAGCCTCTCCTCTAAGGTAGTTCCCTTGCCTTGTAGCACTATGGGAGCCAAGCCCAACTCTTTAAAGAGTTCCTCTGTGATGCGAACCCTCTTTTGAACTCGTGGATGGTCCTCTGGGTCCCACAGGATGATAAAGTGGCAGAGGTTCCTTGCTGTTGGATTGTCAAGCCCTACAACTTCATTGTGATGGAGCTCGGGCAGTGTGGCGGTGTAGCAAAGGGTCTTGGAGTTTTCGTTGACCTGAGTTTTCCATCGGAAGGCTATGGGTTCTGTTAGCGGTGTGCCATAAACTATGGGAATGTAGTTCTGAATAACTTGGGCAATGCGGTAAGCGGTTTCCTTTATCTCTCCTTTGCTTTCTTCCAAGTGCTTTCTTATTCTCTCTATGGGATCCTTTTTTCCAAATAAGCCCATAACTGCCGATAGCATAAAGCCAAAGGCGTAGCGTGGTGCATAGTTAGAGGGAACCTCCACAAAATCCAAACCTCCCCTTTGGGCAACCTCCCTTAGCTTCCCCCCAGAGCTAACGCAGACAACCTTTAAACCTCTTTTTATTCCTTCATCCGCCACGCTCAAAGTCTCTTCCGTGTTTCCGCTGTAGCTAATAGCCACCAATAGCCAACCCTCCCTCACATAGGGAGGCAATTCATAACCCCTCAGAGAGAGGACGGGAACCGCCACTCCTTCCTTTTCTAAAAAGAGCTTTAGCACGTCCCCCACAATCCCAGAGCCACCCATTCCGGTAAAAACAATCCCCTTGTACGCGCTGGGATATATAGGAGTAATTTCATACACAACGAACTGTTCTGGCAGTCTTTCTATCCATTCCTGTGCCTTCATTGGAAAACCTCCCTCTTGGTTTTGATTTTTTATTATAAACCAAAGACCACCTGTTTGCCCGCTTGAGTTGGAAGTGGAGTTTGGTGCCTCAACAGGTTCAAGGAAAACTCAAGGTTGTTGTATAGGGTTATGGAGTAATTGTCCCAAAAGACGCAGGTGCCCGCAAGGCAAAAGTATCCACCGCTGGTGGGTGCTATCTGTTCTGCAATGAGCAAAGTGTAGTTGCCCATGTTGGAGACTGCGGTGTCTTCTCCTCTGACCACCACCTTTATATCGGGCATGAGTGGCTTTATGGACCCACTGCAGGCAAGCATGATCTTTTCTACATTAACTTCGTTTTTTTGATTCTTGTTGTATCTTCTGATTTTTGAGGTTACTATAAAATACTTTTCTCCGTTGTGGTTGTTTATCTCGTCGATTACCTCGTCTGGGTTTAGCTCCATGCCGAACCTTCTTGCCAGGGTGTTGCAGGTGTCCGCTATGTGATCCTCGTTTTTATAGTATCCGCCCAGTATGACCTTTTTTCCAAGCTCCCAAACCCACTTTTCTACCTCCTCCGCTTCCTTTTCGGTGAAGGGAATTTCCGGATAGTTGAACACGATCGTATCATAATCCTTTAACTTCTCCCAACCATCCACCTCCTCTATGATTATGTTGTGTTTTTGTGCTTCCCTCTGAAGGATTGAAAAGTAGTAATAGTCAGTGACGGTGAATTCCTGATGGGTTATACTCCAGCCTACCCTGGTCATCATAGGTTTTTCATTTTATCACACTATCACGCTTACAAAGGACCTATCTCCTCGCCTCACCACTTCTACGCGTTGGTCAAACTTCTCCGCCAGATCCTCCAGATGGCTTATTATCCCCACCATTCTGTTGGCATTGAGCTTTATCATTTCAAAAAACTGAGATAGCTCTTCCCTCGTTTCCCTATCAAGACTACCAAAGCCCTCATCGATGAAAAGGCTCTCTATGGGTGCGTTCTTGGATATTATGTCGCTTACCCCAAAGGCTAAAGAGAGGCTTGCCAAAAAGGTCTCCCCACCGCTCAGGGTGCTTACGCTTCTTTTGTGTCCGGAGCGCCTGTCTATTACCAGTATGTCTGAACCTTCTAAGTCATACTCGTAGGCACCGGCTGTGAATTTTTGCAGGTAGAAGTTAGCCCTTGCTATGATCCTTTGGAGCATGATCTGACTTAAAAATTCCTGAAGCCTGTCTGCCCTAAAGTCCCTTTCAAGGATTCTGTATATACCCTCCTTCCTCTGAAGTTCCTCTTGATCCTTCAAAAGCTCCTCCCTCTTTTTTAGCCCCTCCTCTATGCGCGTTTTTTGTTCCCTTAAATGTCCAAGCTGAACACTTTTGTTTTTGTGCTTCTCTTCCACCTGCTGCATCTTAACCTTTATCTCTTGGGTAGGTTCCACCCCCTCAAAGTTCTTCAGTTCTTCTTTTAGTCTTTGCTCTTTTTCTTTCAACAGAGTAATTTTCCTTTTGTAATCTTCCAACTCTTGCTTTTGCCTTTCTATGTATTCCTTAGGTTTTATAAGTTTTTCTAGCTCTTGCACTGTTCCGAGCCCAAACTTCTTTATGGCTGGCTCCAAATTTTTGGCAACCCTTTCCTTTTCCTCCTTCAGGCTCTGTATGTTCCTCTCCCTTTCTGAAAGGGCGGTTTGGACCTTTTTCTCCTCCAGTTCTACGCTCCTTAGCTGTTCGGAGATAGTGGTATAGTTGTTTCTTATCGTATCCCTTCTGTCTTTGAGGGTTTTTAACTGGATCTGTTTCTCCTTTATATCCTGCTCCTTAACCTCCCAAAAGCCTTCTATTGCTAAATGTTCCTCTATCTCTTTTATTGAGGTTTGCAATTCTTCCCTCTTACCCTCCGAGGTGGATAGCCTTTCCCTCTTGGCGCTCAGCTCCTCCTTTAAATTCTTAAGTTTTTCCTCCGCCTGTTTTAGCTTTCTTCTGTTTTCCTCTAGTTCAGCTTGTGCCTTTTGTAGATCTCTATACTCCTCCTCAAACCTCTCTTCTTCCTCCCATTTATCCAACAATTGCCTTAGCTCCCTTTCCTTTTCCTCCAGGGCAAAAAGCTTGCTCTCTATTCTTGCCTTTTTCTCAAGGTGCTCAGGTTCAAGGGTTTTAAGCTTATCCAGTTCCCTTTTGATGGTTTCAAAGTTCTCAGAGGGCTCGGCGGGAGGTAGCTGGGCAATTACACTGCCACATACTGGGCAAATGTCCCCCTCCTTCAGATGCACCCTTATGTGTTCCACATGAAAGCGAATAAGGGAATTTTCTTTATCCTTTATGTCCTCCCTGATTTTTTCCAGCTGTGCTTCCAAGCCCTCCTTCTCTTTTTTAAGAAGTTCCAAGCTTTCCCTTTCCCTTCTTACCTCATCAAGCTTTATCTTTATGGGATTAAGCTCCAAAAGTCTTTTCTGCTTGTCCTCTAAATCTTCTATCTTTTCCCTTAGCTCCTTTATGTATTTTTCGCCCCTGTCCGTTCTCTCGGTTAGGTTTTTGACCTCTTCCTCCAAAGTCTTTATCTCTTCTTCTACGTTCTCCAACTCCTTTAACTTTTGGTTTCTTTCTCTGTGTTTTTCAAGGGCGTTCTTTAACCTTTCTAAATCCTTTGTTAGCTGTTCTATTTGCACATCGTATTCACCCAGTCTTTCCCACTCTTGGCGGTATTTTTCCAACTGTATTTGGAACTGCTCCCTCTGATGGGAGAGTTTGGCAAGCTTCTCCCTTAAACTCTTTATTTCCTTTATCTCCTGCTCTTCCCTCTGGGAAAGACTCTTAAAACTTTCCACGTAGGGAGCGTATGAGCTCAGCTCTTCCATCACCTGAAGATCCCTCTCAAGCCGTTCCATCTCCTCTGCCTTTTCAAGGAGTTCTGCGAGCTGTCTTTGGCACTCTGTTAGCTCTCCTTGGAGGCGGTCCCTGTGGGATGCAATATTGAGCCTTTCCTGTAGCTTCTTTTTCTCTTCTTCCAAAAGGTTAAGGTCCTTCTCCAAAAGAGTGATCTCTTTGTTTACCCTCTCAAGCTCCTCTTTTGTGGCAAAGCTGAGCTCACGTAGGGATGCGGTTATACTCTCCAAGCGGTTTTCAATCTGTCTTTTTGTCTCCCTTATTAACTCTGCCATTTTCTCAATTAGGGCGTCCATGCCCAATAGCTTGTTTAGAATTTCCCTCCTTTGCTGTGGTCTTTCGGGCTTTAAAAACCTATCAAACTGTCCCTGTGGCAAAAGTATAACCTTGGTAAAGGTATCATAATCAACTCCTAATACCCTTTTGATCAGCTCAGGAAGTTCGTTTGCCTTTACATTCTTGGGCTTGTTCCCTTCCCAAAATCTTACCTCACCCCTTCCCTTCCTCACAGCCCTTTCAATGGCGTACCTTTTGTCCCTGACGGAAAACTCCAAGAATACCTTCATATAGTCCGTTCCTTTTGAAGTCAGGTGCTCATGGAGGTCTCTTCTATCTCCGTGCCTTGGCACCTTTCCAAAGAGGGCGTAGCACATGGCGTCTATTAAACTTGTCTTTCCTGCCCCTGTCCTGCCTTGAATGATAAAAAACCTAAGCCCTGAGAAGTCTATGCTATGCCTTCCCCTAAAGATGGTAAAGTTTTCCAGTTCAAGCCTGATGGGTCTCATGCTGGACCTCGTTCAACAAGTGAAAAACCTCTCTCTCTATCTCCTCGGGAAGGTCTTGATTGTAATTTTGTTTGTAGTATGCCCTGTAAATCTGCAAAAGGTCCAAGCCTTCCATTTCTACGGGAAGCTCGTTGGATGTAGCCTCTGGCAGTTCCAAATTTAAAAAGACAAGCTTTTCACCCAATATCTGATGCAGTTTTTGGGTTTTTAGATTGAGCATTGGGTCCTTTATGTCCGCCTCCAAGATCACTTTAAAGAGTGCTTTCTGATCCTTTATCTCCTCCAAAACCCTGTCAATGCTTTGACCCTTTGCTATCCTTACCTCCTTTAGCTGTCTGTATAGGGAAAGCTCCAAAGCTTGCACCTTTGTTCCAAATTCTTCCAAAACCACCAAATTAACAAACTTCTTTGTGCCCTTCTCGGAAAAATCTATCTGATAAAGACTGCCCGAGTAGTGAGTGGGTGGGACTGCTGACTCTATTCTTTGGTTGAGATGGAGATGCCCAAGGGCAACATAGTGAAAGCTATCGGGTATTTGGTCTGGTCTTATGGCATAAAAACTGCTCACGCTTGCCTCCCTTTCTGAGCCAGCAATCTTCCCTTTTTCCACCATGAGGTGGGCAAGGAGGATGCGGTATTTATAGCCTTCCACCGCCTTTGCCAAGGCTTTTAGATATTGGGCTACTCTGTGGGAGTAGCTTCTGTGGGCATCCTCCGAGATGGTGGTCAGGACCCTTTCACTGGGATAGGGCAGGCACGCAACCGCTAAGTCTTTGTATTGAAAGATCATATCCTCCACCTTTGGGCTTGGTCTGTCAAAGATATGCAATTTCCCTAACTTTTTGATGCTTGTGTAGGCTCTCAGTTTATCGTAGCTATCGTGGTTGCCCGCTATAAGCACCACCTCTATACCCCTTCCCGCCCACTCCGTTAAAACCTCAAGGACCAGACCCTCCGCAGAGTAATCAGGGACCGCCTTGTCAAAGAGGTCTCCCGCAATCAGCAAAACATCCACCTTTTCACTAAGACATATGTCCGAGACCTGTTCTAAGGCGTAAGCCAAATCCTCGTTCCTTGATACTCTGTTTAGGATTTTCCCCGCATGAAGGTCTGATATGTGAAGTAGCCTAAGCATTCTTTAAGATTTTATCCAACTTTTCCACCAAGGGATTAAGTGGGTCCTCCTTCTTCAAAAGCTTTAGCTTATCTTTGGCTTCCCGTAGCACTATTTGAACTACCTCCTCAGGGGCGTTGGCGTGTTTCATAAGCTCTATATCTTCTCTGTCTATCACTCCAAGCTCTACCATGGTGTTCTTCATATAGTCCAGCAGAGGTTGCCAAAAGGAGGTGCCATAGAGTATTATGGGAAATCTGTAAGCTTTCCCCGTCTGCATTAGGGTCAACGCCTCAAAGAGCTCATCAAAGGTGCCAAATCCTCCCGGAAAGATCACATAAGCCATAGAGTATTTGACCAGCATGACTTTACGCACAAAGAAGTATTCAAACTTCAAAGATACATTTTGGTATTTGTTGGGCTTTTGCTCGGTGGGAATTTGTATGTTTAAACCCACAGATACAGTCCCTGCATCATAAGCTCCCCTGTTTGCCGCCTCCATGATCCCCGGACCGCCACCGGTAATTATATGAAAGCCAAGCTTTCCAAGCACAAAGGCAGTTCTGTATGCATGCTTGTAAATTTCGTTTTCCTGACTTAACCGGGAGCTTCCAAAGAAGGTAACCGCAGGACCCACATGGGAGAGGGTATCAAACCCCTCCACAAACTCGCTCATTATTTTCAAAACTCTCCAAGTGTCTCCCTGCTTGATCTTTAGCTCTTCTATGAGCCTTAATTGTTCACTGTTCATTTAGGTCCTTTACCATACCCTCCAACTTTAAAAGGTCTCCCTCTTGGGGTCTGTTTATGTGGTGTGAATATCTAACCTTTGTCCTATTATGTTGCTTAACCGCTTTCTTCTTTGAAGACTTTACAGATGCCTTTTTCTGCTGGGTTGCAGCAAAAGAGGGTTCTGGTAAGGTGATGGTAGAAAAAATAAAAAGGCTTAGAAATACAAAAATTAACTTCTTCATATTCCACCTCCTTTACCTCCGAGGGAGGTGGTTAAATTATAGCATATCCTCTTCCAAAAGAGTTATTGGTTTCCTACCCGCAAAGCCCTCGTTCAGTTCATGCCAATACATTATGGTATCTTCGTCCTCCTTCCAGCAGAGCCAGATGTATCTGTTTTGGTGAAAGCTCAAGAAATCCACCAGTATGGGGTCTATACCCTTTATCACTCCGCCCAGTGCCTCTATTTTTCTAAAAAGGGAATCTATTGCCGCATCCAGATCCTTCATGTGGGATTCAAGATACATCCTTTCAAGGGTGTCCTGCTCCTCTTGAAGTCTTTCGTATGCTTCGGTTAGCTCCATTCTCTTGGCGTTTATCTCTTCCACTATGGGCTTGATCACAACTAAGGTTTCCCTTGCGGTGTCTAAGTCAAAAACCTTCATCTGCATGTTTATTAATTTATGGGCAGGACTACCGTTGAGCAACAGTTTGGAGATACAACAGGTTCCAAACCTATCTCTTTAGCGTGGGTTAAAATACCTTCTGCGGGGAAGGTTATACCATTGACGCCCGCATAGAGGGCATAGAGGTCCATCTTGATCCTCTCAGGTCCTGCGGGTCTTGCACAACCTATCACCACGGGCGTCTTTGGAAGGCTCAGCCTTGCGTGCAAAAAGACCTTTGCACACTCCTCCGGGGTAGGTGGGGGCAAAAGTTGGAACCTTGCCTTTCCGTAGTAAGGCATGACTACCACCAAAACCAGCCCATCCGGGTCAAACTTGGAGATCACGTCTATCGCCCTGTATTCACCCAAGACCTTTCCATAATGCAGTCCAATGATCACATGGGGCACTATCCTGTGGTTGTATTCTTTGAGGAGTGCCAAAGATTCTTCGTAATCTTTCACAGACTTATGGGGCAGTTTATAAACCTCCGCTATGGTCCTATCATCTCCTATCACATCCATAAGCACCGCATCCACGCCCGCCTCTTTTAAGCCCTCTGCCAGCTCCCTGTCTACAAGTCCCACATGACAGGTGGTGATCAGTCCCAGTTCCTTCTTAAGATACTCAATGGCTTCAAAGAAAGGATAGAGCTCCACCACTCCGTCCTTGTTGGAACCTCCCGATATGAGTATGCCTTCAATACCCTTGGCTTTTAGCTCCTCTCCAACCCTTTTTAGCTCCTCCGGTGTGGTGGCGGGGATCATGTGCCAGAGAATTTTGGATGCACAGTGGTCGCACATAAGCTCGCAGTTTTTGCCAGTTATGGAAACATCCACAAACTTCGGACCGGCGGAAATGTAAAAGTCCTCCACCTGATAATGCTTAAAGCCGGGACTATAAAAATAGACCTTCTTCCCGAAGTTCTCTTCCCTTACCTTGAAACCTTCAAAGAGCTCCTCCAAAAGTTCTTGGTTGAGGGGGGCAGAGACCCCCTCAAGGTTTTGAATTATCCGCACTTTATACCCTTTTCGTTGGCTACCTTTGTTAGGGCATCCACCGCCGCCTGTCCCTTAAGAAGCATATTGACCTCGTCGGGGTTGGTGGGCTTTATCTTGGCGATCCAACCTTGACCGTAGGGGTCATCGTTTGCCAAGGCGGGGTTGGTCTTGAGGGCTTCGTTTACCTCCACTATTTCACCAGTTAGAGGCGTAGGCACTGGTCCCACCCACTTACCGCTTTCTATTGTGGCTATGCTCTTACGCCTTTCCACTGTTCTGCCGGGCTTTTTGGGAGTGTATGCAACCAGCCTCCCAGCCATTGCGGCTGCTATGGATGTTAGCCCTATGGTAAAGGTGCCGTCCCCATTGTCCTTTGCCCATGTGAAGGCATTGGCTTCTGGGTCCACATCGTAAAGCAGGTCCTCGGGTATGTTGCACCCATTTACTACTGCCATGCTATACCCTCCTTTATAAGATTTTTAAAAGGTAATTACCTTATCCGCCTCCATCGCCCTGAGGGCAAACTCGCTGGCTGGCACAACACCGTCCAGCTCCGGGATCAACTCCTCGGGCTTGTAGCCCAAAGAGTCTATAGCCTGCTTGCAGGAGTAAAACTTAACTCCCGCCTGCTTGGCATCCTTCATGAAGTCATAAACAGTTTTCAACTTCTTTCCGTTGACGCTCAGACAGTTGGGCTCCGCGGGCAAAATCCTTTCCGCCACACCCTTTTTTAAGAGCCTTGTTCCATCCATGTTGAAAAACATTTCCACATCTGCGTCGTTGGAAGCCATCAACGCAGCAATGTAAAAGGGCGACGCACACCTCCAGGGGGTCTTTGGTCCGCTGGTCATAAGGATCACCACCTTCACAACTCTATAGCCCTCCTTGCCTCCTCTTCTGAAGGAACACCCACAAAGGTAAGCTTTCCGTCTATGATGGTGGAGGGAACAGCCCTAACTATGAGCTTCTTTGCCCACATTCTACCCTCCGGCTGTGCCACATCCAAAACCTCATACTTAAAACCATACTCCTTTTGGAGCTTTTGCCAGAGGGCGTCCGCATCGGGGCACGTGGCACACCACTGAGAGACCAAAAGGATCACATGTTTGTCCTTTCCAGCCATCATGTGCACCTCATACAAATTATATCCCATTCATCTATGTATTCTCTCATCTTTTCTATGGCTTGTGGTCCATAGAGTAGGTCCTTTAGGTCCCTTTCCAGGTCCACCGGCTTCATCCTTACGATCCAGCCCTCTCCGTAAGGGTCATAGTTTATTATGTCTGGCTGTTCTAAAACCCTTTCGTTGCGTTCCACCACCTCTCCTTCCACTAGGGCGTTTATGGGTCCCGCCCACTTACCGCTCTCAAGGGATGCCACCGGCTTTCCCTTCTTTATGTATTTACCCACGTCCTTTATACGGGCATGGAGGAGGCGCCCAGCCCGGACCTGCCCCACATCCGTAAGACCCATCGTCACAGTTCCATCTTCGTTTAACCTTACCCAAGTTTGGGTTTCTATCTCGTAGTATAGATCCAGTGGGATTATACAGCCGTTATATTCCCACTCCTTTTCCATCCTCCATCCTCAAGCCAATCCAAGCCTCTTTAGCACGGGCAGAGGGTCTGAGAGGTTATCCTTCAGCTTCACGTCGTTGGCACCGTATCCAAAAGCCAAGCCCAAGAGCTGGGTGAAGTATGCGGCCGGCACATCCACATCGGGCACACCCTTCATCATGAGCCTGTGTCTATACATTTCCAAGGATGCGTGGCAGAGTGGGCACTCGGTGGCTATAATGTCTGCACCGTTCCTCTTGGCAGTCTGCAGGATCATCATCACAAACTTCTCAGATACCTGCTCGTCAGACAGAGAGTGTGGTCCCCCACAGCACTGTGTATGCATGGGCTCAAACTCTACACTGGTGGCACCCGCAGCCTCCAAAAGGGCGTTCATGTAGTAGGGATGCTCGTCGTCATCGGCAGTTTCTCTTCTCCTTGGTCTTACCTCTTCCTCTTGACCACCCGCGTGGGCATAGGTCCTAGCATAGAAGTGAGGTCTTGTGTAAAGACATCCGTAATAGTTGGCAACCTTTAGCCCTCTGAGGGGTCTTTTGGTCTTTTCCTTTACCTTCTGGGGTCCAGCCTCGTGATAGAACCACTCTAAGATGTGGTAGGTCTCGGGGATTTTGTCCAAGGGGTCCACACCACCCTCTCTGAGGAGGCTATTGACCCTTTCAAAGACTTTGCCATCCGTTTGCAAGAAGTATTCTGCCCTCTGCAGGGAAAAAGAACATCCGTTGCAGGGTGCCACGATAACATCGTGCCCTTGCTTTCTTGCCAAAGACATGTTCCGAGCGTTCAAAAGCATGGTGCCCATAAAGGTCACATTCTTGGATTCCATAGCACCACAGCAGTTGTAATCTTCCAGATAATCCAACTCCAAACCCAGCTCTCTTGCCACTATTCTGGTGGATACATCATAAGACCTTGCGGCACCCTCTAAGGAACAACCTGGATAATAGGCAACCCTTTTACCAATAACACCCATCTCTATACCTCCTTAAGTTAGTGCTCCCTCTTCTTGCATAACTTTTCTTAGAACTTGCTTGAACTTATTCCAGTTCTTGGTCCTTGGATGGAAGAGCATGTGCTTGGCGTTAAGGACCAAAAAGCCAACGTTCATGGACTTTATAGGTTTCATCACCAACTGCTTTAGCCACTCGGGTGTTTCTCCGAGGAAGGGTATGGGCTTTTTCAGGATGGGGTCCTTTACCACATTGTAGCCCTGCTTTTCAATCCAGCCAAAGAGTAGTTCTCCGTCCTCTATCCTTCCATACTCAAGGACCGATTCGGTAAAGAATTTGTCAAACTTCTTGGAAGGATACTCGTCTATGAGACCCTTCTTTGCCATAGTTCTGAGGATCACCTTTAGCACCTCTTCCACTAACACACCCTTTGGACATCTGTGGGTGCATTTATGACAGGACACGCACCTCCACATCACATCCGCCCTTTTTTGGAGCTCGTCAATCATACCTAACCTTGCCAAGTATATAAAGTGCCTTGGGTTGTATCGCTCATCCCAGTAGTTGTGCACAGGACAGGATGCGGTGCAGTATGAACACTGATAGCATTGGTTTATGGTCTTTCCGTCGGGGGAGTTTATGATCTCCTTGGCAAAGTCAAGGTCATAATCGTTGATCACGCGAGGGAGGATGATCAGGTTCCAGTCTCCCGACACATCCACCCCGTCAATGACGAGCCTTTCCTTCCTTACAATTCTTTCTGGCTCTACTAAGCTTCTTTCGTGTATTGCCATGGCTAAACCTCCAGTTCAATGTCTTCGGGTCTTTGAACACCCAAAAGTCGCCTTGCCATGACGCCCGCCGGTGGGAAAAACCCCTTGGCACTGTGCATGGTGGATAGTGTCATGTAATCCACATAGGTGGCGTAGATCATGGCAAGGAAGATATCCACAAAAAGGTAGCCCCTTACCTTTATACCAAAATCAAGGAGCTTCTCTTGGACCTGTTTGTAAATTTGTTCAAACTCCTCGTAGGCCTCTCCGTACATGTGCCTCTTTGGAGGCTCTTCCTTGAGGAAGACAACCGCTCCGCTCTCGCTTTCGGGGTCCCATATCCAGCTGGTCCATAGGACATAATCCTCTGGGAACGTAAAGTGCAAAAGCTCAGACGCCAGATCCCTTGCGGACATTCTATCCACACCCTTTATGGACTTTACAAAATTCTCCACCCTTTCTTCCCAGCTGTTGGCTTTTCCATAAAGCAGGTCGCTTATAGCCCTCTTTAGGTTTTCCACGCCCGTCTCTTCTATGAGCTTTTGCCTCTTTCTCCTTACAGAGAAGACCTTTTCTAAAATGCTGTCCAGCTCCTCTTTACCCAAAGAGGCGAGCCTTTCCTTGCTCAGGTTCTTTTGAAAAAGGAGGGACTTGGCGAGGAGGTCCTTGTAGAACTCCTGGGCAAACTCCTCGCCTTCTCCGAGGATCTTTATGAGATAGTCCCTAACCAAAAAGTCGTCTAAGACCGCAAGCTTCTTCATACCGTTACCTTTGCACCCACAAAGGCTGCAGCCTCCGCACCGGCCGCTTCACCTTCGGAGAGGGAGGATTCTATGTCTATGGGTCCCTTGCAGGCACCAGCTATGAATATGCCGGGTTTGTTGGAGATGATGTTAGAGCCGGACTCTTCGGAGGGAACCAAGAACTTGCTGTCTGGATCCTGGGCAAGTCCCAGTATTTTGGCTACCTTCTTTGTGCCCGCGGATGGCTCCATACCAAGCACAAGGACCACCAAGTCCATGGGCACCTCGGAAGGTCTTTGAACGATGGTGTCTTCGTGCTTTACCCTTAGCCTACCGTCTGCGGGGCTGTAGGTTATCTCCGCTATCCTACCCCTCACATACCTTACGCCATACTGCTCTTGGGGTGCCCAATAGAAAGGATACTCCCAAGTTCCGTAGGTTCTAACATCCATGTAGTAGCAGAAAACATCCACATCGGGATAATGCTGTCTTATTTCCATACCCTGCAGACCAGACAGGGCACAGCCATACCTACAGCAGTGCACATTGGTAACACCCAGCTGTCTGTCCCGAGAGCCCACACAGAAGACAAAGGCTACCCTCTTGGGCAGTTGTCCGTTGGAAGGTCTGTAAAGCCTTCCTTCCTTGGAAAACATCTGTTCAAGCTCTAGGTTGGTGATCACGTCTGGATACAGCCCATAACCTAACTCTCCCTTTCTCCTTGGGTCAAAGTGCTCAAAGCCCGTGGCAACCACTATGGCACCCACCTCGTGGGTTTCACCGTTGGAGAGGGTAACCTTGTAGCTCCCGGGCTCTCCCTCACAGGCGGAGAGCTCTGTCTTTAGTTTGACCTGCACGTTGGGGTTGCTTTCCACCTCCTTGATGTAAGGACCGAGTACCTGCTCTGGCTTTAGCTTTCTGGGTATGAGAGTGTGATAGTGGTTCAGGACAGGGTTTCCACCCAACCTGTCCTCCTTTTCCAGCAGGATAGTTGGGATGCCAAGCCTTCCAAGAATCCTTGCCGCTCCCAAACCGGCAGGTCCTCCACCGATTACCAGCACGCTCTTTGCCATAACAAAACCTCCTACAAAGTATTTATCAAAGGGGGCAAAGCCCCCAAAAAAGCTTAGGACTTAAACAGTGGCATATTGGCAGTGGCGGATGCCTTGGGCTTTCCTGTAGAGGTTCTGCTGTAGGGTTCATAGAGGTCGTATTCCTTGAAGAATTCCATCAGCTCGTCATATTTGCCCGCCTTTTCAAGCTCGGAGATGTATTTGACGGTGTCCTCCCATTCCTTCTTGAGCTCTCTCCAGTTGGTGATGCCCATCTTCTCAAGAAGTGGTTCGTAGTGGGAGCAGTTCCAGTAAAGCTGGATCACCTTGAAGGGATGGGCTCCACAGGCAAGGGCAGCGAACATCACATCAGACATAACCGCCACAGGATGGTACATGCCGTGTGCCTTTCCGATCCACTGGTTCTTTTCAAAGGTGGTGGTGCATCCCGTGTCGTGGGTAACGATCAGGTCTGCCTTTACTTCCTCTGCGATCACCTTAAGCTTCCTTTGGATCGCCATAGACCTGGTGAATTCCCTTTCGGTTAAAATGTGCCTAAAGCCAAAGCCACAGCAGTCATACCATGTGGAGTAATCCACCACCTGGGCACCCAGTGCCTTTACCACTGCGGCGGATGCGGCCGGTCTTTGCCCGTTATAGACCTCTGGGTCGTAGGGGTAATCGTCGGCGATCATCTTGTAGGTATGACAGGCGTTGTGTATGGCAACCCTAACATTGGAGACATCTATGCCCTTTGCCTTACTTTCCTTTTCGTAAAGCTCTTTAATCTTGTATCTCATAGCATGGACCCACTCGGAGTAATGAACCACCTCTTGGGGTATAACGATCCTTCCGTCCTCTGTTAGCCTTCCAAGCTTTTTGAGGATGGGCTTTACCGCATCCCTGAGCTCTTTGTTCATTATGAGCTGTTCCCTGGTTTCTTTGTATGAGCCAAAGGATGTTCCGCAGTGAATGAGAGGATAGTATCCAGTCTTCCAAGCTTGGTGCATGTTCCTGAGCCAAACTGCCGCCAAGGCTACGGGGTTGGAAGTGCCGGAACCGTGATAGTTCCACGCGGTGCAGGAAGTTTGGTGGGGCTCGTTAAGGTAATCAAGTCCAAACTTGTTCATAAACCAAAATACTGAGGCGGGATATCCGGGTATGTTTCCACATTGTCCGCAGGATTTATGGTGCCAAAGCTTGTTGGTGGGAATAAGCTTGATCCTTCCAGTTCTAGTGAAGACCGCTATGGGCTGATGTTCCTCGGTGATCCTGTGTATGAGGATCTCGCCCTTAGCCTCAAGCTCCTCCATCATTTCAAAGATGTGGTCGTAGTGGGCGTCATACTCCTTCACTGGGAAGGGTGGCTCTTCGGGGTATCTGAGGATACCCCCGTGGCTAACATATCCCCATTTAGACTCTAACTTGGCATGTGCCATGATAACACCTCCTTAAGTTTTTTCGGGCTTCAGACCCTTTTGTAAGCTCACTCTTCTTCCTCATAGAGCTCTTGATACCTCTCTTCGTTCTCTTCCACAATGTCCATTATGACGTTGTAAAGGTTTGGGTCTAACTTCTCTAACATTTCAAAGATGCCCGTCTCTCTCCAGATGGTGTACATTTCTATGGCGGTTTCCAAGGACACTTCCCAAGCGGTCTTCACAGATTTACCCACATCAAAGGGAATGGCAAGCCTCTTTGCCCTGAGGTTTTCCATGTTGTCCGCCATCTTGGGACCCCAGTCGGGGAAGAAGTCGGGCTGTAGCATGTCTGCGGATAGCTGGTTTCCGGTGGTCATAACTTTTAGTAGAACCCTTCCGTAAGGTTTTAGAAGATCCTTTGTTGCCTCAAAGGCGTTGCGGACGGCTACTTCTCTCATTATTGCTACAAGCCCACCGGGATTATTCACAAAGGGACATCTAATCCAACAGGTAAAGCATTGGGAGCACGCCCAGATGTACTCGTGCATCATATCATAGAGGACCTCCACATCTTCCTCCAAGAACCTCTGGACGATCTCCCGAGGGGAATAGTCAAAGAACCTGTTGGAGGGGCAAGATGCAGTGCAAACACCGCAGTTCAGACAGCCAAAGATGTATTCCTTAAACCTAAAGTCCGACTTGACCTCTTCCACGATCCTGACCTTTTCCTCCCAGGGGACCATCTTGGTCTTTTCGGAGATGGGCAGGTTGTATCCATATATGTGTCCATCCATGGTATCACCTCCTGCACTTAATAAACATAAACATATGGGTTTTCCCAGAAAAGGCAACTAAAATTTTCTTATAAACATATAAGGATAAGCTTATAAAGGCGAGTAAAAAGGGGGAAGAGTTAAAGTGTAATGACCGCATACTCACCGCTCATTAGCTTGTCCAAAAAGGCTGCACCGCCTATGATACCATCGCACAGTTCAAGATTTACATCCTCTTTCTTATACTCCTCTGTGAGGTCCAGGGAAGGCACGCAGAGGTAGATCTTCACACCAGCCTCCTTTGCCATCTTTATAAAGTCATAGACGGTTTGCTCCACGCCCGGTCTTACCTTCACCTTCTTGGCGTTATCCTTCATTAGCAAAAATCCCGCCTCGGAGGTTATGACCATCTCCACCTCGTAATCCATGGTGGTAGCGGCGGTTGCCAGGAAGAAGGGGGCACCCGCTTGGGGGTTGATAAGCTCTCCAGTGGTTGGCTCTGCCCTAACAAAGAAGGGCACAGTAAGGATGTAGAAAAGCACCTTTTCGTAAGCCATCTGCAACCTCCTTACACGAAGATTATCATTGGTTTTTCTGAGTCCAAAACATGGTTAAAAAAGGCAGCTGCACCTGCTGGTGGCTCAAGACCATCTATAAGGTCCTCATACCTGTAGCCAAAGAGCTCCATGGTCATCTGGCAGGGTATGAGCTTTACGTCTGCCTCTTTGCAGGCTTCTAAAAGCTCTGGAATATCTGCCACACCGTGCTCTTTTATGGTCTTTTTCATCATGTAAGTCATAAGGTCTGTCATACCGGGGATTATGCCCATTATTTGAGGAGGTCCGGGTAATATGGAGGATATGGCGTTGGTTATGGGGTTTTGCATGGATGGTGGGAAGGCCATGGGCATGGCTGGGTTTCCGATGGGGGCAATCTTGAGCTGGTTCATCTTCTGCTTGTGGATAATGTTTAGTCCATAAAAGGTGAAAAATATGGCAGTTTCCACTCCGAGGGATGCGGCGGTGGAGGCAAGGATCAAGGGTGGATAAGCCATATCAAGGGTGCCCTTTGTGGCTATTATGGCTAACTTTTCAGCCATAGCACTCCCTCCTTATTTTTTCCTCACATAGAATACGATCTTGCCCCCCTCCTCTACCACTTCCAAGAGTTGGTGTCCCGTTCTGTTGCAGAAGGCGGGTATGTCTGCCTTTGCGCCGGGGTCTGTGGTTATTATTTCCAACACCTGCCCAGATTGGAGCTCCTCCAATGCCTTTTTGGTCTTTAGCACAGGAAGAGGACAGTTAAGTCCGGATGCATCCAAGGTTTTGTCTGGAGTTATTGTAGCCATCTTTACACCTCCTAAAAAAGTTTTGCAATAGTATTATATTAATCCATCAATTTGGAAGGGTTATTAGAATTTTCTAATGGAGTTATAAGAGAAGGTTATAAACATGTCCTTAAAGAGCTTTTATCAGTTTATGAAGGAAAAGTCCTTGGAGTATTATAGCCAATGCAAAGACATAGGGCAAGACTTTTTTACTGCACCCGAGTTAGACAGAGCCTTTGGCTATGCGGTGGGAGAGCTCACCAGTGAGCTTTTGAAAGATCATCCACAGCCAGCCATTTTGGAGCTGGGTGCGGGAAGGGGAACCCTTGCTTACGATATTCTGAGCTTTTTAAGGTTCTACAGTCCTGAGTTTTTTGAAAGATTGCACTATCTTATATACGACTTTAGCCAGGGTTTAAGAGAAAGACAAAAGAGGCTTTTAAGGGACTTTGAGGATAAAGTCTTTTGGGTGGATGAAGTGCCAGAGTTCTCGGGTCTGGTGCTTTCCAACGAATTCTTTGATTGCTTTCCGGTTAGGGTCGTCAAAGGTGGGAAGGAGCTCTATTTGGAAGATGGAAAGGAAATTTGGCTGCCCTTGGAAGATTTAGAGGTTAAGGACTATATGGAAAGGCTCGGGATGAAGGAGGAAGATGTTGCCTACGAAGTGTGCTTAGACTGTGTGAGGTTTTTGGGGGAGTTGGCAAGAAAGCTGAGGGAGGGCTACATTTTAACCATAGATTACGGTTATTTGGAATTTCCAAGAGCTGGCACGGTGGTGGGCTACAGGGGGCATAAACTCGTAAAGGATATATACTCCAGCGAGCCCTTTGACATAACCGCAAGCGTTAACTTCAGGGCACTGATGGAATACGGCAAGGACTTTGGGCTTGAGGTGGTGTTTTTTAAAAACCAAAGGGACTTTTTGCTCTCCTCAAGGGTGTTTGTTGAAGAACTCTCTGCGGTAACAGAAGACCAAAGCCCGCAAGCTTTGGAGAGGTTATCAAGGCTTAAAACCATGCTCATAAGCATGGGAGAAAGGTTCAAAGTTCTTCTTCAGAGAAAAGGTAGCTGAGGACCTCCTGAAGGCTCTTTTTGTAAGCGGGAAAGCCCTCCAGGTCCGGGCTAAGGCTTATCCTTTTGTAGCCCTTTTTAGATTTCCAACCCTCTAACAGGATAAAGTCAAAGTCAGAAAAGCATCTTTGAACCAAATCCTCCGGCTTCTCCTCCGTGCGTTCGTAGAGGGTGATCCTTCCCGGAGAGACTATGCATACTTTTGGAAGTATTTGAAAGAGTCGGTGGGTATCACTGCCCTCTTTGTCTGTTAGGGCGTGCCCCTTTGGGTCATGCTTTAGATAGGCTACCTTGTAGCCCATATCTGTGAGCCTTTTGGCAACTTGCTCTACAAGGGTTGTCTTTCCGCTGTTGTGATATCCTACGAAGAATATTAGCTTGGGTTTCTTACTCATCGGATATAATTTTATTTATCATAAGGAGGGTGTAGCTCAGTTGGCAGAGCAGTGGACTGTGGATCCACGGGTCGCGGGTTCGAGTCCCGTCACCCTCCCCATTATCAAAGGAGGCGCCCATGGAAGTCCTTTCCACCATTAAAACCATAGAGGATGTCCAATGTCCTATAGCTATCCTGCTCTACGAGGATGATCAGTCCAACCTGGCTTTTTTAAATGACCTGGTGCAGGATGCCAAGCTATTAATGTCTGCGGAGAACTTTAAGGGCAAAGAGGGCTCCACTACAAAGCTTAACCTTTTGAGGGATGGAAGGGTTATAACTCTGTACTTGGCAGGCTTGGGTCCAAAGGAGAAGGCGCACATAGATAGCTTTAGAAAGGCGACAGCCCTTATAGTCAAAAGGGCAAAGAAGGACAAGGTCCAAAACCTTTTTGTGTATGCGGGGGAAAATTTGGACGAAAAGACTACCCAAGCCATAACGGAGGGTGCCATCCTCGGAGATTACCGCTTTGACAAGTATAAAACCCAGAAGGAAGAGGAAGAGATAAAGCTTTCTAAGGTAGAGATCTATAAAGGAGATGAAAGGGGCATAAGTATAGGGCAGATTTTGGCAAACGCCCAAAGGTTTGTAAGGGACCTGGTCAATGAGCCGGGCAATGTGATCAACCCTATAACCCTTGCGGAGATAGCCCAAAAGTTGGCACAGGAGCATGGGCTTGAGTGTAAGGTTTATGATGAAAAGCAAATTCAGGAGATGGGCATGCTCGCCCTTTGGAGTGTGGGAAAGGGCTCTGCAACACCACCCAGGTTCATACACCTTACTTATAAGCCAGAGGGCGAGCCAAAGGATCGTGTAGTCTTTGTGGGCAAGGGTCTGACCTTTGACAGTGGAGGGCTAAACATAAAGACGGGTGATTATATGAGGACTATGAAGATGGACAAGGCGGGTGCTTGCACTGTTTTGGGTATTATGAAAGCAGTTGCCCAGTTAAAGCTCCCGGTGGAGGTGCACGGGATCATAGGTGCGGCAGAAAACATGCCCAGCGGAACCGCATACAGACCCGACGACATCATAAGGGCAATGAACGGAAAGACCATTGAAATAGATAACACGGACGCAGAGGGTAGGGTTACTTTGGCGGACGCCCTTTCTTATGCGTCAAACTTAGAACCCTCTTGGATCGTAGATATGGCAACTTTGACGGGTGCCTGTGTGGTAGCCCTTGGGGAATACACCGCGGGGCTCTTTACCAACGACCCAGACTTTGGAGAGGAGCTCATAAAGGTCTCCAAAAGAACCGGGGAAAGGCTCTGGATGTTGCCCATGGACGACAAAAGGTTGAGGGATAAGATCAAGAAAGGTGATGGGGATGTTCTGAACAGTGGTGGAAGGTATGGGGGTGCCATAACCGCAGCCATGTTTTTGGAGGAGTTTGTGAAGGAGGACATAAAGTGGATCCACTTGGACATAGCTGGACCTGCCTACTTCAAAGAGGAGTTTGACTATTACTCAAAGGGTGCCACGGGCTTTGGGCTCAGAACTTGCGTAGAGTATCTGATGGAGAAATATCAATGAAAATATTGGTGCATGTATGCTGTGTCCCCGATGCAGTCTATTTTCTAAAAAGGCTCAGGGAAGACTTTCCACAGGTGCAGATCTGTGCCTTCTTTTACGACCCAAACATACACCCATACGAAGAATACAGGCTTAGGCTTTTGGAAACCGAAAGAATATGCCATCATCTGGGCATCACCCTTTACGAAGGAGAGTATGACCTGGAAAGTTGGATGAACGCGGTAAAGGGCTTGGAAGAGGAGCCAGAGAGGGGAAAAAGGTGCGAAGTTTGCTTTGACTACCGACTGGAGAGGTCTGTAAGGTTTGCCAAAGAGGTCTCTGCCACACACTTCACCACAACCCTTTTGATGAGCCCAAAGAAGGACTTTAAAACCCTTTCGGAAGTGGGCAGGAGGCTCTCAGAATCTAAAGGCATAGAGTTTTTGGCGTTGGATTACAGAAAGGGTGGTGGCACGCAGGAGATGTTTAGGCTTTCAAAGGAGCTTGAGCTTTACCACCAAGATTACTGCGGATGCATATACGGGCTCTTCAAACAGAAGAAGGAAAAGGCAATGTGGGACCTTATATCCTTTGGGGGAAGAAGACCGGGCAGTAGGGAAGAAAGGCTCTTCATAAAAGAGGTTCGGCTCTTTGCAGAAAAGCGCGGTCTATCCTGTAAGGAGTGTGAGTTCTCCTTTTTAAACTGGAAACTCCTGCATTCAAGCTTGAAGGTGGGAGAGGTAGCCATTTCTCACTATGTGGTCCCCTTTTCAAGGGCTATCAAGGGAATCTTAAAGGGCAAGCCGGAGGAAGTGGCGGAGGATGTCCTCTACTACAAAAAGGGACTAAGGGTGGTCCTTTTGGAAAGGCTTCAGGATAGACCCATTGACGAGATAAACCCTATTTCAGACCCTACCTTTTTGGTGGATAAAAGCTACAGGGAAATGCTCTTGGAAAAACCCATAAGTGCCCAATTGGAGGCGGAGCTAAGCTGGGACACCTCAGGCGTCCTGCTGGTGGGTTCTCAAGGGGCGGAGAGGGTCTTAGGCTTCCCTGCGGATACGCTACAAGACCAAAGGGGCATCAGCCTACAAGAGATCTGTGATTTCATACAAGAGAAAGAGAAGGAAATAAGGGAAGGGAGATTGGCGGTAGCCTTGCTTGGGGCGGAGTCCTTGGGCAGAAGCGGTAGCAGGTTCTTAGAGGAGCGCTTGGGAATAAAGATAGGGGAAGGTCAATGGACGCACTGCTTTTAGTGGCTTTTGCCTATCTTTTGGGCTCTGTGCTCTTTGGGGATGTGGTGGCAAAGAGTAAGGGCGTAGATTTAAGGGCGGTGGGTAGTGGCAATGTGGGTGCCACCAATGTGGGAAGGACTCTGGGCAAGAAGTATGCCCTGTTGGTCTTTCTGCTGGACCTTTTTAAAGGCTTTTTCCCTATTCTTCTCTCAAGGTTTTACTTTGGTCTTGATAGTTGGACTACCTTCTTTGTGGGGCTCTTTGCCTTCTTGGGGCATCTATACCCTATCTTTCATGGCTTTAGAGGGGGCAAAGGTGTGGCAACCGCCTTTGGGGTGCTTTTGGGCGTTTCTCCCTTTTTAGCAGTTCTTTCCCTCTTGGTTTGGCTTTTGGTTTTTAAGCTAAAGGGCTATGTTTCCTTGGCTTCCCTCAGTGCTTGCACCTTTGCGGTAGCCTTGTCCCTCTTTTTGTTGCCCTTTAAGCTCTTTTTGATGAGCCTTATCATCGGTGTTTTTATCTTTTACAAGCACAGGGAGAACATAAAAAGGCTTTTGGAGGGAACAGAGCTGGGCTTTAAAAGATGAAGTTTGTTTTGGGCTTTAACCTTCTGCTTTTTCTCCTCAGGGTTCTCTATGTGCTTTATCCCCCCTTAGACCTTACCCCCGAAGAAGCCCAATACTGGGACTGGTCAAGGCACTTGGACCTGAGCTACTACTCAAAGCCCCCTATGGTGGCATACATAAACTTTTTAACCACATCCCTTTTGGGAAACACCGAGCTGGCGGTTAGGATTACCCCAATCGTTCTATCCTTTTTGATGTCCATCTTTACCTACTTTTTTGCTAAAAAACTCTTTGCCGAGAGAGTTGCAATAATTTCTTCAACCCTCCCCCAGCTTTCCGTGGGCTTAGCCATAAACTCCCTTCTCATGACTACAGACGCTTTGTTGATATTCTTTTGGGGCTTGAGCCTGATGGCTTTTTGGTATGCGTTGGAAAAAAACAATGCCTTTTGGTGGCTATTGTTGGGCGTTTTTTCTGGCTTTGCCTTTTTGAGTAAATACTCGGCGGTCTTTCTTTTGCCTTTAGCCCTGCTTTACCTTAGCATATACAAAAGAGAGCTACTTTGGTCTGCCAAAACCTACCTTAGCCTACTGCCACCCATTTTTATGAGCCTGCCAGTGCTTTATTGGAACTACAAGCATCAGTTTGTTTCCTTTAAGCATGTTTCCACCTTGGCTACCAAGCATGCAAGCCTTTTTAACCTAAATAGCCTTTTGGAGTATTTAGGAGGGCAGTTGCTCTTGGTTTCAATCCTTCCCTTCTTTTTTATGCTCAAGGGATGGCTTTTGGGCTGGAAGGACAGAAGGCTTGGCTTTTTGACAGTGTTTTCTCTTCCCGTCTTTCTGTTCTTTTTAGCCCTGTCTTTGAAAAAGCATGTGGAAGCCAACTGGTCTGGTTTTGCCTACTTTGGTGGCTTTCTGCTGGCGAGCTATTATCTCTCCAAAAGCAGGTTTTTGAAGCCCACTTATGCCCTGAGCTTTGTCCTCTTTATCTTACTCCACTTTAGCCCAATTTTGGACAAGGTGGGGTTAAAAAACCTTTTGCCCCCAAACAAAGACCCAGTCAAAGTGGCAATAGGTTGGGAACTTTTGGGTAAAGAGGTGAGCAAACTCTACACAGGGCAGGAAATAATCCTTAGCCCCCGCTATCAAATATCCGCAGAGCTTGCCTTTTACACAGAGGGAAACCCACGCACCTACTGTATAAACCTTGGAAGGCGTATGAACCAGTATGACCTTTGGAGAGAAACCATGAAGAATTACATAGGTAAAGATGGCATATACGTAGATTATTCACCCATTGATAGCAGGGTTTTGGAGGGCTTTGAGGGTATAATAGAACACAGGGTTTTACCCATCCGCTGGAGGGGAGAGGTGGTTAGAGAGTTCCATATATACAAGCTAAAAAACTACAAACACACAATAAAGGAGGAAGGAATGTTTGAAGGTTATTAGGTGGCTTCTGTCTTTTTATATTTTTGGCTACCTTTTTTACCATCTTACTCCAGTTTTTTACACAGTTCATGTTAATTACGCACCCCCAAAGCCCGTCCCACTGCCCTATCAGAGAACCTGTAAAGTGATTTTTGGTGTAAAAACTGCCCTTGATGAAGGGGTGGGAAGGCTCAGTTCATTGGAAAAGCTGTTGGAGGAAGGGGACATAGCCTTTTCTTTTGGACACTCCATTGACTACTCCCCACGCATTAAAAGAGGCAATGTGCCAGAAGGCTATGGATACAGAGACTTGGGCGGATTAACTCTCTTTTCTTACCTTATCTTTGAGTATATCCCTAAGCTCATAACCTTTTCGGAAAGGGAGGACCCTTACGGACTTTTGAACCCAAAGGATTGCAAACCAGTCCTTTCGGACCTTCCTGTGCTCGTTTCCACCCCTTTGGGAGAGCTTCCAAGTTACTCCTTTGTCTTGGGAAGGCGATGGAACCTTGCCTATCCAGACTGCGATAGCATGCTCTCCTTTTACCCAGTGGTGGGTAGGGAACTCAGCTTTTCCATATACAGCCCTCCAAGGTTGAACCCTCCACTGGATGCACACCTCCCAAAGGTGCAGTTGAACCTTAAGGTGGAAGGCAAAAAGGTGCTAATGCTTGTTTATAGAGACGGAAGGCTATCGGAGATATACGACCAACCTTTGCTTACCCTGCACCTTGAGGAAGAGGGAAGCTATCAGCTAAAGGTTTATAGCTATAAATTTAAAGCCTTTGGTTTTTACTTCGGCTTGAGGTTCGTGGGATGCCTTTCGGAGATAAGGGTTAAGCCCTTTTAAGTCTGTTGATTTGCGAACTTTCTGTTTGGGAGTATATAATATATTATTATGATCTACTCAGAAACTGTTAAGTATGCCCTGCTGGCGCTTGCTTATTTGGCTTTAAACAGGGACAGGCTTGTTAAGGTGGAGGAGATCGCAGAAGCCCAAAACATCCCAAGACCCTTTCTATCAAAGATATTCCACAAGCTGGTTAGGGAAAGGGTGCTGAGGTCCTACAAAGGTCCAAACGGTGGATTTACTTTTATGATCCCACCGGAGGAGATCACCATATACGATGTGATGAGGTATCTGGACGAGGATTATCGCTTAGACTACTGTGCCCTAAGACCGGGAAGGTGTGAAGAATGGGAAAGTTCGCCCTGTATGGTTCATGACAAATGGACAGCCCTTAGGGAGCACATAATGGAATATTTGACCTCCACCACCATTACAGAGTTGGCTGGAGTTGAAGAAAAGCACAGAAAGCCTACTCAGGTAAAGGGGTAATATAATTAATCTCATGGAAGAGGAAAAAAGGGAAGAAGCGCAAGCCCAAGGTGAGGATCTATCCTCCCTCTGGCAGGAAGCATTAAAGGAGCAGGAAGAAAAAGAGAAGGAGGAAAAAAAGGAAGTTTTAACGCCGGATATTCAGGAAAAACTCAAAAAGTTCCTTGACCTACCCTTGCTCATAGAGGTGGTGGTTGGCTCCACCACTCTGACCTTAGGGGAGATTCTGAACATAGGTCCCGGCTCTGTGGTAGAATTGGACAACTTGGTGGAAGAACCCGTGGATATAAAGGTAAATGGCAAATTGGTGGCAAAGGGAGAGATCGTTGTGGTGGAAGAAAAGTTTGGTGTAAAGATCACGGACATTGTGGAAAGGGAGGAGAGGGTAAAAAGGGCTCTTTAATACTTTCCCGTTATGTAGTCTGCCACAGATGAGGCAGCGATTGCCTTGGGTTTTACCACAGGCTTTAACCCCTGTGCTAACACAAAGCCTATCGCCTCTTTGAGGATCACGGAAGAGTTGTGCTGTGGGTTTGGGTTTATGTCTAAATGCACCTCAAAGGGTCTGTTGCCCACCACATCTATGAGCTCCAAGGCGGTATAAACCGCCCTGCTTACCTCCTCCATGAGCCTTTGTCTTAGGGACCTTATGCGCTTTACCCTTTCCGTCTTCCAAAAGACCTTGGCACCCCTGCAGGAGTCTATATGAACCACTATCACCACCACGAAGAGGGTGCTATCATTTACCTGCCTTGAATCGCAACCCACATATATGGCGGTCTTTTCTGATGTGCTCTTTATAAACTCCCTGACTTCGTCAAAGTTCTTTATCTGAGGCATTGAACTTACCTCTAAACTCTACGGGCTTCATGTAGGTGGGTTTAAACAGGATCCAATCCTTCAAGTTCTCCGCACTTTTGCCGTAGCATACTTCACACAAAAGCCCTTCCTCCACCAGCTTGGAGTTATCATCACAACAATCGGTAAGGTTCCAAAACTCGTAATTATCGTGAAATATGAGCTTTCCGCAACCAAGACAACTATAAAGCTTGCAACCCTTGGAGTTCAAAAACTCCTCCAACTCCTGATCTAAAGGCAACTCTTCTGTTTCAAAAACCGTTTGCAAAAACTCCCTCTGCCTTTCACTTAACTCTCCAAGTTGCATTAGTATATATTTTATCCCTATGTTGGTGGATGAGTTTGATGTGGCGGTTATTGGTGGTGGTCATGCGGGCATAGAGGCGGCGCTTGCAAGTGCCCGTATGGGTGCCAAGACGGTTATGTTCGTGCTGAACGCAGACACCATTGGACAGATGTCCTGCAACCCTGCTATAGGTGGTGTGGCAAAGGGTATTGTAGTGAGGGAGATAGACGCCCTTGGTGGAGAGATGGGAAAGGCTATAGACCATACGGGCATTCAGTTTAAGATGCTAAACACCCGTAAAGGCAAAGCGGTTTGGTCTCCGAGGGCTCAGGCGGACAAAAAGGCATACAGGGAGTATATGAAAAGGGTCTGTGAAAGTCAGGAGAACCTTCACATAAAACAGGACGAGGTTGTGGATATTCTCTTAGAAAACAACCGAGTGGTCGGAGTAAAAACTCGCCTTGGGCTTGAATACAGAGTAAAGGCTGTGGTGGTCACCACGGGCACTTTCTTGAACGGACTTATTTACATAGGCGATAAAACCTTTCCGGGCGGTAGGGCTTGGGAGCCAAACTCCACTGGACTGGCGGACTTTTACAAAAGGCATGGCTTCCCACTAATGAGGTTCAAAACGGGCACCCCCGCAAGATTGGACAGAAGGACCATAGATTTTTCCGCCCTTGAGCCCGCACCGGGTGATGACCCACCCCCAAAGTTCTCCTTCTGGACAGAGCCAGTGGGAAGCTATTGGTTTGAAAAGGGAAAACCCCAAGCCCTCTGCTGGATCACCTACACCACTCCAAAGACTCACGAGATTATAAGAAAGAACCTTCATAGAACCGCCCTCTACGGTGGGCTAATAAAGGGCATAGGACCAAGATACTGCCCCTCCATAGAGGACAAGGTGGTAAAGTTTCCCGACAAGGAAAAACACCAAGTATTTTTAGAACCTGAGGGCTGGGACACCATAGAGATCTACCCCAACGGACTTTCTACCTCTTTACCGGAGGAGGTTCAGTGGGAGATGTATAGGTCTATCCCCGGGCTTGAGAAAGTGGAGCTGATAAGACCAGCTTACGCCATAGAGTATGATGTGGTGCCTCCGACGGAGCTTTATCCCACCTTGGAGACCAAGAAAATAAGAGGACTCTTTCATGCGGGCAACTTTAACGGCACCACAGGGTACGAGGAAGCGGCTGGACAGGGCATTCTTGCTGGCATAAACGCTGCTTTGAGAGCCTTTGGCAAAGAGCCCATATATCTCAGAAGGGACGAGAGCTACATTGGTATAATGGTGGATGACCTTACCACAAAGGGTGTGATGGAACCCTACAGACTTTTCACTTCACGTTCTGAGTATAGGCTTTACCTGAGACAGGACAATGCCATTTTGAGGCTTGCCAAGCTGGGAAGAGGGCTGGGGCTTTTGACGGAAGAACAGTATAAACTGGTGGAAGAGGTAGAAACGGAAATTCAAGCTTGGCTTGAGTTTTACAAAGGGTATAAGGTATCCGTTGCCATAGGCTCCGATGTTAGGGCTTACAGTCTTTCTCAACTCTTGACCTCTGAGCGTTCCATCTGGGATCTGAAGGAGCTTGGAGTTAGCGTGCCAGAGCACCCATACGTGGCGGAGGAGGTGGAGATCCAGCTAAAATACGAACCATACATAGAAAGGGAGAGGAAGTTAAACGAAAAATTAAAAAAGCTTGAGGATGCGGTCATTCCAAAGGACATAGACTACGACAAGGTGCCCGGGCTCACAAACGAGGCAAGGGAAAAGCTCAAAAGGTTCAGACCGCTGACGGTGGGGCAAGCCAGCAGGATAGACGGCATCACACCGGCAACCATAACAGCCCTGCTGGCATTTTTGGGTAAGCTAGACTGAGATGCTTCTTATTGCTATAGTTCTTTACATACTTCTCACCATAGCCATAGGGGTCTATGCAAGCACCTTTGTGAAGAACTCAAAGGATTACCTTTTGGCGGGAAGAAATCTTCCCTTCTTTATGGCTACCTTTGTTGCTTTTGCCACCTGGTTTGGTGCAGAAACCGTTTTGGGGGCATCCTCTCAGATGGCAAAGGAAGGGCTTTGGGGAGTGATAGAGGACCCCTTTGGTGCAGCCCTCTGCCTAATATTGGTGGGCTTATTCTTTGCAAAGCCCCTGTATAGGCTGAACCTCTTGACCTTTGGGGATTTTTACAGAAGGTTTTACGGCAGAAAGGCGGAAATTGTGGCGAGCCTTTTTCTCATAGCGTCTTATTTTAGTTGGATCGGTGCCCAGATGCTCGCCATAGGCTTGATCCTAAGCATAGCCACCGGTGTTAGCGTAAAGCTTGGAACTGTTATAGGTTCTTTGGTGGTGGTCTTTTATACCTTTTTGGGTGGCATGTGGGCAGTCTCTCTTACGGATTTTATCCAAACCATAATGATCATAGTGGGGCTTTTGTTTGCTCTCTATGAAGTTTCTCAAGGCTTTAGTCAGATTCCTCAAGTCTTAGCTTCCCAACCGCCGGAGTTTTACAAGTTCTTCCCCTCTTTAAACCTTCAGGAGTTCCTTCTCTTTATTACCGCCCTTATTACCATAGGGCTTGGTTCCATACCCCAGCAGGATGTCTTCCAAAGGGTTATGTCCTCTCGCTCGGAAAGGGTGGCAGTCTATTCCTCCCTCACTGCGGGCTTTATGTATCTAACTATTGCCTTTATCCCTCTTATCCTTGCCATCTTTGCAAAGGTGAAATACCCAGAGCTTTTGAAACTTGACGCCCAGCTCATGCTTCCTACGTTGATTATGGAGCATACCTCTACACTTACAAAGGTGCTCTTCTTTGGGGCACTGCTGTCTGCCATAATGAGCACATCCAGTTCTGCCATTCTTGCACCTTCCGCAATTCTAAGTGAAAATCTTCTGAGACCAATGTTTAAAAACCTCTCCGACAAAGGTTTTCTTTGGCTCACTAGGTTTTCTGTGATTTTGATAAGCTTTATTTCCCTTCTCTTTGCCCTCAGTGGAGAGTCCATCTTTCACTTGGTGGGAGATTCCTCCGCCCTGAGCTTGGTGTCTTTGTTTGTTCCCTTGGTGGCTGGGCTTTACTTTAAAGGTTCTAACCAATACTCCGCAGTGGTTAGCATGGTTTCGGGCTTTTTTGTCTGGGCGGTTTTAAACTATGGCTTTGAGTATGAGTTTTCCCTCCTTGCGGGGCTTTTCGTAAGCCTCTTTGCCTACCTTTTGACTTCTCTCTTAAGCTCCGTATTTAGCAAGTCGCAAGGAGTGGGCAAGCATAAGGTTGATTAACTTCTTAGCTGGGAATGTGCCGAGCTCTCCCTTCAGACACTCCCTCTCGGTAAATCTTTGGGAAGTTTCTCCGAGCACATAGTCGGACTTCAAAAGCACCGGAACAGGATGCCAAGAGTGTCCTTTGAGCACAGAGGGCGTGGAGTGGTCTCCTGTGATCACCAGAACGCTCGGCTTTAGCCCAAGGATCTTTGGAAGGTTTTTGTCAAACTCCTCTATGACCTTGACCTTTCCTTCCCAGTTTCCGTCCTCCCCGTAAGAGTCTGTCTTTTTTATGTGCAAGAAGAAAAAGTCATAATCGTTCCAAAGGCTTCTCAAGGTTTCTATCTCATCTTCTATGGAAGAACCTTCAAAGTTTATAACATCCATTCCCACCAAGCTGGCGAGCCCCCTATACATAGGATAGACCGCAATAGCACAGGCTTTCAGTCCAAACCTCTCCTCAAAACCCTTCATCTTTGGCTTTTGGGAAAAGCCCCTCAAAAGCACATAGTTTGCCTTTGGCTCATCCTTTAAAAGCTCTCCCACCTTATCTATAAACTTCTCTACTACCTCAGCCACCCTTTGGGCGTTGGCGTTCATGGCTATGGGTTTTAGGGGCTCCTTTCCCTCCTTTTGGGGGTCTGTGTCCTTTATTTGGTCTGAACCCTCGGGCAGTGGATGCGAAAACCTTAGCATCAGCGCAAACCTGTGCTCCATCCCTGGCTCAAGGATCACCTCAACCCCGTCTATTTCCTTTATGTTTTCCTTGATCCTTTGGGTTATTCTTCTGTTCTCTTCTGTGGCAATCCTGCCCGCCCTTCTGTCCTTCACTATGGGCTTGCCATCTACATACTCTACCGTTGCGTAGTTTCCTCTTATGGCGATGTCTGTGTCCTTTACCTCAATGCCAAGCCCAAGGGCTTCAAGGATCCCCCTTCCTATTTGATACTTAAGGGGGTCGTAGCCAAAAATGCCCAAGTGTCCGGGACCACTGCCGGGCGTAATGCCATAATCCACCGGGATATGAAGACCTAAGGCACTCTCCTTTGCCAAGCTATCAAGGTTTGGCGTGTGGGCAAGCTCAAGTTCTGTTTTGCCATCCTTTATAGGAAGCCCACCAACTCCATCAAGGACCACAAGCAAAAGCTTGCTACTATTTTTCTGAACAAGTCCTTCAAGCATGATATAATTTTAAACACTATGGACCCAAAAATCTACCTTCCCCCCTCAATGGGCTACATGCAGGAATATGCAAAGGACAAAAAGAAGCTCGCCCAGGAGTTTGAGGCGGTCCTATTAAAGGAAGTTTTGAAAGAAGGCTTCAAGGGGTTTATGAACGGTAAAGGCTTTCAGCAAAGGTTATATTACGATGCCTTTTTGGAGAACTTGAGCAGGCACTTAGCCCTCAATGGAGGCGTGGGCATAGCCCAGTTCATCCTCAAAAACCTAAAGGATTGAGCTATCTGTCGGAACTGCTCAGATACTTGCTCAACCCTTCAAAGATCTTCTCTGGCTCCACCTTATACTCTCCCCTTTCCAGCTTTGCCCTTATCTCTGAAACTTTGCTTTCCAGTTCTGAAAGGTCGGGTTGTGGTCTGCTCTTTGCCACCTCCGAGAGCTCAACCTTTACCGCCTCTTGCCCCTTAACCTCCGCGGGCTTTTCCTTGCTCTTTTTCTCTTGCTCAAGGATATTATTTACCAAGTTCCACAAATCTACCCTTTCTATCATGGCTTTAAATATATTATCGTATTTTTTTAGGGAAGTTTAAGCTAAAAATGGACAGTGTGGAAAAGGCAAAAAGGTTCATAGAGGAGCTAAAGGAGAACAACCATTTCAAGCTTAAAAGGAGCTTTGGAGTGGGGCTGTATCTTTTTAACCTTCTGAAGGATAGGCTTTTAAGCAGCCACCTGGAGCTTTTAAAAAAGTTTGACGCCATGCCCTTTCCCAAAAAGGTCGCCATACTTCAGGAGATAGAGCAAGCTTTAAACAAGGAGGAGCTTGTCCCAAAGGTATCTTTTGATGGATATCCCAAAAAGCCCATAGAGAAGTTCTTTATCTCTCTTGAAAGCTTAAAGGTTTTAGACCCAAAGGAAAAGAAGCTTTTAAAGTCTTTGAACATAAAAGACCTGTATTCTGCTCTCTGGTTTGTGCCTGTAAGGTATGAAGACCGAAGGCTCAACACCTCCATAAAAACCTCCATCCCTGGAAAGGCGGTTGCCCTAAAGGTCAAGGTGGTGGAAAGTTCGTGGGAGCCAGATGCCAAGTATCCCATCTCTGTGCTCTGTGAAGACGGCACCGGCTACCTTAGCCTAAAATACAGGTTCAAGGATAAAAGGGCACTTTTAAGCTTCAAAAAAGGCACCGAGCTTATAGTCTATGGAAAGCTCATGGAGTATAAGGGGGAAAAGTATATGGTCCATCCGGAACTGCTGAAGGAAGAGGAAGCTGGTAAAGTTTTGCCCTTTTATAACATAAGGGTGAAGTCTGCCCAAAGCATGTCTGCCAAGCTAAGGCACATAAAGGTAAGGCAAGCCATTCAAAAGCTGTTGGAATACCTACGATATATGCCCGAATACTTACCCGAGGAACTTTTAAAGAAACACAATCTCTACAAACTGCCAGAAAGTCTGTATTTCTTGCATGCCCCCCATCAGTGGGATAAAAGGTTAAACAGTTGGGACACACCAGCACACCACCGATTGATATACGAAGACCTTCTTCTATTCCAGCTTGCCCTCCAGCTTAAAAGAAGGGAGATAAAATCCCTAAGGGCACCAAAGCTTTTAAAGGCGGAGGAGCACATACAGGAGTTTTTAAGGAGCCTTCCCTTTGGGCTAACCCAAGCACAGCTTAGGGCCTTGGGAGAGATTTTAGAGGATGTAAAGCAAGAGACATCCATGAACCGGCTTTTGCAGGGGGATGTGGGAAGTGGAAAAACGGTGGTTGCGATGGCTATCTCTTACGCCTTTGCCAAAGAGGGTTATCAGTCCGCCATAATGGTGCCAACTGAGATATTGGCTTACCAGCACTACGAAAACTTTAAAAGGTTTTTAGAACCCCTTGGCGTTAAGGTGGGACTTCTTACCTCCTCGGTAAAAACCGCCCAAAGGAGGAGCCTGCTGAGGCATATAAGGGAGGGAAACATCCAGGTGGTAGTTGGAACCCATGCCCTCATACAGGAGGGAGTTATTTTTAAAAGCTTGGGCTTTGCAGTGGTTGATGAACAGCACCGCTTTGGTGTTTTGCAGAGGAAAAGGCTCCTTGAAAAGTCAGAAGAATTCTTCCCCCATCTTCTTGTGATGTCTGCCACGCCCATTCCAAGGACCCTTGCCCTTTCCCTGTATGGAGATTTGGACCTTTCAATAATAGACCAGATGCCCGCAGGCAGAAAGCCCGTAATCACAAGGCTGTTTTTTGACTCCGAGATGGAAAAGGTTCTAAAGCTTATCAGAGAGGAGCTTCAAAAAGGGCACAAGGCGTACGTTATATACCCTGTTATAGAGGATTCTCCTAAGCTTGAGCTAAAGTCTGCGGTGAAGGAGTTTGAGCGGTGGAAAGCCCTCTTTCCCGATAGGAAGGTCCTCCTCTTACACGGAAGGCTCAAAGACGAGGAAAAGAAAAGGGTGATGGAGGAGTTCAAGCAGGATGGGGACATTCTTGTTTCCACAACGGTGGTGGAGGTGGGAGTGGATGTGCCAAATGCGACGGTTATGGTGATAGAATCCGCCCATCGTTTTGGGCTCTCTCAGCTTCATCAGCTGAGGGGAAGGGTAGGCAGGTCCCAGCTTCAGTCCTTTTGCTTCCTTGTGGTTCCAGACCAGATGCGCTACGACCAAGAGGGTTTGAAAAGGCTGAGAGTTTTAGTGCAAACTAACGATGGTTTTAAAATAGCGGAGGAGGACCTGAAGATGAGGGGTCCGGGGGAGCTTTTGGGAGAGAGCCAGTCTGGATACTTTGGTTTTTGGGTCGCAAACCTCCAGAGGGAAAGGGATAGGCACTTCCTTGAGGTGTGTAAAAAAGATGCACAGGAGCTTTTAGAAAAGGACCCATCCCTTGAAAGATATTCAGAACTAAGGCAAGTGCTCTTTTACAGGTATTCGGAAAAGATAATAACACCCCCTTGACATCCTCTAAAAAGGGTATATAATAATAGACGTAAGTTGTAGATTTGGGGATTAGAAACTCCCTCCCCCTCCCTCCCCAAATTTGTTTGCCCCACCGCCCGGTGGGGCCTTTCTAAAAATGAAATTCCCAGAGTTAATCCCAGCAAAGTTCTTAAGAAGGTTAAACAGGTTTGTGGGAGAGGTATCCATTGAGGGCAAAAGAGTTTTTGCACACATAAGAAACACAGGGAGGCTGACGGAGCTTTTAAAGCCAGGCAACACTGTCTTTTTGAAGGAAAAGAACGCGGGGAAGTATCCCTTTGAACTGCTCTTGGTGGATATTGGAAGTTCATTAGTTTGCATAGACTCTACAATCACCCCAAAGCTGTATGCAGAGTTTTTGAGTATGCCCGTTAGGTTTGAGCCCAAGTTTGGAGAACATCGCTTTGACCTCATGTATGACAACAGGGTGGTGGAAACAAAGTCTGTGAATTTGGTAGAAGATGGCGTAGCTCTTTTTCCGGATGCACCCACCGAGAGGGGAAGAAGACACATACAAAAACTCATAGAACTTTCGGAGCAGGGTTTTGAACCTCAGTTAATTTTTGTGGTGCAAAGGGAAGACGCCTTAGCCTTTTCTCCAAACTACAAGGTAGATAAGCCCTTTTCGGAGGCGGTCCAAGACTTCTACGGCAGAGGGCTAACGGTTAAGGCTTTTTTGTGCAATGTTAGCCTGAGAGAAATCAGCATAAGCAGGGAGATAGAGGTTATATTTTTAAAAGATGGCTGAGGTTATAGTTGCACCCCACGCGGGTTTTTGCTTTGGAGTTAAGAGGGCGATAGCCCTCGCAGAAAGGGTTTCCGTAGAAAAGGATGGCAAGAGGATATGGTCTATGGGACCCCTCATTCACAACCCTCAGGAGGTTCAAAGGCTGAGGAGTTTGGGCGTTGAGGTTATGGTGGCGGAGGAGGACGCTAAGGATGGAGATACGGTGATCATCCGCTCCCATGGAATACCACCCCAGAAGGAAAGAGAACTTTTGCAAAAGGGCTTAAAGCTTGTGGATGCCACATGTCCCTATGTGAAGGCGGTGCATCAAGCGGTGGAAAGGCTAGTCCAAGAGGGCTACTTTGTGGTGCTGGTGGGAGAAAAGGAACATCCAGAGGTTATTGGCACCCTTGGGTATTTGCAAGAAGCGGGTGGCGCAGGTGTGGTGGTGGAAAAGAGAGAAGACTTGGAAAAGCTCAAAAACCTTGAGAGGGTTGGCGTGGTTGCCCAGACTACCCAAAGCGAACAGTTTTTTAAAGAGGTGGTGGGTGAGCTTGCCCTATGGGTAAAGGAGCTAAAGGTTATAAACACCATCTGCAACGCTACTTCCGAAAGGCAGGAGGACGTTTATGAGTTGGCGGGAAAAGTGGATGTGATGGTCATAGTGGGTGGTAAAAACAGTGGAAACACCCGCAGGCTCTATCAAATATCCTCCTCTTTGAACCCAAGGAGTTATCACATAGAGACCGCAGAGGAGCTAAAGCCAGAATGGTTTGTAGGTGCCCAAAGGGTGGGCATAACTGCCGGTGCGTCCACGCCGGACTGGATCATAGAGCAGGTAAAAAGCAAGGTTCAGGAGCTTTTGTCATGAAGGTCTTTATGATTGACAATTACGACTCCTTTACCTACAACTTGGTGCAGTATTTTCAAATCCTTGGTGCAGAGGTAATGGTAAAGAGAAACGACCAAACTACCATTGAAGAGATCAGAGAGTTGGACCCCGATGCCATAGTTATATCCCCCGGTCCATGCAGTCCAAAGGAGGCGGGCATTTCGGTAAAGGTAGTCCAAGAGCTGTACAGAGATTACCCCATATTGGGCGTTTGCTTGGGGCATCAGTCCATCGGTTATGCCTTTGGGGCAAAGATAATCCGGGCAAAAAGGCTAATGCACGGTAAGACCTCCCTCATTACTCATACAGGAGAGGGTATATTTTCTGGCATTCCTAATCCCTTTACCGCAATTAGATACCACTCTTTGGTCATAGACGAGCATACCCTACCACCCTTTCTCAAGGTGACCGCTCTGTCTGAAGAGGACGACGAAGTCATGGCAATCCAGCATACAGACTATCCGGTCTTTGGGGTGCAGTTCCATCCAGAATCGGTGCTTTCGGAGGCTGGGTTGGACCTTTTGAAGAACTTCTTAACTATAGCCCAAGGCTATCGTCTATCCATCTAAGGTAATCTTCGTTTCCTCCCAGAATGGGGAGGGCTATGATCTCGGGAACCGTGTAGGGATGGACACTCTTTACTTCTTTTATAAGCTCTTCCAACCTCTGTGCAGAAGTTTTTATCACCAGCAGGCTCTCCCTGTCTCTTTCAATGTTTCCCTTCCACCAGTATATGGAATTTACCTCCGGCACCATATTAACACAGGCACCCAGCTTATTTTTCACTATGTAGTCTGCGATTTCTAAACCCTTATCGGTAGGAACAGTTATTAAAACCACTACATATTTCCAGTCCATGGTTCTATAATTATACCCATGGAAAGGGTGCTTATTTTCAACCCAGAGGGAGACAGAGAACCCAGCAAGAAAAAAGCAGTTTTTGGCAATCCTACCAACATTATGGAGCTCAACAACGTCAAATATCAGTGGGCTTTTGACCTATACAAAACCATGGGCTTTACCAACTTTTGGATCCCTGAAGAAATTCCCATGTTAGAAGACAAAAAGCAGTATGAAAGGCTTCTTTCCGAGCACGAGCGGAGGGCTTATGAGCTTGTTATAAGCTTTTTGATAGCCTTGGATTCCTATCAGGTTAATATGCTAAAAGAGTTTGCCCGGTATTTGACCGCACCGGAGTTGGTTATGGCAATCACCTCTCAGGAATTCCAAGAGGCTTTGCACTCTTACTCTTACCAGTTTATCCTTGAGAGCGTCGTGGAGCCTACCAAGGCGGACGAAATCTACAACTACTGGCGTCAGGACCAAAAGCTTATGGAAAGAAACAAGGTAGTAGCTGAGCTCTACAACGAGTTTATAAAAAATCCCAACGAGGAGAACTTTATAAAGGCAGTCTTTGGAAACTATGTCTTGGAGAGCCTATACTTTTATTCGGGCTTTGCCTTCTTTTACACCCTTGGCAGGCAGGGGAAGATGCTAAACACCGTCCAGCAGATCAAATACATCAACAGGGATGAGCTAACCCACGTGACGCTCTTTAGGAACATTATAAATACCCTCAAGGAGGAACAGCCTGACCTATTCACACCAGAGGTCAATAAGTGGGTTTATGAGTTTTTCAAGTTTGCCACCGAAAAGGAGATTGAATGGGGCAAGTATGTTACCAACAACCAAATCCTTGGGCTAAACGACAAGCTCATTGAAAGGTATATAAAGTATCTTTCTAACCTCAGGCTCTCTCAGATAGGCTACGAGCCCCTTTATCCGGAGATTACAGAAAATCCTATGAAGTGGATAGACCAGTTTAGGACCATAAACGATACAAAAACAGACTTTTTCCAAGCAAAGCCTCAAACCTACGCCAAAAGAAGCGAACTAAAGTGGTAAATCACTCTGCCAAGCTCATTGCCAGCTACTCTTACAGAGGGCTAAGGTACACTCCAAACCATCCACTAAGGATTCCAAGGGTCAGCCTTCTTTTGGAGTTTTTGAAGGCTATGGAGCTTCTGGGGGATGAGGAATGGATGGAGAGCAGACCCGCCCAGTGGGAGGAGCTCACGCTCTTTCATGAGGAGGAATATCTTTTAGCCCTCCAGAGGGCAGACCAAGAGGGTAGGGTGGGTAAAGAAGTAAGGGAAAAATTCCACATTGGGACCATTGAGAACCCAGTCTCTCCTGCCATGTGGAGGGGGTCTCTGCTTGCCACCGGTTCCTCGGTGCAGGCGGTCCAGCTCTTTTTGGAGGGCAATTTAGCCTTCAACCCGGCGGGTGGTATGCATCACGCCTACCCAAGCAGGGCTAACGGCTTTTGCTTTATCAACGATCCGGCAGTGGCAATAAACTACCTAAAACAGAAGGGCTACCACAAAATCCTTTACATAGACTTAGATGCCCATCACTGCGACGGCGTGCAGGATGGCTTTTACGAAGATGACGAGGTTTTTGTCCTTTCCCTCCATCAGTCTCCCGAGTATGCTTTTCCTTTCAACAGGGGCTTTTTGGAGGAGAGGGGCAGAGGTAAAGGGAAGGGGGACAATCTGAACATCCCACTGCCCAAGGGCATCAACGACATTGAGTTTTTGCACGCTTTAGAGAAAGCTATTGAGATGGTAAAGGATGTTTTTGAACCAGAGGTTTATGTGCTCCAGCTGGGGACAGATGCCCTTAAGGAGGACTACCTTTCAAAGTTTGAGCTTTCCAACTGGGGGTTCTTGAGGGCTTTTAGGCTGGTAAAGGATGCTTTCGGAGAGGGTATTTATTTAGGTGGAGGGGGCTATCATCCCATAGCCTTGGCGAGGGCTTGGGCGCTGGTCTGGTGCGAGCTCTCCCACAGGGAGGTTCCACATTTTTTGACTCCAAAGGCGAAGGAAGTGCTCTTAAAGGTAGATTTTGAAGAGTTTGAAGAGGAGGACAGAAGCTATATGTTTGAAAGGCTTTTGGATGAGCCAAGGGAAGGAGAATTGAGGAAAGAAGTAAAAGACATCCTTGATAGGGCAAGGGCTTTAGTCTATTCTTAGTCTGTGTTCCCGGGCATGCTGGAGATATTCTATGAGTTCTTCCTTCTTTTCGTCCTCTATAAGCCCTTTTAGTCTTTCCAAGGACTTGATAAACTCCTCTATTGCCCGAAGCAGGTTCTCTCTGTTTTCCAAAAATATGTCCCTCCACATCACAGGATCCGAGGCGGCAATGCGGGTAAAGTCCCTAAAGCCACCGCCGGGATATAGAAAGAGGTCTATGTTTGTTTTTTTGCTTAGCTTTTCCATTGCGTCCATAAGGGCAAAGGCTACCGCGTGGGGAAGATGGGACACCGCACCAAAAACTACATCATGAACAAAGGGGTCCATGAATTCCACAAAGGCGTCAATCCTCTCCCACATGAGCTTGACCTTTTGGAGGGCTAACCGGTCCGTTCTCTGTGTGGGTGTTAAAACCACCCTTTTGTTTTTAAAGAGCTCTGGGTTGCTGTATTGGACGCCCGACTTTTCTGTGCCCGCTATGGGATGCCCTCCCACAAAATACCCACCAAAGAAATCCTCCATCATATAAACAAGCCTGCCCTTCACACTGCCAAGGTCTGTGATTAAGACTTCCTTATCGAGGACATCCTTTAACCCTCTGGCAACCTGTTCAAAGGCTCCCACAGGCACTGCTAACACCACCAGCTCTGGCTCAAAGTCTTTTAGGGCTAACATTTGAGTGGAACCCTCATCTATCACTCTGAGCTCTTTTCCCTTTTTTATTGCCTCGGGGTTTATGTCTATGCCAAAGGTTGAACAGCCAAGGCGAGACTTTACCGCAAGGGAAAGGGAACCCCCCATAAAGCCCACGCCCACAATGGCAACTCTCTTAAACATTCTCCTTTACCGGTTCTATGGAGGTTTCCTTTTTCCTCCTCCCCAGCCTCCCAAGGATGAGGGAAATTTCATAAAGCAATATGAGGGGTATAGCCATTAGCACTTGGGTGGTGGCATCTGGGGCTATGAAGGCGCCCACCACAAAGGCTAAGACTATAAAGTATTTTCTGAAGGCTTTTAGTTGCTGTTCGGAAACTATGCCAGCCCTCTGCAAAAGGTATAGAACAATCGGCAACTGAAAAGCCAAACCAAAGCCCACGATCATCTTTAGCAAGAAGGACACATAGAGATTTACCGAAAGGTAGGGAGTAGCCTGCAATTGGGAAAAACCTATGCCTATTAAAAACTTTAGGGCTATGGGCATCACCAAAAAGTAGGCAAAACTGGCACCCAAAAGAAAAAGAATAACAGAAAAGAGGGTTACAGGGACCACCAATCTTTTCTCCTGAGGGTAAAGGGCTGGCTCCACAAACTTCCAAAGCTGATAGAGGATAACAGGAGAGGAAAGAATAAAGCCAAAAACCACCGAAATCTTTATGAGTATGAAGAGAGGCTCTGTGGGAGAAAGGGTTATGAGCTGGACTTGAGGGTAAGCCCTCTTTACGGGTTCCTTTAGCACTTCAAAAATATACTGGGCTAAGTAGAAGGCTACGCCAGAGGCAACCAAAAAGGCTACCACGGACTTAATCAGCCTTTGTCTTAGTTCCCTCAGATGTTCCGTCAGTGGCATCTTGGGAAGCTCTTGACCCATTCTCTAACACCTCTTCAGTTTTAGTCTCTTCCTCTAAGCTATTGGATTCTTCCATAAACTCTGTGTTTGTCTCTTCTAACACTTCTTCAGTTTTAGCCTCCTCCTCTAAGCTTTTGGACTCTTCCATAACCTTTCTATTTATCTCCTCCAAATACATCTGATACCTAAGCTCATCCCAAGTCTCCCTTACCTTTCTGAGAAGTTCTCCCAGCTTTCCTGCCAGTTCTATGGTCTTTTCCGGTCCCAAGACGATCATAGCCACCAAAAGGATGAGGATCAGCTCTGGAAAATCCATTTGGGATTATTATAAGCCCAAGCCTTTTCTGATGCTCTTTTCAAAAAAGGAGACCATATACATAAACTTCCTGTCCTCCCTGCATCTTTGCTCCACCTTTTTTACAGCGTATATAACTGCGGTGTGATCCTTTTTGCCAAAGAACTCACCAATCTGAGAGTAGGGTAGGTTTAAAAGGGTTTTGCACAGAAACATGGCTATGTGTCTGGCGTTTATCACCTTTTTCTCTTTGGTGTCCTTTTTTAATAGCTCTGGGTTTAGCTTAAAGCCCTTTGCCACCGTGTTGATTATCAGCTGAACCTTCTTCTCTTTGTCTAACTCTTCAGACTTTGGAAGCCTTTTTATACCACTTACTTTTAGAGTTTTTACAAAGCCCTCTATCTCCCTAACATTGTAGCCAGTGTTTTCAAAGACATAGTCCATGGTCTGTTGGTCTAAGGGCAGTCCATAAAGGATCAGTTTTTGTTTTATGATGCGCCTTTTGGTCTCTTCGTCCAAACCGACCTCTATGATCAAACCACTTTCAAACCGGCTGATGAGCCTTTCCGAAACATCCTTTAGGTCTCTGGGATGCCTATCGCTAACCAAGACGATCTGCCTTTCCTCCGCCTGAAGCCTTTCGTAAATTCTAAAGAGCTCAATTTGGGTTCTTTCTTTGCCTACCAAAAATTGCACATCGTCCAAAAGTAAAACATCCAAATTAAAAAACTTCTCCCTGAACTCTTCCACCCTGTTTTCTTTGAAAGCTCTGACCATACTATCCGAGAAGTCCATAAGGGGGATATAGAGCACCCTATACCGAGCTTTGAGCTGGTTGCCAATAGCGTGTAAAAGGTGTGTCTTCCCAAGACCGGACCTTCCGTATATGAAGAGGGGGTTAAAAAGCTTGCCGGGGTTTTTTGCTACCTCAAGGCATACTTTGTAGGCGAGCTCGTTGGATGGGCCTACCACAAAGTTTTCAAAGGTATATTTATCTAAAATGTTGTCCTTTGGACCTTCTATCTCCTTTTGCTCTTTTCTTTCCCCTTCGCACTCTACCACTATGCTTTTGCCAAAACCCTTAAGGCGGTTGCTAAGGTAGGCAGTAGCCCACTTCTTATATTCTTCGTTGGGGGTCAGGATCAGCACTTTATCCGCCTCCTCCCTTATTAGAAACTGTCTGAAGATCCCAACCGCGAACTTGTCTATGCTCTCTATGAGGTTTAGGAAGCTACCCCCTTCCATGGTTTGGAATAGCATAAGGGAATGGCGGGAGGTTTTGTTAAGAAATTGTTAAGAAATTTCCGTATTTTGGAAAGACCTTTATAAGTGGGTAGCTTTCCATCAAATTTAATCAAAAAGGCTTAGGAACTTGTTTTCCTCCACTTTGGGCTTTTCAAAGAGCTCAAGGTTTTCCTCGAGGTGTTTTAGCTTACTCATTCCCACTAAGGCGGTGCCAACTCCGGGCGTGCTCCTCACAAACTGCAGGGCGGTATGCACATCCTTTTCCAACCCAAAGAAGTCCTTTAGTTTTTGTGGAACTCTACCGATCACATTCCCCTGATAGATGGATGCACTTATGTAGGTGTATATCCCAAGCCTTTGGCATGCGGAAAGGGTGGAGAGCTTTTCTCCGTTTACTTCTTGATTTTTGAGGGTAAAGGCTTCTGTCATTCCCAGGTTGTAGGGCAGTTGAATAAAGCGCATGTGATGGTCCTTTCCTCCCACCTTTTGGACTATGTCTAAAATCTCCCTTAGGTTTAAATACTGCCTTGAGGCGGGCGAGACCCTAAAGCCGCCCCAAGTGGCAAGCCCGTAAAACTTGAGCTTTCCTACCCTTACCATCTCCTCCAAAAAGTAAAAGCACTCCTCAAGCTTTCTCAAAAAGTTCTCCCTCGGGAAAAAGTTTAGCTGTTCCTCTGGGTTGTGAAGAAAGTATATGTCTATGTAATGGGTTTGTAGGTTCTCCAAGCTCTTGTTAAAGCACCACTCTATGAACTTGGCACCCAAGTAGTGCCCCTGTGGTGTCATCTCCTGTAGGTTGATTATTCCTGTGTTTATGAAGTTTTCATAAAAGTAATCCTTTGGGTCCGCCCTGAGGTCAATATCGTAGGGCACATAACCCCCTTTGGTGGAGATGATAAGGTTTTCTCTGCCGAGTTCCTTGGCTACAGCCCCCACATCTCTCTCGCTCTTCATATACCTATACACCATGGCGGTATCCACCACGTTGACGCCCCTTTTGTAGGCAGTCCTTATTACCTGTTTGTAGCCTTCGGATGTGGCTTGGTCAAAGTCTCCCAAATAGGTGCCCACACCCAACTCCGATATAGATAGCCCAAGAAAATCTTTTCTTTCCATCAGTTAAAAGATAACACCTTTTGACATTCAAGCATGATCCTGGAAAGGTTATAGGTGGAACTGCTCTCAAAGAAGGGAAGGGTCTCCTTTATGCCCCTCTGGTGGGCGGAGTGGGCACAATACAAAAGCCTCGCCCCTAATTTCTTAAGCTCTTCTGTCTCGGGTCTTATGGTGTAGTATGCACCGTTGCCCGTGAAAAAGATGATAACCTCTCCCCTCTTTACAAGCTCCTTCACCAAGTTAAAGATGGTGGTGTAGTCCTTTGAGAAGGGATTACTGCTTACTACAAAGAGAACTCTCATTTCGCCTTCCTTATGAGGATTTCCCAGGTGTTGTTGTCAAGCTTGTTTATGGCAAGGACCTCCTGTCCTTCTTCTCTCATGCTTTTTGGCACATTCTCCACGGAGGGTGGATAGTCCAAGACTACCCTAAGCACTTGACCCAGCTCCATCTGCTCCAACACCAGCTTGCTCTTGACAAATGTAAAAGGGCAAACCTCGCCTCTGATGTCTAATTCCCTGTCTGCCATAGGTGAACTACTCCACCTTACAGAAGATTCCGCTTCCTGCTTCACCGAGGCTTTCACCTCTCCACAGGCTTAACCTCGGGTCGCTCCAACCCTAGGTCCCTTGATTATTGGGACGTAGATTAGTATAACCCAAAATAAGAGCCCTGTCAAGTTTTTCGCAATTCATCTCCACCTTATAGAAGATGGAGACTTCTTGCGGAGGTGTGTTAAAACTATATGCCCTGAGTATGAAAATTGAAGAGCTAAAAAAGGTTATAGAGATCCTCAGAGAGGAATACCCAAAGCTAAAGGCTCCCATAGAAAAGCTCATAGCCCACAAAAAGGGAGATCCCTTTAGGGCTCTGGTTTGCACCCTCTTATCCACCCGCACTAAGGATGAAACCACCGCAGAGGTCTGCCAAAGGCTCTTTGAAAGAATAAAAAACTGGGAAGACCTGCTTGCCATAGACCTGAGGGAGCTTGAAAGGCTTTTATACCCAGTGGGTTTTTACAAAAACAAGGCAATGTATCTCAAAGAGTTGGCAAGGCAAATAGAGGAGGAGTTCGGCGGAGAGGTTCCTTCCGACATTGAGGGACTGCTGAGGTTAAAGGGTGTGGGTAGAAAGGTGGCAAACATCGTTCTGGTGGAAGCCTTCGGAAAACCCGCCATAGGTGTAGATACCCATGTGCATCGCATATGCAACCGATGGAAGCTAATTAGCACAAAAACTCCAGAGGAGACGGAAAGGGCACTAACACAAATACTGCCCCAGGAGTATTGGATGGATTTTAATAAACTACTTGTAGCCTTCGGGCAAACGATATGCAAACCTCAAAAACCAAGGTGCGATGTATGCCCCATAAGGGATTTTTGCGGTTTTTTTAAACTCTCTCAAACATCTTAACAAGGAGAGTTTTCTTTAACTGATCCAAGCCCTCGCCCGTTAGGGCGGATATTGCCAAAAACTGATAGCCTCTCTCTGTAAAGTATTTTTCCAACTCCTTTAGATATTCCCTGTTAGAAAGGGCATCTATCTTGTTGGCAACCACCACCTGCTGTTTTTCCAAAAGCTGTGGGCTATACTCCCCAAGCTCTGCATTTACAATATTAAAGGCTTCTATTGGGTCCCTTTCCCTTCCGTCGGATACATCCAAAAGGTGTAGCAGAAGTTTGGTGCGTTCTATGTGTCTCAGAAACTCAAGACCCAGACCCTTGCCCTGGCTGGCACCCTCTATGAGCCCCGGTATGTCTGCAAGCACCAACCTGTGTTCTTCGTCCAACTCCAAAACACCCAGGACGGGCGACAGGGTGGTAAAGGGATAATCGGCGATCTTTGGTCTGGCCTTTGTTAGCTTGGATATTAGGGTGGATTTGCCCGCGTTGGGAAGTCCAATGAGCCCCACATCCGCAATTAGCTTTAGCTCTAATATTAACCATCTTTCTTCTCCCTTTTGTCCTTTCTCCGCATACTTGGGCGCTTGATTTGTTGGGCTTGCAAAGCGGGCGTTTCCCCTTCCGCCCCTTCCGCCCTTGGCTACCACGCAGGATTGACCCTCCTCCACCAAATCGCACAGCACCTCACCCGTGAGGGCGTCCTTTACCACCGTTCCCACTGGCACCTCTATGATGAGGTCCTCTCCGTCCTTGCCCGCTTGATTTTTACCTTTCCCGTGCTGTCCGTTCTGTGCCCTAAACTTGGTTCTGTATTCAAAGTCCAAAAGGGTATGCTTTCTGGAGGTGGCAACCAGTATAACATCTCCACCTTTTCCACCATCTCCACCCGCAGGACCGCCAAAAGGTCTGTATTTTTCCCTCAGAAAGGCAACCGCCCCATTTCCTCCATCACCCGCCTTTACATATATTTTGGCTAAGTCTATGAACATGCTTAAAGCATATGTCCCAGCTTATTTTTCTTTGCCTTAAGATACCTTTCGTTGTGCTCGCAGGCGGGCACCTTGAGGGGAACCCTTTCCACAACCTCCAAGCCATAGCCCTCCAAGGCTACGATCTTTCTTGGGTTGTTGGTTAGTAGTCTCATCTTCCGGACGCCCAGATCCAAGAGTATTTGCACGCCTACGCCGTAGTCCCTTAGGTCCGCAGAATAGCCAAGCTTCTCGTTGGCTTCCACTGTGTCGTAGCCCTTATCCTGCAGGTCGTAAGCCTTTATCTTATTGACTATGCCTATGCCCCTTCCCTCATGTCCCATTATATAAACCAAAACACCCTTGCCTTCCTCTGCAATCTGCATAAGCGCCGCCTCCAACTGATCCCTACAATCGCAACGAAGGGACTTAAACACATCCCCCGTCAAACACTCCGAATGGACCCTAACCAGCACAGGCTCGTCCTCCTTCCATTCGTCCATAGTCAGGGCAACCTGCTCTTCTCCCGTAAGTATGTGCCTGTATGCGTGAATTTTGAAAAAGCCATACTTTGTGGGTAGGTTGGCGGTTGCCTCCCGGACCACGAGCCTTTCCTTTTTTAGCCTGTAGCGTATGAGGTCCGCTATGGTGATGATCTTTAGGTTGAACTGTTTGGCAAACTCCACCAGGTCGGGCAATCTTGCCATAGTGCCGTCTTCCTTCATGATCTCGCATATCACACCCGCCGGATAGAACCCCGCAAGCCTTGCCAGATCCACCGATGCTTCTGTATGCCCAGCCCTTTCCAAAACACCGCCAGGCTTAGCCTTCAGTGGGAACACATGCCCCGGTCTTATAAAGTCCGAAGGTTTGGCATCTGGACTAACTGCCAACTTTATGGTAATAGCCCTGTCAAAGGCGGATATGCCCGTGGTGGTGCCATACTTGGGGTGGGCATCTATGGAGACGCAGAAGTAGGTGCCCTTTGGGTCCGTGTTTCTTATTGCCATTGGGTGAAGGTCCAGCTCCTCGCATCTTTCCGGCGTTAGGCTGAGGCATATAAGACCCCTTCCATACTTTGCCATAAAGTTTATAGCCTCTGGGGTCACCTTCTCCGCCGCCATCACCAAATCCCCCTCGTTCTCCCTGTCTGGATCATCCACCACTATGACCATCTTACCTTCCCTTATATCCTCCAAGGCTGATTCTATGGAACTGAAGACGCCATCACTCATTTTTCTCCTCCTTTTTGGTTAATTGCTTGATCTTCTCCCAAAGCTTATCTAATAAGCTCTGCTTGTAAGCCTGTTCAAGCTCCACCTTTTGCCACTCTGGATCTGGATGTTTCTTTAACTCCTGTGCGTATTCGCCCCTTAATCTCTCCACAAGGGGTCCCCCATAATGGACCCACAGATGGTCTATGATCAAAAAGCCCACCAAAAGGTAAAGGATCCACCGCACCATTAACAATTAATATATTCCTACCGTGGCGGTTTGTTATTTGGGAATGGGTAGTAATGTGGGCGATCGGCTAAACTATATGCTGAAGGCACTTGAGCTTTTAAAGAATTTGGGAGAGGTGCTCTGTGTTTCCACCATCTACGAAAGTAAAGCTTGGGGAGTGGTAAATCAGGGGGACTTTTTGAACTGTGTGGTCAAGTTCAGGACAGAGTTGGAGCCCGTTGAACTTCTGAAGAGGTTAAAAGAAATAGAAAAACTGGTGGGCAGGAAAGAGAGGGAAAGGTGGGGACCAAGGGAAATAGACATAGACATACTCCTTTACGAAAAATGCATCCTTATGCTCAGCTTTTTGGTAGTTCCCCACCCTTACCTTACCCAGAGGGATTTTGTTTTGGTGCCCCTATTGGAACTGGAGCCTCAGCTTGAGCATCCCCTTTACAAGAAACCCCTCTCCGAATATTTAAAGTTTTTGGATGTATCCTTAAAACCTTTTGCGTGCCTTGTAGGCATACAGCAAAAAGCAGAGGATAAAGAAAAGAACCATTAGCATAACTATGGCTCCACTGGGGGGAATGTTAAAGGTTAGGGAAATAACCACCCCAAGGAAAACGGAGAGCAGGCTGAGGATGGCGGAAAGTAAAAAGGTTTGAAAAAAGGAGCCAGCTACCAACAGGGCGGTCATGGAGGGCAAAGCTACAAAGGATGCAGATAGCAACAGACCCGCAATTTTTATAGAAAGCACTATGTTCATACCCGCCAAAAGCACAAAGAGGTAGTTTATAAAGCTGGTGTTTATCCCCTTTAGCTTGGCGATCTCCTCGTTGAAGAGGACCAAAAAGAGCTGGTCGTATTTTAGCCAAAAGGCAAGGGCTGTTATAAAAAAGACAAAAAGGCTTACATAGAGCTCCTCCCTTGAGACCGCCAAAAGGCTACCAAAAAGGTAAGAATATATATTTGCACTCAGGTTTTCCTTCATGGCAGACACGATGACCGCCAGGGCGGTGCCAAAGGAAAAAAACAAAGACAGAATGGTATCCGAGGGGAGCCTTTTGCTATCCATCAAAAACTGAAGGAGCACGGAGATCAGGGCTACATAAAAGAGTGTAAATAAAGTGGGCTCAAGTCCCAGCAAAAAGGCTATGGCAATACCACCAAAGGCGGAGTGGGAAATGCCCGCACCGAGCATGGAGAGCCTTCTCATCAGCAGATATACACCCACCATAGAGCAGGAGAGGGCTATCAAGAGCCCCGCCAAGACACCTTCATAAACAAAGCCAAGGGTGTTAATGAAGTCCATAGAGTTCCCTTATGATCTGTCCAAAATCCTTTGGATAAACCAACCTGCATTCAGGCATGCCAAGACACAGCATCCGGCTTGCGTTTCTCATAACAAAGCCAAGGTCGTGGGAGACTACCACCACCGTCCTGTCCTTGGAAATTTCCCTTAGCACATACTCTATGTGTTCTTGGGCGTGTATGTCCAAGCCTGTCATGGGTTCATCCAGTATAAGCAAGGATGGGTTTTTTGTAAGCGCCAAAGCCAAGAGGACCTTTTGCTGTTCTCCGCCAGAGAGCTTCACAAACTGCCTTTTTAGGAGGTTTTCCAAGTGCAAGAAGGCTATGATCCATCCCACCTTTTCCCTTTTGGCTACCTTTCTTAAAAGCTCCTCCACAGTGCCCGTCCAAAACCTCTCCACGCTGAACCTCTGTGGCACATAGCCGAGCTTTTCCCATTCATTGAAGTGCCCCAACTCCCTTCCGAAGAGGAAGACCTTTCCTGCCTTTGGGCGTAAAAAACCCAGCAAAAGCTTTAAGAGGGTGCTCTTTCCTGCACCGTTGGGACCTACCACGCAGAAAAACTCTCCCTCATATACAGAAAAACTCAAGTTCTCTATAAGGTGCTCATTGGGACTGTATCTAAAGGTCAAAGATTCTACCTTTATTACCTCTTGCAATCCAGTCCCTCCACAAAGGCGGAGAGGTTTCTCTCCATTATAGAAAAGTAATCATCCCCCTCCTTGGTGGGATAAAGGGATGTGTTTATGGTGTATATTTTGGCGCCCGTTTCCCCTTGCACCTTGAGGACAGCCTTTCCCTGATAGCCCTCCTCCACAAAGAGGGACTTTACGGACTCTCTTTTCATCAGGTTTATAAGCCTGAGAAGTTCCGAGGGCTTTGGCTCCTCCTCACCATGGACACCCCTCAGACCTTCTGCCCTCAACCCATAATCCCTTGCCAAATATCTCAGAGATAGATGGGTGGATACAAGCCATCTGTTTTTGCATTGGTTCAAACTTTGGCGGTATTTTTCATCCAATGCCTTTAACCTTTTGGAGAACTCTCTGTATTTTCTCTCGTAGATACTTTGATTTTTTGGGTCCATTTTCAAAAGTGCCTTGTAGAGATGAGCCACCACCGCTTGATAGGACTTGGGAGACATCCAAAGGTGTGGGTCCTTGTCTATTAAAGGCAGGTTTTGATTGAGAAGGTAAAGTCTTTCCTTTGGCACGGGCAACTTTCTCTCCCAGTTTTCCAAGCCCAAGGTAAAGATGTACTTTGCCTCTTTTAAGTTCCTAAGGTCTTGGGGCTTTGGCTCGTAGTGATGCACATCGGTCCCTGTGGAGATAAGGACCTTTACCTCATAAAGCTCTCCCGCCAAATAGAGCAAGGGATAGTATATGGGATAGGTAGTTGCCATCAAAAGTTCCCTCGGCAGGGCAAAGGAGAAAAGCAGGAGGAGAAGGAAGAACAAAGTTTTCATTCTATTCTATTTTAAAAACACCGCTTAAGAACCTCTCAACAAAAGCATCCTCGCTTACGGGTGGAGAAAAGTAGTATCCCTGAAAACGGTCGCACCCTAAATTCTTTAGGATTTCATACTGTCCTTGCGTTTCCACGCCTTCCGCTATGGTTTTCATGCCAAAGGTCTTGCCTATCTCCACAATGGCAAATACAAGCTTCCTCGTTTTTTCGTCCTCCTCCAGCCTTCTGACAAATGATATATCTATTTTTAAAGAGTGGGCGGGTAGGTCAGAAAGATAAGAAAGGGAAGAGTATCCCGTGCCAAAGTCATCTATGGAAAGCTCGCCACCCAATTCTATGAACCTACGCAGGGTTGCGTCTTGGTTGAAAACCTCAAAAAACTCCCTCTCTGTTAGCTCCAACTCCAAGCGTCTTATAAAATGCTCGTCATAAAAGAATTCCTTCAAAAGGTCAAAGTTGGAGGGGGTCAAATTTACGCATACCCTAAAATCATCACTCACCAAGCCCTTTATTCTGTGGATGAACTCTTGAGCCTTTTTTAGAACAAAGTTATCAATTTCCCTCATCAAGCCCATAGACTCTGCCAATGGTATAAACAAGCTTGGGGGGACAAAGCCCTTTTTCTTTGAATGCCAACGGATAAGTGCCTCCGCCCCTTCTACCTTTAAGGTTTTTAACTCCACGATCGGTTGATAATACAGTAAAAACTCACCCTCCTTTAAAGCGGTGTGGATCTCCTGCTGTAATTCTGTGAGCTTTTGAAACTCCTCTTCCACATTGCTGTCATACATGCAATAGCCGTGCTTTCCAGTTTTTTGGCACTTCTTAAGGGCTAACATGCCTTTTTCAAAGAGGGACCTACCGTCCTGGGCATCCTTGGGATATAGGACAAGGGACATATTGGTATATAACCTTACTTCCAAGTCTTCAAGCACTATTTCTATTTCCTTTAAGCTTTCCATTCTCTCGATGATACGCTGTAGGTCTTTGTCAAATAGTCCCACCACGCAGAACTCATCTGCCCCGCTCCTTCCAACAATATGCGCCTCTGGGAACATCTCCCTGAGTTTTCTTACGAGGGCTATCAAAACCCTGTCTCCAACCCCAACGCCATAGCTTGCGTTTATAAAGCTGAAGTTAAATATATCCAGCATAAGAAGGAAAAGTTTTTTATCATACTGCTTTGCTACTTTTATGCTGTAGTCCAGCTCTTCCAAGAGAAACTTCCTGTTTGGCAATCCAGTTAAAGCGTCGTAAAGCTCCCTTCTCTGAATTTCTTCACTTAAACGCAATCTTTCAATGGCTAACCCGATCTCATTGGCTACATACTCAAAGGCTTTTATTTCCTCCTCTGTAAAATAGTTTTTCTCCGGAGAGTAGAGGTTTATGACGTATTCTACCTCACCCTTCACCTTTATTGGCACTGAGACGCTCGACCTAAAGCCAAAGCTCAAAGCCCTTTCCCTCCAAGGGGCGTATTCGGGAATGCTTTCAAGGTCGTTGAAGGCAACTGTCTTTCCCGTCAAGAATGCCCTGCCCGTTGGACCTTTGGACAGAGGGCTTCCTTCCTCAAGGCTAATTTGGACGTTCTTTAGGTATTCTGTGCTACCCACTCCATACATCACCTCCACATAGTTCCCCACCCTTTTCCCTACCCATACGAGCTTCCACTCCCCTACGCTGTAAAGTAGATGGCATACCTTTTCAAGGATCTCATCTTCGTCCTCATACGATCTTGTTATTTTGCTTACTTCTTCGGATATGAGCTTTGCCCTTTGTAGCCTTATTTCCTCTGTGGCATCGTACCCCAAGGATAAAAAGCCCACCAATTTCTTCCTTTTGAAAATGGGCATTATGGTTTCTCTCTGGTAGTAAATCTCGCCGTTCTTTTTGCGGTTTATTATTATGCCTCTCCAGACTTTGCCGGAGAGGATAGTTTTCCAAAGCTTTCTGTAAACCTCTTGGGTATGATAGCCAGACTTTAGAAAGGACATCTTCTTTCCCACTGCTTCAGAGGCACTGTATCCTGTCATTCTCTTAAAGGCGTCATTTACAAACCTAATTAGACCGCTCTTGTTTGTTATGATCACCGAGATGTCGGAAGAAATGAGCGCTTCCCTGAAGAGACCAATGTAGTTGAGCTCTTCCAATCTTAGGGTCTTCCCGTAGCTTTTCTCAAGGAGCTTTTTTATTTTCTTTAGCTGTGTTCTCTCTTCCTCTGAAAAACTTCTCCTGTTTTTGAATTCCACGCATATTACACCTACCACCTGCCCTCTGTATCTGAGGATAAAATCCACGGAGGAATTTATACCAAAGGGCTTCCAGTATATCTCAGACAGCTCAGAAGACGCCCTGTTTTTATGAACATCCTCCAAAAACAGCATATGTCTTTTAAGCAAAGCTCGGTAATATCTTGAAGCCTGATTTAGGTCTAAGCTTTTTAATTGGTCAAGGATGTAGTCGTCCTTTTCTGCGTCGTAGTTAAAAACCGGCACCAAATGGTGATCCTCTATAAGCCAAAAATTGCACCTGGTAGCGGAGGTTGCCTGGCAGAGGAGCTTGAGAACTTTGGAAAGGGAAGAATAAAACTCAGTGCTTTCTATAAGCTTTTCCAATTCTGACCACATGTCCATTATTTGATTTTATACCCAAAGCCCTGCTGTAAGCTAACAAACATCAAACTTAGATTTTAGCCTTAAAATTTTCTGTGTCAATGGGTTTGTGTTTTTAGAACACACTCCTCGTTTTTCTCGCCAGCTCCTTCAATCTCTCTATCCTTTTTTCGGTGGATGGGTGGGTGGAAAAGAGCTCCCAAATTCCTCCGCCCTTGAGTGGGTTTTCAATAAAAAGATGGGCAGTGCCTTGATTGACCTCTGCGGGTATGCTATGCACATAGTTGTGTATTTTTTCCAGAGCCCTTGCCAATGCTAACGGGTCTCCACTGATTTTAGCCCCGGTTTCATCAGCCAAGTACTCCCTTGAACGAGAGATCGCCATCTGGATGATCATGGCTATTATAGGTGTGATTATGATGAGGGCTATGCTTCCTATTATGGAAAGGGGGTTGTTGTTTTCTTCATCCCTTGAGTGTCCAAAGATAAGTGCCCATTGGAGCATATTAACAAGGTAGGATATTGCTCCCGCAATGGTTGCCGCCATGGTCGCCACCAGCACATCCCGGTTTTTTATGTGCGCTAGCTCGTGTGCCAAAACTCCTCTTAGCTCATCCCTATCAAGGAGCTGAAGGATACCCGCAGTTACTGCCACCGCAGAGCGGCTGGGACCCCTACCGGTAGCAAAGGCGTTGGGCTGTTCCATGGGAACAAGGTATATTTTGGGCTTTGGTATGTTTGCCCTTTGGGCAAGCTCTTCCACCATCCGATGTAACCAAGGAGCTTCTTCTTCCGTTATTTCCCGGGCACCATACATTGCCAGCACAATCCTGTCTGAGAACCAGTAGGCTATAAAGTTCATAATACCTGCCAGTATCAAGGCAATGGTCATGCCCATTTTGCCACCTATCAAATTCCCCACAAAAAGGAAAAGACCCGTCAAAACACCAAGCAACAGCACGCTCCTAATCATGTATCCCATGGGTATGCCTCCAGGAAAGTTTTTAAATATATTCTAATGTTTACCGCCAGTTTTTCAAGTCCCTTTCCATCTGTCTCTTTATGTCCCTTTCTCTGAGCTCCTCTCGGCGGTCGTAGGTTTTCTTGCCCTTTGCCAAGGCAATTTCCACCTTTACCTTTCCGTTTTTGAAGTAGACCCTGAGGGGGATTATGGTAAATCCTTTCTGCTGGACCTTGCCCAAGAGCCTGAGGATCTCCCTTTTGTGCAAGAGCAATTTTCTCTTTCTGAGGGGGTCGGGGGGCTTCAGCGTGGCATACCTGTATGGGGCTATGTAGAGGTTATAGAGCCACGCCTCTCCGTTTTCTATACGCACAAAGCTGTCTTTGAAAGAAACAGTTTGTTTGTTTCTGAGGGCTTTGACTTCAGAACCCTCAAGCACAATGCCGGCCTCGTAGGTTTCAATGATCTCATACTCTGCCTTTGCCTCTTTGTTGAAGGCTACAGTAAATTCTCCAGTCTTTTTCAAGGTGTTAATATTATACAGGTGCTGAATGGAAAGGGAGAGGTTTTTTAAATACTCCGTGCTGACGAGCACCATTGGGCTTTTGGTGGTAGTTTTTTATATCCTCTCGCCCTTTATTACACCCATCCTCTGGGCTCTGGTTTTCTCTTTGGCGCTCTATCCAGTTCATCAAAAACTGAAAAGGTCCCTCCCATGGGCAACCCTCTCCGCCTTAATTCTCACCCTGCTTACCTTGCTCGTTATAGTGATCCCCTTTGGAGTCTTGGGTGCCATAGTTCTAAACCAAGCTGTAGAGCTCTCTTTCCACCTTTTGAACTTTATTCAAAATCATACCTACCAGCAGTATCTGAGCGATTTGGAAGCCCTGTTGAAAAAATTCTTCCGACAAGAACAGGTGGATGTCCTTTTGAACTATATAAAATCCGAAGAGTTTAGGTCTTTGGTGGTGGGAATGCTCAAGGGCACAAGCCAAAAGCTATTTCAACTTTCCACAAACCTATTCACCTTTGCCCTCTCCTTTATCTTTAAAAGCTTTATCTTCTTGCTTACCCTCTTTTTTATTTTGAGGGATGGCGAAAAGTTTGCAAGCTTTATTGAAAGATTTATACCTATGCACGAGGAGGATGTTAGGGAAATTTTTGGCACTGTTTATAAAACTGTTCTGGCTACTGCCTACGGTTCAGTGGTTGTGGGCTTTATCCAGGGATTGCTCGGTGCTATTGGTTATGCTATAGCGGGCATTAAATACTATCCTCTTTTTGGTCTTGCCACCTTTTTTGCCTCCTTTGTCCCACCCTTTGGTGCAGGCGCCGTCTGGGTACCGCTGGTGGCTTATCTGTTTATCACCCAGAGCATAAAGTCTGCCATTTTTTTACTGATCTGGGGGATGTTCATAGTTTCCACCGTTGATAACATCATCCGCCCTCTTATTATGAAGATTGGCGTGCAGATGCCATACATCGTGCTGTTCTTTTCCATCTTGGGAGGGATCATCGCCTTTGGCTTTGTGGGAATATTCCTGGGACCTATAATCTTTACTACGCTGTTTAGCCTTTTTGTGATTTACGAGAGAAGAATTTTGAAGTAAAGGCTCATCTAATGTATAGCCTTTCTATGAGAACTAAGATATCTTCAAAGAGTGCATTGGCGGTATCCTCTGTGTCAAGCTTTATTACAACCCTTTCTACGCTGTCCGTTTGGATAACTAAGTTATTTTTTGATACATACAAAAAAGCCATGTGGGAGTATGGCACCGCTACCTTGCGGTTTTCCTCCTCGTAGATAAGACACCTATCCTCAAGTTTTACTCCAAACATTAAATACCTTTCGTTTCCTTTCATTCCTTTAAAAACATTGCATAAAAGCCGTAGGCGTAGGGTCCCACTTCCACCACCCTTCCTACCCTCAAACCCGCCTCTTCTAAGATCATACCCACCTCCCACTCAGAATAAACCTCCTCCGGTGGTGGTCCTTTGTCCCTCTCCTCCTTTTTCCAGTCTATGAGGGCAAGGTAGCTAATGGGTTTGCTTACCCTTTCAAGCTCTTTTAAAAACTTAACAGGGTCCTCTAATTCATGAAAGACAAAAGCCATGTATGTGAAATCTATCGTGTTGTCTGGGAGTGGGATTTTGTTCTTTTGGGACATCAGCACCTCCACGTTTTTTAGCCCAAGCTGGCTAACTTTGTTCCTTGCATACTCCACCGCCTCTGGGCTTATGTCTATGGCATAGACCTTTCCGCTATCTGAAACCATCTTGGAAAGGTAAGGTAAATAAAAGCCTGCACCTGTGCCCACATCAAGGACTGTTATGCCGGGCTTTAACCCAAAGGATTTGAGAACTGCCTCCGGGTCAAAGAGGCTAAGCCTTTCTGGGTCGTCTAACTTCTTCAGTTTTTCTGGGTCAAATTTGTGCATGTTAAGATTTTATCATGCTCGGTATTATAGGTGGAAGTGGGCTTTATAGAATGGACGGGCTAAAAAATCTCAGGGAGGTATCCCTAAACACACCCTTTGGAGAACCCTCCTCTCCAGTGGTCTTGGGTGGGTTAAGTGGAAAGCAAGTTGCCTTCATATCAAGGCATGGGCTCAACCATCAGTATCCTCCCTCCCTTGTGCCATACAGGGCAAACCTTTGGGTTTTTAAAGAACTTGGAGTAAAAAGGGTTTTGGCCATTTCTGCGGTTGGGGCTATCAATGAGAGGTTTAAGCCGGGGGACTTTGTGGTGGTGGATGACCTCATAGATTTAACCAAGAGGCGGGAAGACACCTTTTATAAGGGCTTTTATTCGGTGGATGCACAAGGGGAGGACAAACCCTCCAAGCTCTTGAGGGGAAAAAAGGTAGTTCATGTGGATATGACGCGGGCTTATTGCCCTCAGATGAGAAAGGTTTTGATTGAAACCTTGGAAGAGTTAAAGCTCAGCTATCACCCTGCGGGCGTCTATGCCTGCACGGAGGGTCCAAGGTTTGAAACACCTGCAGAAATAAGGGCTATAAAGCTGTTGGGTGGAGATGTGGTAGGTATGACGGGCTATCCGGAGGTTGCCTTGGCAAGGGAGCTCGGTATGTGCTATGCAAGCCTTTGTGTAGTGGCAAACCCAGCGGCAGGCATTGCAGGCTATCGTCTAACCAGCGAGGAGGTTATTTTAATGATGAAAAACAAAGAGGAGGAAATAAAGGAGGTGCTAAGGCTCTTTGTAGAAGAGCTCCCAGAGGAGAGATTATGCAAGTGCGAAGAATCTTTGGAAGGGGCGGAGGTCTAAAAAAGCCCGTTACCTCTTAGTGAGAAAAAATCCCTTTGGTTAATGATAATATGGTCTAAAAGTTCAAAACCCAACAGCTCGCAGGCTTGCTTTAGTCTTTTGGTGAATTCTATGTCTTCCTTTGATGGTCTTGCGTATCCCTTTGGATGGTTGTGTAGGACGATCAGAGAACTGCATGCCTTTTTTACGGCGGTGTAGAGTATGTCCTTTGGCTCTGCATAGAGGGAGTTCATTTTGCCTATGGCAACCACTTCGTAATCTACCACCTTGTTGGTTGGTGTAAGATAGAGGGCAATGAGATGTTCCCTCCTTTCGTCAAAGAGCACCTTTTTTCTGACAAAATTGTAGGCATCCTGAGGGTTGGAAATTTTAAAGTCTCCGTATGGGTCGTTTATCCTTTTGGCAAGCTCTATAACTGCTTTGAGTTGGCAAGCCTTGGCAAGACCTAAACCTTTGATTTTACTACTTAACTCTTCCACATCCATAGACATCAGCGTTTCCCATCCTAAGCCAACCACCTTGCTTGCCAAGGTTATAACATCCTCACCCTTTGTGCCAGAGCCAAAGATAACTGCCAATAGCTCCTCATCCGATAGGGCAGACGCACCAAACTTGGAAAGCTTTTCCCGAGGGCGCAGGTCCTTGGGTAGTTCTCTTATAGACTTCTTTGGATACATCAGGAACCCAGCATAAAATCTAAGATGGACGCCTCTATCTGCACTTCCCAATCCTGAAAGCCCTGCTCTTTGTTGCTTATTTGCAGGTATCCATCCCTTTCCAAATAGAGGATCAGCTTGGCTAAGTTGGCAAGACCGCAGAGCCGGGCGCATTGGAGGTTTGTGAGCTTTACCTTTGGAAAGGGCGTTTCTGCTTCCTTGTAAATCCTCAAAAGTTCATCTCTCAGATGGTAATACAGGTTCTCCAAATCACACATTCAATACCTCCTTCGCAACATCTTGGTCTTTAAAGGGATATTTTACTCCCTTTATTTCTTGGTAATCTTCATGTCCTTTGCCCGCTATGAGGACTACATCTCCCTCTTTGGCGTTCTGCAGGGCAAACTTTATTGCTTCTTTTCTGTCCTTTTGCACAAAGACCTTTTGCTTCTGCTCTATACCTTTCAAAATGTCCTCTATTATAGCTTCGGGTTCTTCCCACCTTGGGTTGTCGGAGGTTATAACCACAAAGTCTGCCCACTTTTCCGCAACCTTTCCCATTAAAGGTCTTTTGGTCTTGTCCCTGTTGCCACCGGCACCAAAAACCACCCACAACCTACCCTTTGTCAGCCTTCTGGCGGTGATCAAAACCTTCTCCAAGGCGTCTGGCGTGTGGGCATAATCTACTATTGCCAACTTCCCTTCCTTGAAAAAGGTCTCAAACCTGCCGGGAACGATTACCCTTTCTATACCCTGTTGGACTGTCTCCGCATCCAAGCCAAAGAGAAAGCCCACGAGGACGCCCAAACTGAGGTTGTAAGCCTGAAATTCACCCCTTAGGTTGGAGGAGAATTTGTAGGTCCTGCCTTCCCACTCAATGGTAAGCCTGCTACCCTCAATGGATGTCTCAAAGTCTATTATTTTGAGGTTTCCCTCCCTTCCGTAGGTTATGGCTTTTCCTTTGAGTTCTTTCAAAATTCGCCTACCGTATTCATCGTCTATGTTTATTAAGGAATACTCCTGCGGGTATTCCACAAAAAGCCTCAGCTTTGCCCGAGAGTAGTTTTCCATAGAGCCATGATAGTCCAAATGATCCTGAGAGAGATTGGTAAAGGCGGTTATAAAAAACTTTGTGCCCCAAACACGCCTTTGGTCTAAAGCATGAGAAGAAACCTCACAGGCTACCGCCTCTGCCCCATCCTCCAACATCTGCTTTAATGTGCGGTGCCACTGGATAGGGTCCGGCGTTGTTCTTCCTTCGTACTCGTATATTTTGTCTTTAAAGCGGTAGTATATGGTGCCCACAAGACCGGTGGGAATGCCCCCTGCGTTGAGAACTGACTCTACTATATGGCTACTTGTAGTCTTCCCGTTGGTACCCGTTATACCCACTACCTTTAGCCTTTCGGAGGGTTTGCCAAAAAACTCATTAGCCAACTCTCCAAGAAGTTTTCTGGTATCTTCAACCTTGATGATCCTCTCGTCTTTTACTCCTATATCCCTCTCCACAAATACCAAGCTGGCACCTCTACTTAGGGCTTCTTGAACAAAGTTGTGCCCATCAATGGAGGAACCCTTTATGGCTACAAAGACCCAACCTTCCTGAACTTTCTTTGAATTTTGGGTGATGCCCTTTATCTTGGAAAGCTCCACCTTAGACTATTTTAACTCAGAGAGGTAATTTTCCGCCCTCTTCCAACCCTCCCAGCCCTTTACAAACACATCCTCTATGCTTTTTATGTTAAGTCTCCTGAGCCTTTTGTATTCGCTTATATCCTCCAAAAATCTCTTTAAGTGCTCTTCTTCGTCAAAGTAGTACAGGTCCTTTCCCTCCCGTGCCACGCAGTAATGGTCCTCTTTGACAAAGCCCATGCATACTGGACATCTGGTACCCTTTGGTGGTGGCTTTGGAGGTCTGAGCTTTTCTTCCCGCTTTTCCATAAAGGCATAAAAGCCCAAGGCAAGTATAAAACCCGCAAAAACAGATTCTATAGCAAAGGACTGAATGGCTGAAATTTTCCCACTAACAAAACCAAAGAGGGATATAAGAATACCCGAGACGGTGAGCCCCGCAGTGATAAAAACATGCTTGAGGGCAACCCCTTTGAATATGAAGAGTAATGCCATAAGAAAGCCAAAAACCTCAAAAAGCCTTGAAGCAAAGATCAGAAGGTATCCTACCTCACTCATTGGTTTTTTCTGGCAACTTCGTGGGTTTAAAAAGAGGAAGATGTCTTATGTTCTTTAGTCTATACACGAAGTATTCCCTGTTTTTTTCGGAAAGTGCCATACCCAAAAGACCCGTCATAAAACTTGCCAAAACAAACATGCCCAGAATTATACCCACAAACCTTACCCTCTTTCTGCTCTTCATCTCCATTTTAAACTCTCCCTTTTTTGCAAGGCCCCGCCCAAGGAGGCGGGGAGTTTTGGCCACAGCACGAGGCGTACCATAAGCTTATATGTGGGTGTGATAGCCCTTATAGTATGCATAAGGATGCCAGTCTTCGGGCACCTCCACGGGTTCCTTTTTGAAGTTGTGAGGTCCAACGGGGGTGTCTGTCATGGTCCATTCGAGGGATGGAGAACCCCATGGATTGTCGGGTGCCTTTGGACCCCAGAGGCTCTTGATCCAGTTGATGAAGCTAAGCAAGATTCCTATTCCGAGTATTATTGAACCCACTGTTTGGATCTGCATCAAGCTAATCCATTCGGGGATCGGTGGATAGTCTGGATACCTTCTTGGCATACCTTGAACCATTCCCATGTACATTTGGAAGAAGTAGAAGATGTTAGCACCGATCAGCATCAGCCAAAAGCTCAGCTTTGCAATCCCTTCCGAATACATTTTGCCTATAATCTTTGGATACCAATAATACATACCGCTGAAGGCTCCAAAGGTAAGAGCCATACCAAGCACATAATGGAAGTGCCCCACTATAAATAGAGAGTCAGATATACCAATGTCTATGGACACCATGGCGTTTGGAATGCCCGTAAGACCTCCTATCAAGAACATGAGGATTCCACCCAAGGTAAAGAGCATGGGAGAGTTGAACCTTATGGCACCCTTGTGCAAGGTTGCCACCCAGTTGAAGATCTTTATACCCGTTGGCACTGCCACAAAGAGGGTTGTATAAGAAAAGATCACCCTTGCCCAGTCTGGCACACCGGAGACGAACATGTGATGAACCCAAGTAAAGAACCCAACCAACGCTATAGCGTATATAGCAAACATCATGGATATGTATCCAAATATGGGCTTTCTGGACATGGTGGATATTACTTCAGAGAACACACCGAAGGCTGGAAGGATCATGATATAAACAACTGGGTGAGAGTAAAACCAGAGAAGGTGTTGGTAAAGCAGTGGGTCTCCACCTAAGGCTGGGTTGTAAAAGTTTGTTCCAAGGTATTTGTCAGTGAAGAGAAGGGTTATTGCTCCCAGAAGGGCTGGCACACCAAAGAGGTTTATAAGGCTCGCTGCCATTATGGAGTGCGCAAAAAGGTTTAGCTTGGTCCATCCAAGACCCTTTGCCCTAAGACTAACAATGGTAGTGATCATGTTAACAGAACCTGCGGTGGATGATACTCCATAAAGGGCGACTATGGCAATATATAAGATGGTAGAACCTGCGTTATCGTTCATAGAGTAGGGAGGGTATCCCGTCCAGAGCATCATGATCCAGTTTTGGGGAATGAGGGTAAGAAGCACCAGCACACTGGCACCAAAGAAAGCCCAGTATCCAAAGGCGTTTAGCCTCGGGAAGGCAACATCCTTTGCTCCTATCATCAGGGGAACAAGTATGTTTGCAAAGCCACCCATCCAAACATTGACCGCCCACCAGAGCAGGATAATCGCGCCATGTCCAGTAAGCAGATAGTTGTAGAGGTCTGCCCCCGTTTTACCAAAGAGGGAGGGTAGTTGGATACCGGGTGCGGTTTGTTCATATCTTACCAGCATACCAAAGAGACCCGCCACCGCAAAGTACAGGAGTGTAGTTACAAGGTAGAGCATACCTACCTTTTTGTGGTCTGTGGTAAAGAGCCATTCCTTTAAGGTGGCTCCATACCATGGAATTGAAGGGGCTTTCGCTACCGCCATGGCTGCACCTCCTTTTATTGGGTTGTAATATTGGCTTCAGTGCTTGAAGTTTGTTGGGCTGGCTGGGTTCCACCAAGCCACTTGTTGAACTCTTCCTCGGAAACAACCTTTAAGATCGCAAACATCCTTGAGTGCCAGGTTCCGCAGTATTCCCTGCAAAAGACAAAGTATTCACCGGGCTTGTTGATTTGGAACCAAAGCCTTGTGATCCTACCGGGCACTGCGTCCTCGGTGATCTTCGCAGGATGCACAAAGAAGGAGTGGATCACATCCCTTGAGGTTAGATAGACCTTAACGGGTTTGCCAGCGGGGACGTATGCCTTTTGTTCCTCTGGGGCTGTGAATCCTTCCTGATTAAAGAAGGCATAGACCTTCTTTCCGTTGGGATACTCAAACTCCCAACCCCACATGAAGGCAACCACTTTGACCTCTAAGGCACCCTCTGGGGCGTTCCTCTGCTTTACAAAGTTTGCGAAGGAGTAAGTGCCCAAAAACAGCACTATGATGGTGGGTATGACAGTCCAGACAACCTCAAGGGCAGTGTTTCCTTCAATGTGTTCTCCTTCCTCATGCTCACCCTTCCTGTAGCGATACTTGATTGCAAAGTAAATGGAGGGAATGGCTACTATGAGGTAAATTATGACCGCTACCCAGAACCATACCTTTACTGAGTTCTCCCAGTAAGCCCTTGGATAAGCAAGCACCTCCTCCGCAAACACTGACCCAGTAAGAGCCAGCAGTGTTAATAGATACTTCATGGTTGCACCTCCTTTGTTCTTTTAATAAAGGCGTAAGCAAGGGTAAAACTACCCAAAGTAAAGCCAGCTATAGCAAAGAGCACTACCGGGTTTAGCCCATACTTGCCCGTGTTGGGGTCGTACTTGTAGCAAACCATGAAGGCTATATCCACTATGGTGTTTTTGGTGATCCTGAAGGTCTCCGCCTCCGCCAAGGCGATCCTAAAATCTGTCTCCCTTGGAGATATACCATACAGGTATCTTGACACCTTGCCCTCCGGGTCTATGAATATCACCACGTTGGGATGGACAAAAACCCTGTCCTGTCTTGAGTAGAAGAACCTATAACCCAAAGACTGAGACAACTTCTTTATCTCCTCTTCCTTCATAATGCCAAAGGTCCAGCGTGAGGAGGGAGAAAGACCCAGCTTTTTCTTGAACTCCTGCAGGTCTTTTAGGGTATCCTCCTTGTCAAAGGAAAGCACAATTCCCCTGAAGTCTTTGCTTATGTTTTTGGAAGCGTCAATGGCGTTTTTGATTATGAGAGGGCATGCGGAGTCGCAAGTGTAGTAGCCAAGGATCAGGGCGGTGGGATGTCCCTTTATGTGGTCCAGGAGCTTGTGGGTTCTCCCCTGTTCGTCGATAAATTCCACATCTGCAACCTGTTTGCCCAAATGCTTTTCCTCTTCAATCTTCAAAAGGCTTGGGTCAAAGAAGCCTTCATGGTTTTTGGGCATGGGCACAGCCCAGCTAAGGGCTAAAACCCCAAACACGGTAAGCAGGACTAACACCCACCTCATGGCTTAAAAGGTTCCGTAAGAACCCACTATGTAAGCGGTGCTAGCTACCAAAAGCCAAGCCAAATCCACAAAGTGCCAGTAATAGCTTGCAGCCTTTATTGGGGTGATCTTTCCAAGGGCTTTACCGCTTGTTAGCAAAAGCACCAACTGCATACCTATTCCTACGATAACGTGGGAAGCGTGCACGCCAGTTAGCGTGTAAAAACCAGTGCCATACATGTTGGAGCTTATTGTGAAGCCCTTTTCCCAGAGGTGCATCCACTCCCAAGCGTGCAAAGCTAAGAACAGGGTGCCAAGCACAATGGTCGCTATAAGCCACATACGGTATCCACCAAGGTCGTTATGTTCCAAAGCCTTCTCCGCTTTCCATATGGTAAAGCTTGAAGCCCAAAGGATAAGGGTCAGAAGACCTACCAGGGGCAAACTCATTCCACCCTCTGGAATCCATTTAGTAACCCACTCAGTGGCGTGCGTTACCCTTGCCATCCAAAAGCCCGCAAAGATTGAGCCGAATATTACGGTTTCCGCAAAGACAAACCAAACTATACCCTGAAAACCAAGCCCTTGGTCCGGCTCCTTCGAAAAGTGCTCATTAGCCCAACCCACCACACCTATTACCAAGAGCACAAGGGCTATGCCCGCAAAGATAAGCCCCACAAGGCTCCACCCCCAGCCAAAATACGCAACCGCCGCCAAAGAGAGAACTAATGGCACCAAACCTACTGGCAAGCCCCATGGGCTTGTCTCGTGATGCACTGCGTGTGCTCCCTCATGCGCCATCTTTGCACCTCCTTATGAGTTTATTATTTGATATAAATCATCTTTTCCTTTTTGTCAAGTCTAAACTATATGATTTTTTAACTTTTTTATCGTTTTATTATTTTCATAGGCTTTACAAAATGTTTGAGTGAAGATCATTGCAAAAACTACTTCTAAAAATGTTTATAGACAGGGGGAAGCTTTGATAACAAAATTGGACAAAGTATGCTTTTACTCATAAGCACGACTGAAGGAACGGTTTGGTTATAATTATGAACGATGTTGAGGATACCTAAGCACTTAGCAATCATAATGGATGGTAATGGGAGATGGGCAAGGGAGAGAGGACTGCCAAGGATAGCGGGGCATTACGAGGGAGTAAAAAGGGCAGAAGAGGTGGTCTATGCATGCCAAGAGCTGGGCGTGGAGTTTTTGACGCTATACACCTTTTCCACAGAAAACTGGAAAAGACCCAAGGAGGAAATAAAAGCCCTCTTTGAGCTCTTTGAAAACTATTTAAACAAAAAGGTCCCGGAGTTAAAGAAGAAAGACATAAAGCTGAAGTTTATAGGAAGGAGGGACAGACTTCCCAAAAGCACTTTAAAGGTTATGGATTACGCAGAAGAAGAGACAAAGGACTGTAGATCCCTTACGGTTATCTTGGCGGTAGATTACGGAGGCAGGGATGAGATAATAAGGGCAATAAACAAACTGTTAAACTCTGGCATCAAGAGTATAACCGAGAAAGAATTTGCCCAGTTTTTAGACCTTGTGGGTATTCCAGACCCAGATTTGCTTATCAGAACCGCTGGAGAGAAAAGGATCTCCAACTTTCTCCTTTGGCATGTTGCCTACACTGAATTTTACTTTTCACCGGTTTATTGGCCAGATTTTACAAAGGAAGAGCTCATAAAAGCCTTAGAAGACTTTTCCTGTAGGGAGAGAAAATTCGGTGCGGTTCTCTAAAGAGAGGGAAGGCGTAGGTCTTCTCATAGGCGTAGCAACCCTTCTGTCTGTCTTTCTTCCAAATTCTATTTTTTTAATCTTGCTGTGCCTCTTAGCCTTTGGTATGGCGAGGGAATTGGGAAAGGCTTTGGGAGTTTCCGAGATTTCTTATCTTGCCCCCTTAGTTCTTGTGTTAGCTGTTTTGGGCGTTGAACTTGGAATTGCTGGAGTTTTACTGCTCGCTTTCTTATTTGCATACCTTAGGTGGTCCTTGGACTGTCTTTCTAAGGCGGTGCTTGTGCTTATTTATGCGGGTTTTTTACCGATGTTTTTGTATATGGTCAAGGGTCAAGGTTCATGGGAGCTTATTAAGTTGGTCTTTTTTGCATACACGGTGGATACTGCCTCTTATTATGCGGGTAAGCTTTTCGGTAAAAGACCTTTAGCAGTTAGGTTATCTCCTAAAAAAACCTGGGAAGGTTTGGCGGGGGGTATGCTTGGTGGTGCGCTCTTTTTTTACTTTATTAATAAGCCCATACTCCTTGCAGTGCCTTTTGTTTTGATCGCCTTAGCGGGAGACCTCTTCAAAAGCTTTATTAAAAGACAGGTGGGAATTAAGGACTTTTCTAATCTACTGGGAGAACATGGCGGTTTAGTAGATAGATTTGATTCGGTGCTCTTTGTTGCAGTTTTTTGGAAATTCCTATAATATTGAATAGGAGGGGTTGAAGTGAAAAGATTATTATTAATTATTATTTTGTTTGTAAGTCTTGCCTACGCCACCACACTCCGGGAGATGAGGTTTGAAAACACTAAGCTTGAGACTGTTCTCAAAGCCCTGTCTCAGGTTGCGGAGCTCAATGTGCTCTTTGACCCAAACATAAGCGCAGACCTACAAAAACCCGTTAGTGTCTCTGTTTTTAAGCCTATGCCCATTGGGGAGGCTATCAACCTTATTCTCAAGGAGTATGGCCTTATAGCAGTTCCTGTGGATGCTAAGGTTTATAGGATCACAAAGGCGGGAGAACTGACCCTCAGTGTGGGAGCCCTTGGAGAGGACCAGGTCAGAAAAATAGTGGGTTTTTTAAAGGAGAGGGTGAGCCCCTCTGCAGAGGTTGTAATAGACAGAACACTTGGGACTATTTACATAAGAGACGAGGAGGCGAGGATTAAAAGATTGGAGCCAGCCCTAAGGGATTTTCAAAAAGTGGCTGGAAAAATAGCTCCTGCAGAGGAGAGAATAACAAGGGTCTTTTATTTGAAAAATATAAACGTGGAAGAAGCATACAGGCTGATTTTACCAAAAACAAAAAGGGATACGGTCATAAACAAAGTGCCAACATTTAACGCCATGGTGATAACCGATACACCATCTCAGATTGAAGAATACACCAAAACACTTAAAAGTTTTCTAAGCGAAACTCCGAGGGAAAGAAAACCAATAACTAAAATCTTTTATCTTAAATACATATCCCCCGAAGAGTTTATAAAGATTATAGAACCTCTCAGGTCTGAGGCGGGTGTAGTGTTGAGCGGTGGAGGGTTTAAAGTGGAAACTGCACCCCAACAACCCCAACCAACCGCAGGGCAACAGCCACAAGCTCAAGTGCAAACATCGCCCACCCCAATATTAAAAGAATTCAACGCGGTAATGATCACAGATTACCCAGAGGTAATAGAAAACATAATGGATAGGTTCAAAGAATACATAAGCGAGGAGCCCGTAAGAGTTAGAATTGAGGCGAGGATAACAGAAGTAAGCGAAGAAGCACTTAGGGAGTTGGGAATAAATTGGAACGCTTTGTTTTCTAATGCACCAGTTCCACAGGCTTGGTCTGGTGGGGTCGGTTCAAATTTAGGAGTGGGCTCTCCACCATCATTGACTCCCGATCTTTCTCCTACGCCGGGTGGAATAGCCATATTTACTTACCAGAAAGGTGTGCTAAACGCCCTCAATTTAAGGATATCAGCCTTGGAGAGAATAGCTGCCATAAAAAACATTGCAAAGCCCTCCGTTTTAACCATCAACGGACAGAAGGCAACCATAAAGCAAGGTGTCCAAATCCCTTATCAAACCGCGGCGGTGGGTGGGGGCGGAACCGCTGTTCCAAATATTCAATTTAAAGACGTAGTATTACAGCTTGATGTAACTCCTATAGTCTCTCCAGATGGAAGAATAATGATGGAAGTTGAGCTAAAGAGAGACACCGTTGGCATACAAACCCCCTCCGGACCCGCCATAAACACAAAGGAAGTTAAAACTAAGATTATCGTGGAAGACGGGCAAACTGTAGTTATAGGTGGAGTTATAGATGACCAGAACAACACAACTAACGAAGGAGTTCCCGGCTTGGTTAGAGTGCCCCTTCTTAAATATCTCTTTGGGCAAGAGAGGGTAAATACCCGAAACAGCGAATTGCTCATATTCATAACTCCATTGCTTGTGAGACAATGAGGACTAAGTTCAGGCTTTCAGATATAAAGGATTTGGAGGGATTAATCTACAAGCTTTCCGAGGTAGGTGTAAGCGTAAGTGATATATACCGCCAGCTTGCGGAGGGGAAGGAAAAAAATATAGAGTTCTACGTTGAAGGCGACAGAGTTCAAGCGGTAAGCTCTGTTATAAAGGAGTTTTGCCAATTTGAAGTTGTTTATGAAGTGCAAGAGAACAAATGGATTCCGTTCCTTTTGCTTGGCACTCTTTGGCTAGACAGTGCCCTTCTTTATGTTCTTTTAAAGCTCTCTTTTCTATCTGAAGATTTCAACTACTTTTTAAGCCAAATTTTTGGTTCAAGCAAACTGGTGGCTTTTGTGAAGGGTTTGGTTAGCCTGTTGGCGATCTTCGTTTATTATTTGGGATTTATTTTTGCCAGAGGGACCACACCAGTAGGTAAGTTCTTTGGCTTGAAAATAGAAAAGGATCATATTTACGCTGTGGTCCTCTTTAGCTTACCATTGGTTGCCTTTTACCTTCTTCAGTTTAGTCAAACCTTTATAAGAATTTTGGGACTCTTTGCCTTGAGTTTATGTGTGGTAATGCCCTTCTACTTGAAAGACTCTGTTAGGGGGTGAACTACTCCACCTTATAGAAGGTTCCGCTTCCTGCTTCACAGAGGTTTTTACCTCTCCACAGGCTTTACTTCGGGTCGCTCCGGCCCTAGGTCCCTTGATTATCGGGACATCTATTACTATAGTCCAAAATAAAAACCCTGTCAAGTCTTTTGCAATTCATCTCCACCTTATAGAAGATGGAGACTTCTTGCGGAGGCGGGTTAAAATTTCATTGCTATGGCTGTCCTGCTTATTTTGCTTACTTTTCTCAACTTCTCCTTTGCCAAGGTCTATTATGCCAAGTGGGAGGATGCGGTAAGCCCTATAATGGTGGAATACATAAAGAGGAACTTGGCAAAGGCGGAAAAGGAGGGGGCTGATGTTTTTATCCTTGAACTGAACACGCCTGGTGGTTTAGAAACCTCCATGAGGCAGGTGGTTCAGGAGTTTCAAAGAACGCCCATTCCCGTTGTGGTCTATGTGTATCCGCCCGGAGGAAGGGCAGCCTCTGCGGGTGCTATAATTACTGCGTCCGCAGACATTGCGGTGATGGCTCCGGGCACCAACATAGGTGCGGCGCATCCAGTTCAAGCTACTGGGGAGAAGATGGAGGAGGCTATGAAAGAGAAGGTTGTGCAAGATATGCTTGCCTTTGTTAGGTCCATAGCAAAGGAGAAAGGTAGAAACCCAAGCGTTCTTGAGAGGATGGTAAAGGAAAGCATCTCCTTAACACCCGACGAAGCCCTCAAGGAGGGCATAATAGACCTTATCGCAAGTAGCAGACAGGAGCTTATGGAAAAACTAGACGGTAGAAAGGTAAAGAAGCATGGCAAAGAAATAACCATAAAAACTCTGGGTGTGCCTGTGGTTGAGGTGGAGGAGAGCCTGAGGGAATCCTTTCTGAAGGTTATCACCAATCCCACAGTGGCATACATGCTACTGCTTATAGGTTTTTATGGCATATTCTTTGAACTTTACAATCCGGGTGCGGTGGTGCCCGGGGCGGTAGGTGTTGTTAGCTTCCTGCTCGGTCTTTATGGTCTTGGGATCATAGGTATAAATTGGTTGGGACTTTTGCTGATCTTGGCGGGTGTCTTGCTTTTGGCTTTGGAGTTGGTCACGCCAACCTTTGGGGGATTGGCAATAGCGGGTGCCATAGCCTTAGCCATAGGCTCCTTGGTGCTCATAAGCCCAGACTCTCCTTACGGAGATATACCCATATCCGTAATAGCCACTATGGTGCTTACCACTGTTTTCTTCTTTTTGGTGGCAGGCAGGCTCGGTCTAAAAGCCCAAAAGAAAAAGAAGATGACCGGTTATGAAGAGCTAATAGGAGAAGAGGGAACAGCCCTGACGGATTTTGAAAAGGGTAAAGGCAAGGTTTTTATAAAGGGCGAAATATGGAACGCAGTAAGTGAGGATGAGATTAAAAAGGATGATGCTGTTATAGTGGAACAAGTAAAGGGGCTTACACTGTATGTTAGAAAGGCTAAGTAGCTTCCTCTGATTCTTTTTCTGCAAATCTATGATGGCAAAATGGACATACCAGAGCCTTTCTATGCACTTCTGAATAGCACACTGAACATCTCTTTTTGCCTTTCAAAAATAGAAACAGATTTATATGAAAAATTTGCTTTATCAGGAAGTAAGCTGTTAAAAAGCCCAAGATTATAGCCCATCCCTTTAAGGGAGTGAGCGGTTCAAAGCTTTTGACCCAAAAGTATGTGGTAGCTATGGACGCTATCCAAAAGGCGGGCTTTCTATCCAAAAACACCTGAACGAGGATTTGAATTAGTGCCATATAAACAAAAAACTGAAAAAGTGGATTGAGGAAAAGAGGCTCAAGAAAGTTTAAAAGCTCCAAGCTTCCCAAACCCCCTCAGAAAGGTATTCAGCAAAAAACCAAAAAGAAAGCCAACTATTAAAGGAAAAACCTTAATCAAACCTCCTCCCAGAACAAACATACCCATTATTATAGCAAAGATAAAAATCCTCACCGGATAAGTAAAGAGTGCTAAGGCTGTGCCTTTTTTAAGAAGTCTATAAAGTATCTCCACATAAAGGACACCCAAACCAGCCCCCACAAAAAACTCAAGCATTCAAGCCTTTAAAAGCCAAAGGTGGTGGGTATGTCCAGGTTGACGTCTCTCACTTCCTTTATATCAGGGAATTTGTTCTTTAGAGCCCTCTCAATGCCTGCCTTTAGGGTAAGCACAGACATGCCACAGCCCGAACAGGCTCCCAACATCCTAACCAAGACCACGCCATCTTCCTGCACATCCACAAGCTCCACATCTCCACCGTCAAACCTGAGGGCTGGCCTGATCTCATCCAAAACTGCCTCTATTTCTTCCCTTGTCGGCATAGCCATGTTTTACCTCCTTTGAAAAAAGTATAATCAACCCAAAGCTCACCTTCAATAACAAAAATCATACTTTAACAGTCCTTTCCAGCCCAGGCGTGGAATATAGCTCCTCCCTTATGGCGGATAAGAGCATCTCAAGGGCAGATTGATAATCTTGGGTCTTTATTTTGCAACCGCTTGCATATTTGTGTCCACCCCCACCGAGCCTTTCTGCAACCTTGGCCACATCCACCTTCCCCTTTGACCTAAGGGAAACTTTAAAAACTCCCTCGTCGGGTTTTTCTATAATGGCAAAAGCAACTTCCACACCCTCTATGGACCTCGGATAATTTACCAATCCCTCGCTATCTGGATATTCGGTGCCCGTTTCCCTAAAAAACCTGTCAAAGATGGTTATACCGGCAACAAGACCTTCTTCATAGCAATTTAGAGTTTCAAGAACCTTGGAAATGAGCTTCATTTTATTCAGAGATTCCCTTTCGCTAAACATCACATAGGTTTTGTGAGGGTCAGCCCCAAGCTGAACCAATTCCTTTGCCATCTCAAAGACTTCGGCGGTGGTGTTAGAGTACCTAAAAAAGCCCGTATCCGTTGCCAAGCCAGAATACAAACATTGGGCTATCTCTTGGTCTATGCAATCTTTGTCCCAACTCCTTAGGAGCTTGTATATGATGCTTGCGGTTGCTGGTTCAGAGTGGTCTATGTAATCCCACTCCCCGTAAAATTCACCACCTATGTGGTGGTCTATGCGTGCCCTCTTAACAGCCTTTACTTCCGCACCTACTCGGTAAAAGCCCGAAGCATCCACCACTATGGCGAGGTCATAAACCTCTTGGGTGGGAAGCTTTAACACCTCTTCCACATGGGGAAGGAAGTCAAGAAAGTGGGGCACCTTGTCTTTACAACCCACACTGACCCTTTTGCCCTTTTTTCTCAAAAATAGATACAGGGCAAGGGCAGAACCAAGAGTGTCCGCATCGGGGTTCTCGTGGCTTGCTATGAGTATAGAACCTCTTTCTTCTTTTAGAAGTTCAATCAGTGGGATCGTCTCTACCTTCATAATGCACCTCCAAGCTATTTAAATATAAGCCGTTCAGCCTTTTTTTACCCAGCTTATAGGTCCGTAATGGACTTCCATAGCACATTGAACTATGGACTCAGAAAGGGAAGGATGGGAAAATATTGAGCTAGCAAGAAAGTCTGCCCGAAGGTTTGCCTTCATAAGATGAACTACCTGGTGGATCAGCTCTCCCGCATGGGGACCAACTATGTGGCATCCCAGTATATTTCCTGTCTGTCTATCCACCACGAGCCTAACAAAGCCCTCATCCTCTCCGTCGTCCATAGCCTTTGGGTTAGACATAAAGGAAACCACACCCACCGCACAATCATAACCTTCGTCTTCCGCCTGATCCTCCGTGAGCCCTACAGAGGCAACCTCGTAGGCGCTGTATATGATCTTGGGCATGAGCTTGTCGTTCCTGACGTTATCCCTTTCTCCGAGCATGTGGCTAACGGCTACCTTGCCCTCATACATAGACTTGTGGGCAAGCATCAAGGGTGATGTAATATCCCCACAGGCGTATATGTTTTCCACGGAGGTTTGGCAGTATTCATTGACCTTCACAAAGCCCCTGATATCCTTTTCCACACCAACTTCCTCCAAACCTATGCCCTCCGTGTTTGGCTTTCTACCAACTCCTACCAAGATACAATCTACCTCTAAAGTGAAACCATCCGAGATGCTGACCTTTAATCTGCCGTCTTCTTCAGAGCACCCAGTTACCTTAGCCCTCAACCTAACATCCACTCCAAGCCTTTTTAGCTTCCTTGCAAGGTATCTGGAGGATTCCTCGGGTATGTTTGGAGAGGGCAAGAGCCTGTCTAAAAGCTCCACCAACACCACATCCACACCATACATTCTGAATATGTAGACAAACTCCACACCCACCGCACCACCACCCACTATTAGCATACGTCTTGGAAATTCTCTCAAGCTCCAAATTTGGTCTGTGTTGAAAATTTTTTTGCCATCTGCGGGTAAATCCTTCAAGTCTGCACAGGATGAACCGGTAGCCAAAAGAATGTAGCGGGCTTTTAAGGTAATGTCTGGACCTTCCACATATACAGTGTTCTTGTCCTTGAGAATGCCCCTTCCGTAGAATATGGGAATGCCCAGCTTTTGGGCAAACTTTTTGAAGTTCTCTCTTATGGTTAGCACCACTCGATCCCTGCCCTCTGCTAACATTTGGGGGTCAAGGCTTAGCTTTTCTACCTTTATGCCATAGTTCTGTGCTTTTGATAATTTTTCCAATAGGTAAGCACCGTGTCTCATATACTTGGATGGAATACAGCCCCTGTTTAGACAAGAGCCTCCCACTGTCTCTGGAGAGAGCTCCACAAAGGCAACCTTCATACCCCGGCGGTAGGCATAAAGTCCCGCCTCATAACCACCACTGCCTGCACCCACTATAACCAAGTCAAACTCCATCCTTTTTGTTCCTCCTTCTTTCCTTATAGACCGCCTGCCTACACTGCCTTATTACGGTTCTGTATTTGTAATACACAGAAGGTTCTTTGATGGGTAGCTTGTAATACTTTTCCAGAAGTAGCATTATATCTTCTGTGGTCAAGTATTTATGGTTCCTTATTAGCCCTTTTATGTATTTAACTATACGGGTTTCTTTCATTAGGGAATTAAGTATATACCAACCCAGTTTGTGTTATAATGATTATCAGCATGGAAGGTTTGAGCTTAAGTCATGTGTATATTGGGCTTTTGGCGATGGCGATTTCGGTGGTTTTAGTTTTACTGGCAGGCAAACCCTCCATAAGACCTACCAAATTCCAAGCCCTTTGGGAGGGATACATAAGGTTTGTTAGGGGGATGGTTATAGAAAACATGGGACATGAGGGTTTAAGGTATGTGCCTCTAATATCCGCTATTGGTCTTTTTGTGTTTTTTTCCAACCTTTTGGGAATGGTGCCAGGGCTTGATGCACCCACCGCCAATGTAAACACCAACTTAGCCCTTGCCCTAATTGTGTTTCTCTTTTACAACATAGAAGGTTTTAGGCTAAACGGTGTTGGATATCTAAAGCACTTTATGGGACCCAGCCCTTACTTGGCTCCCGTCTTCTTTCCCATAGAGGTCATTTCCCATCTGGCAAGACCAATAACCCTAACACTCAGGCTTTTTGCCAACATGAAGGGAGGGGCAATGATTTTGGCAGTTTTGGTAAGCCTTGTGGTGCAAAACTACTTTATAATGTCCCTCTCTCCTGTAGTCCTGCTGTTTATAATAGCTATAAAGTTTTTGGCGGTTTTCATACAGGCATACATATTTATGATCCTTTCAGCCGTTTATTTGGCTGGTGCAGTAGCCCATGAAGAACATTAAAAAAATTTCAATAAGGAGGTAATGCGATGAGAAAGGCACTTCTTATGAGCATGCTGATCCCTGCGCTGGCGTTGGCAGCTGAGGGAGAGACACTAAAGCAAGGGATCATGTATTTGGGAGCAAGCCTTGCAATAGGCTTGGCAGCTTTTGGGTCTGGAATAGGTATGGGTTATTTGCTTAAGGGCACTCAAGATGGTTTGGCAAGAAACCCCACCATAGGTGGTAGGCTTCAAACTACAATGTTTATAGGGTTGGCTTTCTTGGAAACCCTCGCCCTTTATGGTTTGTTGGTAGCTATAATAATCCTCTTTGTGAAATAAAAGGGGGGGGCTTAGCCCCCTTTGGAGGTAAAGGGAAATGGCAACTCAGAGAAACATTACCCATCTTTCAAACAGGAAGAGAAGGCGCAGAAGCGGATTTTTGGCACGCATGTCCTCCAAAAGCGGGAGAAAGATCATAGCAAGAAGGCGCAAAAAGGGTAGAAAGGTGTTGGCACCCAATTGAAGGGGTTTGCGATCTTTCTTATAAAGCTTTGGCAGAGGTTTATCTCTCCTCTGTATCCGCCCTCTTGCCGGTATTACCCCACATGCTCTGAATATACTATAATGGCGGTGGAGAAATACGGTGTGATAAAAGGGACCGCTAAAGCCCTATGGCGCATATTGAGGTGCAATCCCTTTTCCAAAGGAGGTGTTGATTATCCCTGATGCAAAGGCAAGATATGGACCCTAAAAAGCTCTTTGTGATCGTTGTCTTGGCAACCCTTTTTATATTTGCCTATCAGGCTTACCTTATCCTTTTTTCCCCGCAGAGCACCCAAAGTCAAGGAAACCAGACCATAAAAGAAGAGAAGGCACCCCAAGAGGTGCCTCAACTTTTGCTGGGAACCACAAGGGAAAAGGCAAAGCCCACAAACCTTGTGGGCTACAAGTCTGAGAACTTTGAGCTCGTCTTTGCCCAAGAGGGTGGAAGGCTTGTGGGCTTCAAGGACCTAAAATACAACAGAGAGCTTATCACAGAGGAGGAAAAAAGACTAAACCTGTTCCCCCTTGAGGTATTCACCGGAGACCCAAACATTGACCTTGCACTGAACTCAGAGGGCTATGAGATAAAGGTAGAGGGCAACAAAATAAGGCTCAGCCTCAGAAAAGAAAACTGGAGCATAGAAAAGGTTTTGGAGGATAAGGGCAATTACTTTGTGCTCTCTGTGGTTGGCAAAAACCTTCCGCCTCTGTTTGTATCCTCCGGCATTCAGGTAAAGGAGGATGACTTTTACACCCACTCGGGTCCTGTGCTAAAGGTGGGAGAGAGGGTTTTAAGGTTGGAGATAAAGGACATCCAATCTAAAGAGCTTCTCTTTGGAGACATAAAGTTTGCGGGTGTGGAAAGCAGGTATTACTTTAAGGGTTTTCAGGGTGATATATCCGCCTCTGCAGTGTACAGAGTGGACGAAAAGGACAGCCTAGTTCTTGTTAGGGCAGAAAAGCCTTTAAACCTATACATGGGTGCCAAGGAATACAGCCGGCTAAAGCCCTTGGGTCTTTCGGATGTTATAGACTACGGTAGCCTCAAGCTTTTGGTAAAACCCCTTTTCGTGTTTATGTATTGGATCTATGAACATCTTAACTCTTGGGTCTTTTCCATCCTTGCCCTTACCCTTATCGTCAGGCTTTTGATGTTTCCCCTTACCTACAAGAGCACCCTTTCTATGATGAAGCTTTCGGAGCTTGCCCCCAAGATGCAACAGCTTAAAGAAAAATACAAAGATGACCCTGTGAAATTTCAGGAGGAAATGGTCAAGCTCTACTCGGAGGTGGGTTTTAACCCCGCTTCTGGTTGTCTGCCTATACTCTTACAAATACCCGTTTTCTTTGCCCTTTATAAGGTTCTAACCATAACCGCAGACCTCCAGCTTGCAAGATTCTTGTGGATCGGTAGCTTAGCAGAAAAGGATCCCTTTTATATCCTACCCGTGCTCATGGGAATGACCATGATCGCCCAACAGTTCATAAGCCCATCTCCCGAAAAATCCCAAAACATCATGATGTATATATCATCGGTTATATTCACTTTCCTCTTTGCCAACTTTCCATCCGGTTTGGTGCTCTACTGGACCTTTAACAACATCATAAGCTTGGGTCAGAGCTACCTTATAAAGAAGTTAATCACAAAGCCAGAGGGAAAGGAAGGGAAAAAAGGTAAGAAAAAATGAGGGTTCTTATCACTGGTGGTGCGGGTTTTATTGGTTCCAACTTGGCAAAGGAACTGCAGAGCACTTATCCCAAGGCGAAGATTTGGGTTTTGGATAACTTTTCCTCTGGGCACTTTAAAAACCTGCTAGGCTTTAAATGGGAGGTGATCACCGCAGACCTATCGGAGCCATCCCTCTGGGAGTGGTTAAAAGAGAAATTTCACTTTGATGTGGTTTTCCATCAAGGTGCCACAACAGACACCACTGTAATGGACCAGTTCAAGATGCTAAGGGTTAATGCGGACAGCCTGAGGTTTATACTGGATGCAGTCCTTGTATGGAAGGCAAAGCTCATATATGCCTCCTCCGCCGGCGTTTATGGAAACAGCCCATCACCCATGAGAGAAGGGGAGGGAGAAGTGCCCGAGAACCCTTACGGCTTTTCTAAGTTGATGATGGACCGAATAGCCCTGAACTTCATGGAAGAGAACCCACATATAAAAGTTGTGGGTCTGAGATACTTCAACGTGTATGGACCGGGGGAAAGCTACAAGGGAAAGACTGCCAGCATGGTCTATCAGCTATACAAACAGATGAAGGAAGGGAAAAGACCAAGGCTCTTTAAATGGGGAGAGCAAAGGAGGGATTTTGTTTATGTAAAGGATGTGATAAGGGCAAACCTGCTGGCAATGGAGAGGAATGTTTCTGGCATCTTCAACGTAGCTACTGGCATGGCAAGGAGCTTTAATGAGATCGTTTATATCCTAAACCAACTTTTGGGCACCAACTTAGAACCAGATTACTTTGATTGTCCCTATGACTTTTATCAGAACTACACCCAGGCGGACATAACCAAGGCAAAGGAGCTTTTGGGCTACGAGCCTCAATATAGCTTAGAGGAAGGCATAAAGGATTATCTTAAACATCTGTGAACTGGGAAGAGGTCCTCAACGCCCTTGGAGAGGGAGTTTTGGTTTTAAAAGGCTCAGAGGTAGCTTTTGCCAACCACTTTTTGGTAGAAAACCAACTTGTTAGGGAAGACTGGAAAGGAAAACACTACTACGAGGCAATAAAAAGCCTGCCCTTTATATCCATCGTAGGAAGGGCTCTTGGTAAAGACTCCCTTTATGAGGAATTCCAACATTTGGAAAGGTTTTACAGAGTAGTCTCAAAGAGGATAGGAGAGCTGTTTGTCTGCGAGATTTCCGATGTTAGCTCCGTGAAGAAATACGAGCAGTCAAAGAGGGAGTTTGTGGATAACGCCTCCCATGAGCTGAAAACACCCATATCTGTTTTAAGGGGCATAGTGGAGACCCTTTTGGAGGAGGAAGAGGACCAAAGAAAAAGATGGTTCTTAGAGAAAGCTTTAAGGAGAATAGAACAGATGCAAAACTTAGTGGAGGACCTGCTAACATTAACCAAGCTTGAGTCAGGAAGGGAAAGGTTAAACCTTTCGGAATTCAAACTGAGGGAACTGGTGGAGGAGGTCTACGACAGCCTTGAGCAGGAGTTTGTAAAAAGGGAGGTTAGCTTTGAAAACTTGGTAAGCGAAGACTTTAAAATGTTCGCAGACAGGCAGAAGTTCTTTTTACTTTTGAGAAATCTCATAGACAACGCGGTAAAGTATAACAAAAGGGGAGGAAAGGTGTGGGTGCGGGCAAAAAAGGAGGGAAACAAACAGGTCTTAGAGGTTGAAGACACGGGCATAGGCATTCCACCGGAGCATGTTCCCTTCATCTTTGAGAGGTTTTACAGGGTAGATAAAGGAAGGTCCAAGGAGATGGGTGGCACAGGTTTAGGACTTTCCATAGTAAAGCACATTGTATTTTTACATGGAGGAGAAATAAGGGTTCATTCCAAACCCGGAGAGGGAAGCAGGTTTTCCGTCATAATACCAGTCTTGCTAAAGTAATTTCTTAACAGATTTTTAACAGTGCTGACGTTATAATTCTACCTTGGAGGTTTGGCATGAAGCTACATGCGGAGATAGAAGAGACAAAACAGCTTGTTCTAAAAATGGCAGAGCTCGTTCGGACTGCTGTGGAGAAAGCTATAGACTCTTTGAATAAGCAGGATACCAAATTGGCGGAGGAGATCATAAAGGGGGATGATGCCATAGACCAGTTGGAAGTGGAGATAGAAAGGCGTTGTATAAGGATGATCGCCCTATATCAGCCGGAGGCAGTGGACCTTAGGCTAATAATGGGTATATACAAGGTGGTTTCCGATTTGGAAAGGATAGGGGATGAGGCGGAGAATGTGGCAGAAAGGTTAATTATATTGGCACAGGAGCCCCCGCTAAAGCCTTATGTAAATTTAACCTTGATGGCAAACACTGTAAAAACTATGATTGAGGAGTCGGTGATTAGCTTTTTCCACAGGGACGTGGAGCTTGCAAAGAAAGTTATAGAGAAAGACGATACGGTGGATGAGCTTTACCATCAGTTAGGAAGGGAGCTGATAACCTATGTTATGGAGGACCCAAGGAACATAAAAAGGGTTATAAGCCTCTCCTTTGTGGCAAGGCATTTTGAAAGGATGGCAGACCATGCGGAAAACATCGCAGAAATGGCCATTTATTGGTCTGAGGGAGAGCTAATAAAGCATCAGCATATAGTGGAAAGGAAGGCAAAAGAGGAAAAAGCGGAGTGAAAGGCTTTCTTATAAGCCTTGAGGGAATAGACGGTTCTGGCAAAAGCACCCAAGCCCGTAAGCTGTATAAGTTTTTAAAGGAAGAAGGCTACGAGGTCTCTATTTATAGGGACCCGGGTTCTACTCCTCTGGCGGAACAAATAAGGGAAGTGATAATAAACTACGCCATGGACCCAATTACAGAGCTTTTGCTCTTTGAGAGTGCAAGGTCTAGCTTAGTGTGGGAGAAAATATTCCCAGACCTGACCAGTGGAAAAATTGTAATAGTAGATCGGTTTATAGACTCTACGACCGCTTACCAGGGCTACGGAAGGGAGATAAACTTAGGGACTGTTAGCATTTTAAATCACATAGCCATAAGGGGGAGAAAACCAGACCTTACCTTTATACTTAACCTACCCTTGGAGTTGGCTCTGCAGAGATTAAAGGAACAGAAGACCAAATTTGAAGAAGCAAACTACCTAAAAAAGGTCAGGGACGGATACCTTCAGATTTTCTATTCTGAAAAGGAGAGGGACATAAGGTTAATAGATGCCAGCAGGTCAGAGGAGGAGGTTTTTGAAGAAATAAAAACCATAACCTTGGAAAGGCTTAAGGTATTATAAAATAGGAAGCTAAACCATGCGGGTGGTTATAGTTGCCAGTGAAAGTGCTCCATATCTGAAGACGGGAGGGTTGGGAGATGTGATCCACTCCCTTTCCAAAGCCCTTATAAAGCTTGGGCATACAGTTTATGTAATAATGCCTAAGTATGCTAAGCTAAAAAGGAGCGTAGAGAGAAAGGTAAAAGAGGGCATAAAAATATACATCGACCATCAGTGGAGAGAGTTTGACCTTTATGAAGACATTCTGGACCATGTTAGATATTTTTTCATAGACTACAAACCCTACTACGGAAGGGAATATGCCTACGCACCCCCAAAGGGAGATTACTACGACAATGCCCTGAGGTTTGGCTTTTTGTCTTTGGCAAGTCTTCAGGTTATAAGGGAGTTGGAGCTAAAGCCGGAGGTTATCCATGTTCACGACTGGCATACGGGAATTTTGCCCTTGTATAAGTCCTTGTATTACCCAGACTTAGAGAGAGTTCCCGTTGTATTTACCATTCACAATGCCATGCACCAGGGCATTTTTGACGCCCATTTTTTACCTGCTTTGAACCTACCATGGGAGGTATTCCACCCTTACGGGGGCATAGAGTTTTACGGAAAGATAAACTTTATGAAGGCGGGGATACTGTTCTGTGATGTTTTGACCACGGTTAGCCCATCCTATGCGGAGGAATTGAAAGCTTACTGTTATGGTTTAGAAGGAGTTATAAGAGAAAAGAAATACTTTTTTGGCATTCTCAACGGCATAGATTACGATGTGTGGAACCCAGAAAAGGACGAACTTATCTTTGCCAAGTATAACCTTAGGAGCTTTAAAAGGGGTAAGTTAAAGAACAAGACCCGCCTTAAGGAGATCTTTGGCTTGAAAACTGAAAACTACAGACCTCTCATAGGCATAGTGGCAAGGCTTACCGCCCAGAAGGGCTTTGACCTAATATTTTCCTCCGCGGAGGAGATCGTAAAAGAGGGCTTTGATATGTTAGTTTTGGGTTCTGGCGAGGACAAATACCAAGAAATGCTCGTGGAGCTGAGTAAAAAGTTTCCAAACAGCATCAAAGCTCGCATTGAGTACAGCGAAGAGCTCGCCCACAAGATATACGCGGGTGCAGATATGTTTTTGATGCCATCCCTCTTTGAACCCTGCGGAATATCTCAGATGATCGCCATGCGGTATGGAACTGTGCCAGTGGTAAGGTGGGTGGGCGGGCTAAAGGACACAGTCAAGGACTTTTTGAAGGACCCAGAAAATGGCACGGGCTTTGGCTTTGAAAACTTTGAGCCAAGGGACATGATGTCTGCCCTGCTTCGGGCAAGGGTCTTTTACGATATGGAGTTCTGCAACTCGGAGAAGGTGTGGTCTGAAATTATAAAGCGGTGTATGAGGCAGGACTCTTCTTGGGAAAGGAGTGCCAGAGAATACGAGTCCGCTTATACCACCGCAAGGGTGCTGAGGTTCTATGATAGTTGAACTCAAAGAACTTTTGGGGCTGTTGGAAAAGGTCCGGGGAAAAAAGAAAATAGTTTTTACCAACGGTTGTTTTGATTTACTCCATGCAGGGCATGCGGATTATTTGAACAGGGCAAAATCTCTGGGGGATATTTTGGTGGTGGGCATCAACTCGGACGCCTCCATGAGAAGAATAAAGGGCGAAAAAAGACCCATATTGCCACAGCAGATGCGTGCCTATCTTTTGGACAATCTAAAGCCGGTGGATTATGTGGTGATCTTTGAGGAAGACACACCTTTGGAACTGATAAAAGCCATAAAGCCGGATGTTTTGGTAAAGGGTGCAGACTGGGATTTAGAACGCATAGTAGGGGCGGACTTTGTGCTCTCCTACGGCGGAAGGGTGGAAAGGATAGCCTTCTCCTTTGACATATCCACCAGCAATGTCATTGAAAGAATTTTAGGGCTTTACTGCAAATGATATAATTTTTTAACGATGCTTGCCCAAAGGTTAAAAGCTTCTTCTCAAGACAACTCTTCAAATAGCACACAGATGGGTTTTATCTTTGTGTGCACAGACAAAAGCGAAAAATATATGTTGGAAAGCTTGACCTTTCCACAGAGTAAAGCTTACGGACACAGAGTTTTTGCGGTCAAACCTGAAGATTATATATTTCTTTACAACTTGGATGCAGACACACTATACGGACCATTTTTAGCAGAAACAGAAGGGCAGTATGACCCACATTTGGAGCTTTTTGAAGGAAAGTATCCCTACTATGTAAAGGTAAAAACAGTAGGAGAAATAAAAAAGCTAAAAAATGCCAGCATGTTTCTTTCAAAGCTGGGAATTTCTTGGAGAGATTACCTAACAAATAAAGGAGTAAAAGCCCTTATCTCTGTGCTTGAGGGTAGAGCTGCTGTGAAAAAAGACGAAGGATACATAGACAAAGATTACAGACCTCCCATATTTTCCACCACCCTTTGGGACTATCCCAAGCAAAGCTATGGCACTACACCTAAGGGCAACAACAAATACCCGGGCGTCACTCCTGCCTTCATTATATACAACCTAATTTGGAGATACACCAAACCTGGGGATTTAGTCCTTGACCCTATGGCAGGTTCTGGCACCACCATTGATGTGTGCAAAGAGGAGAGAAGGAGAGTTATAGCCTTTGATATAGTTCCTACGAGAAAAGATATCGTCCAAGCGGACGCAAGGGCACTGCCCTTAAAAGATGGGGTTGTAGATTTGGTTTTTATAGACTCTCCTTACGGAGACAACATTAAATATAACGACCATCCAAGAAATATTGGGCACATTCCGGCTACAGAGGAGAGGTTTTACGATGAGCTTGAGAAGGTAATGGTGGAGTGTAATAGGGTAATGAAAGAAGGGGCGGTTCTTGGATGGTTAATAGGAGACCAATGGGCTAAGGGGGTTTTTGTCCCGGTGGGTTTAAAGATCTATGAAAGGCTTACAAAACACTTTGAACCCATTGACATAGTTTGCGTAGTCAGAAGAAATCAGGCGTCCAACACTCCCTTTTGGCAGAGTAAAGCTTTGCAACATAACTTCTTTTTGCGGGGGTTTAAATACCTAATCATAGTCAAAAAATCTTCCAAAAGAAAACCTAAGGAGCTTAACATAAAATGGAGCTTTTATGAAAGATGAAGGGAAAGGAAGAAGTTAAGAGATATATAAAGGACTTTGTGGCTAAAAAAGTGAAAGATATGGGTATATCTTCCCTTTCTCTGATTTTGCAGGAGGTTAAAAGAGAATATGAGACAGCTATGAAGGAGTATGTTATGGATGTGGAGCAGTCTTGGAAGGCTTTTAAAGGCAATCTTTTGGAAGAGGTTATCCTTGATGTTTTGAAAGAGTTGGTTGAACAACTTGGGTTAAAGATCGCAAAGGGCAGTGATATAGAAAAAAGGGAAGAGCTTTTGGAGGATTGTTTGTGTAGGGTGAAAAGAAGCGTGCTTGTAGATTATGGAGAGTTTGGTATGCATCTGCCAGATATAGACTTGGTTATATACTGCCCTTATAACTGCCAGGCTTTGGCTATAATCTCCTCAAAGGCTACCATAAGGGAACGCATAGCCCAAACTGGTTATTGGAAGCTAAAGCTAAGCTCAAGTCCTATCACAAAAAATATAAAGGTTTTCTTTATAACCTTGGATGAGGACGGGGATTTTAGGGTCAAAAGTCCAGCCAAAAAGGGTAGGGCTATTGCGGAAGTGGATACAGACGGAGTTTTCTTGATCACATCCTCCGACTTTGAGGAGAGCCAAAGGGTGAAAGGCATAGAATACTTTGAAAAAGTCCTAAAGGAGCTAAAAAAGCCATGCCAAAGGATACATCCATAAAAAGCATACTTATAATAGGCTCGGGACCCATAGTTATAGGGCAGGCGGCGGAGTTTGATTATTCGGGCACCCAAGCCTGCAAAGCCCTAAAGGAGGAGGGCTACAGGGTTGTTTTGGTCAATTCCAACCCAGCCACCATAATGACAGACCCAAACATGGCAGACAGAACCTACATAGAACCTTTGACCTTAGATATATTAGAAGCTATCATAAAAAAAGAAAGACCGGACGCCCTCCTGCCTACCCTTGGGGGACAGACCGCCTTAAACTTGGCAGTAAAGCTCTACGAGGAAGGTATTCTTGATCGCTACGGTGTGAGGCTCATAGGGGCAAACTACCAAGCTATAAAGAAGGGGGAAGACAGAGAGCTCTTTGCCCAGTCTATGAGAAAGATAGGATTGAAGGTTCCAGAAAACGCAGTAGTCTCATCTATAGAAGAAGCACTCAAGGCTGTAAAAGATATAGGCTTTCCCGTAATTCTCAGACCCGCCTTTACCCTTGGGGGAACCGGTGGTTCTATCGCATACAACATAGAGGAGTTCAAAGAAAAGGTAGAAATAGCCCTAAAGACCTCACCCATTCATCAGGTGCTTTTGGACAAGTCTCTTATCGGTTGGAAGGAGTATGAGTTTGAGGTAGTAAGGGACAAAAAGGACAATGTGATCATAGTTTGCTCCATTGAAAACTTTGACCCAATGGGCGTGCATACGGGGGACTCTATAACTGTTGCACCCGCCCAAACCCTTACAGACAAGGAGTATCAGGTCCTCAGGGACGCATGCCTACAGATCATGAGAGAGATCGGAGTGGATACGGGGGGTTCCAACATCCAGTTTGCGGTAAATCCAGAAAACGGAGATTTCTATGTTATAGAAATGAACCCAAGGGTATCGAGGTCTTCCGCCTTAGCATCAAAGGCTACGGGCTTTCCTATAGCCAAGGTGGCAGCAAAGTTGGCGGTGGGCTATACCCTTGATGAGCTTAAAAATGAAATCACAAAGCATACACCCGCCAGCTTTGAGCCTTCCATAGACTATGTAGTAGTCAAAATTCCACGCTTTGACTTTGCCAAATTCCCAGAGACGGACAGAACTCTAACAACCATGATGAAGTCGGTGGGTGAGGTAATGGCAATAGGTAGGACCTTCAAAGAAGCCCTTTTAAAGGCAATAAGAAGCTTAGAGATGGACAGGTATGGGCTATATTTACCTCAGGTGCAAAAACTACCAGACGAGGAGTTAAGGAAGATGATAAGAACACCCAACCCAGACAGACTTTGGCATTTGGCGGAAGCCTTCAGAAGGGGCTGGAGCGTGGAAGAGCTTTATGAACTTTCTCACATAGACAGATGGTTCCTGTATAACTTAAAACAGGTGGTAGATTTTGAAAAAAGACTAGTGGAAGAAGCGTTGGACGAAGAGCTTTTAAGACAGGCAAAAGAGCTTGGCTATTCGGATATAGAGATCGCAAGACTCACAGGGACCACTGAGGACCAGATAAGACAGCTAAGGGAGACTTATGGAATAGTTCCCACCTTTAAGGGGGTGGATACATGCGCGGGAGAGTTCTTTGCCTACACGCCCTACTACTACTCTACTTACGAAATGCCCTATTACCACCTACAGGAAGGTGTCATTCTTGATGAAGATTGAGCATAAAATTAAAGAGCTATGAACCCTCAGGAGCTAATTATAGCCATCCCTGCCATTATGATGGCGGTTATACTTCATGAATATGCCCATGGATGGGTTGCCTACAAGATGGGAGATAGCACCGCCAAAGAGTATGGCAGGCTTACTATAAACCCTATACCACACATAGACCCTCTGGGGACTATTATTTTTCCGGCAATACTTCTTTTGCTGGGCTCACCTATACTCTTTGGTTGGGCAAAGCCTGTTCCCATAAATCCCTTCAGGTTTAGGGACCTTAGGGTTGGCACCTTTTTTGTGTCCATTGCGGGCGTTTCTATGAACTTGGCTTTAGCCTTTCTCTTTGGGCTTCTCTTCAGATTGTCCCATGGGGGATATTTGGACTTTCTGGGCTCTGCTGTCCTTGAACCTCTTGGGATCTTCTTTGTGAAATCGGTGATGATAAACACTGTTTTGGCAGTTTTCAACATGGTGCCCATTCCTCCCTTGGACGGTAGCAGGGCGGTTATGAGCTTTTTTTCTCTCAAACACTGGGAGCTTTTTTACAGGTTTGAAATGTATGGCTTTTTGGTAATAATGGTCCTGCTCTTTACGGGCATCCTGCAAAAGATCATTACACCTCCCATTCTTTTTCTTTACAGTTTATTTTTAGGATTATGAGGTCTTGGAGTTATTTAATACAGGTCAGGGCACAGTTCGAGGATGGAAGGGTGGAGGAGGAAGGAGTGCTTTATGTGGTGTCGCTTCCTTCAGACCCAGCGCTTTTGAAGGAAGTGGAAATGGAGTGCTATGCGGTCTCCTACATACCCTTTCAGACGGTATTAAAGGTGGCACAGGCTTACGCCTTGGGCACAGACGCACAGATCAAAGATTTACAAAGCTACCGCCTACAGGGCTACAGGGAGGACATGGACCTTTACATCTTCCAAGAAGGGGTGGGTTTTAAGGAGGGCTTGACGAAAGCTTATGAGCTAATACTTAGCTTGCTCAAAGGAAGGGGGGAGGTAGTAAGAATAGAACCTGCGGTGGCTGTGGGCTCACCACCCACTGAGGTTATGATGGAGTGTTTGAGGTCCGCCTTAGCCTAATCCCTTTTCAAAATCCTCGGGCTTTATGTTCTCCAACCATTCTTTGAGCTTTTCCTTTTCCTCGTCTTCCTCGGGCTTTGGCACTTTGGACTTTTCCAAAACGCTTTCCTCCACGAATATGGGTGCAGAGAAACGCAGGGCTATGTTGATGGCATCGCTGGGTCTTGAGTCAATGATCAAAAGGTTGTTTCCTTGGAGTATGTGCACCTCCGCGTAATAGGTGCTGTCTCTCAGGTCGTTGATTATCACCTTATCCACCACTCCGCCCATTTGAGTGATCACATTTTTCATCAGCTCGTAGGTCATGGGTCTTGATGGTTCCACCTTCTGAAGCTCTCTGAGGATGCTGTCCGCCTCAAAAATTCCTATCCATATGGGAAGAACTGTTTCCTCATCGTCCTTTGCCTTTAGCACCACTATGGGCATCTGGGACACAGGGTCCAGGGTAATACCATGCACCACCATCTCCAACATCTTTTTTCCTCCTCTTTATTAAAATATAAGCCTGTGGTTTTGGTTGAAAATATTCACAAGGTATATCCCGATGGCACAAAGGCATTAAAGGGTGTGAGCTTTAGCATAGAGAAAGGGGAATTTGTGGGCTTGATGGGACCTTCCGGCTCCGGCAAAAGCACATTACTGCACATCATAGCTGGCTTAGACAGACCCACAGAGGGAAAGGTCCTGGTGGATGGAAAAGACATCACCCGCATGGACGAAGACCAACTGGCAGAGTTCAGAAAAAACAATGTAGCCTTTATTTTTCAGTTTTATTACCTTTTGGAGGACTTTACCGCCTTAGAAAACCTCGTATTAATAGGACAGTTGACTGGGCAAAGGGAACCCAAAAAGAGAGCCTTGGAGCTTTTGAGCTTTCTGAGGCTCTCCCACAGGGCTAACCACAGACCCTATCAACTATCGGGGGGAGAACAGCAAAGGACAGCCATAGGTAGGGCATTGATGCTAAACCCTAAGCTCATACTGGCGGACGAGCCCACGGGCAACTTGGATTTAGAAGAAGGCAAGAGAATTTTTGAGCTCTTTTTGGAGCTCAGAGATAAGGAGGGTATCACCTTTTTGGTAGCAACCCACAACCAAGAGATGGCAAAGTATTTTGACAGGGTTTTGAGGATCAGGGATGGACTTTTGGAAAATTGACAGGGCTCTTTTGCAATTCCTTGAGGAGGACATAGGCTACGGAGATATAACCACCGGGGGCATTTTCAGGGGAGAAAGGGCTCGGGCGGTGATGGTGGCAAAGGAAGGGGGGATCTGTGCGGGGCTACCTTTTTCCATTAGGGTCTTTGAACTTTTGGGTGGTGTGAAGGTTCTAAAATCTATGGCGGAGGGGGAACGTTTTAAAAGGGGGGATGTGATCTTGGAGTTGGAGGGTCCTGCGGATGTGCTTTTGAAGGGGGAAAGGGTCGCCCTCAACCTAATTCAAAGACTGAGCGGTATAGCAACCCTAACGGGGGAGTTTGTAAAAAGGCTTGAGGGGACAAAGACCAAGCTCTTGGACACGAGGAAGACAACGCCGGGGCTTAGGTTCTTTGAAAAGTATGCGGTGAGGGTGGGTGGTGGCACCAACCATCGCTTTGCCCTCTATGATATGGTCCTAATAAAGGACAACCACAAAAGGGTGGCAGGTTCCCTCTTTGAGGCGGTAAAAAGGGTAAGGGAAAGGCTTGGACCCGCCCATAAAATAGAGGTGGAGGTGGAAAGCTTGCAGGAGTTGGAGGAAGCCCTTGCCTGCGAGGTGGATATGGTGATGCTGGACAACTTTGGGTTGGAAGAGGTAAGGCAAGCATTGAAGCTCATAAAGGGCAGGGTAAAGGTGGAGGTCTCCGGCAACATAACCCTTGAGAACATCAGAGATTATGCCCTAGAGGGTGTGGATTACATCTCCACTGGTGCCGTTACACACTCCGCCAGATGGGTAGATGTTAGTATGAAGATATTATAATAGAAATGCCATGATCGCATACTTTGCAATGGAAGTTGGTATTGAGGATAGAATTCCCACCTACAGCGGAGGGTTGGGGACGTTGGCGGGCGATACGCTTTATGCCTTCGCAGACCTGGGCATTCCTACGGTGTGCGTAACCCTTCTATACAGAAAGGGCTATGTTTCACAAAAGCTAACTCCGGGCGGAATGCAACTGGATTTTGACACCACCTGGGATTATAAAAAAATCCTAAAGCCCACAAGGCTATATTTGGACATAAGCTTTGGAGACCTTGATCAGAAATTCACCGCTTGGGAGTATTCCCTGTGGGGAAAGGAAGAGGTAAAGGTGTTCTTCTTGGATGCAAACCTTCCAGAGAACGACCCGGAGATCAGAAAGCTAAACGACAGGCTGTACGGCGATAATGGAATCTACAGACTTAGGCAGGAGATCCTTTTGGGCATTGGCGGATACAGGCTTTTGAAGGCTCTTGGTTACAATGTTAGCGTCTATCATATCAACGAGAGCCACTCTGCCTTTTTGGTGGTGGAGCTACTTAGAGAACTTGGTAGCAAAGAGGAGGTTCGTAAAAAGTGCGTCTTTACAACACATACGCCTGTGCCTGTTGGACACGACAGATTTCCAGTAGATATGGTAAAGCAGGAGTTAAAAAAATACGACCATATGGATTGGGATAAAGAGGCAGAGGATGGCTTTATAAACCTCTCAAGGCTTGCCCTAAATTACAGCGAAAAGGTCAACGCGGTTTCCTACAAACACATGTTTGTGTCTGCAAACCTTTTCCCAGAATGTTCAAAAACCTCCCAGGGCTACTGCAAAATGGATTATGTGACCAACGGCGTCTATCATAAAAGATGGATCCACGAGGAGATACATGGACTTTTGAACGAATACCTGCCCGGTTGGGACGAAAATCCCATACTGCTTGGACAGGTGTACAATGTGCCCTCTGAGCTTTTGCTTAAGGCTCACATGAAGGTAAAGAGCGAGCTCATAAGCCTGGTAAACAAGCTTACAGATGCCAGTTTTTCGGATGATGTGCTAACCATAGGCATTGCAAGGAGAATAACAGCATACAAGAGGAACAATCTGATACTCCAAGATTTAGAAAGGCTAAAGTCCATAGCAGAGCATAAGGGAGAGGTCCAGATTCTTTTTGCGGGGAAAGCCCATCCAAAGGATGGCATAGGCAAAGAGATGATTGCAGATATAATAAGCAGGGCAAAAAAACTTAAAGAGATGACAAAGAGCGTAAAGATAGCCTTTTTGGAAAATTATAGCATAGAGATGGCAAAGCTTATGGTGGCGGGGTGTGATGTGTGGTTGAACGTTCCAAAGAGACCTTACGAAGCCTGTGGCACCAGTGGTATGAAGGCGGGCATGAACGGAGTTTTGAACTTCAGCGCTTGGGATGGGTGGTGGTTGGAGGGTGGCATTGAGGGAATAAACGGCTGGGGAATAGGACCAAGGACTAAATGGGATGACCTAACCGAGTCAGACGACAAAGAAGATTTGGAGGACATATACGGAAAGCTTTCCCACATAATATTACCTACTTTTTATAATAGGAAGGACGAATGGGTCAGGATGATGAAAAATAGCATCGCGACCATCGGTCCCTACTTCAATACCTATAGGATGGTAAACGAATATTTAGGTAAAATCTATCAAATTGGTTTGAGGTGATAGCCATGAACAAAAGGGAGCTTATAAATCTTTTGCTTTATGATGTGGCTTTGGAGCATTCTGCCATAGTGCAGTATCTTTATCACATTTTTTTAATAACCGATGCAAACATCACCGCTGAGATAGAGGAAATTGCCAGACAGGAGATGAGGCATTTAAAGTGGTTTGCCCAAAAGGTGGTTCAGTTGGGGGGTGAGGTGGTTCTGAACAGACTGGAGGATATGATCGTTATAGGTGGTCCCGATTGGGAGGGTATGCTTTCAGAGGATATAAAGGCGGAGGAGATGGCTATTGAAATATACACAAAGCAGTTGGACATGGTAAAGGACGATTCGGTAAAAAGACTGCTTGAAAGGGTCATAAGGGACGAAAACTTTCACAGAATAGAGTTTAGTGAGCTAAAGGAAAAGGTGATGGAAGGGACTGTATGCATGCAGGAGGAACAGAGGAAGGCAGACCCAAGAGTTATAGAAGTCCTAAACAAGTTCCTCCAAGAGGAGTATCAGAGCATAATAAACTACCTTTATCAATTCTTCCACTCAAAGGACCTAAACCACAAGGACACAATGCTTGATATAGCAATAGAGAGCATGGTGCATATGGGTAAGTTGGGAGAAGCCATTGGTGAGTTAGGTGGTATGCCAGACATAAGGGCAGACCTGAGCAGGAAGGACAGAAAAACTATGCAAGAGAGCCTTGCGGAAGACATAAAGTTTGAACAGGAAACGGGTGGAGATTACAAAAAGGAACTTGGGCACATAGAGGATGAAGGAGTGAAAAAACTTTTTGAGTTCATAGAGAGCCAAGAGGAATATCACAAACACATGCTAATGGAACTGTTCAAAAAGATGAAAAGGCTCACTGTGGGAGACCTGAGAAGAAAAGAATGATTGACCTGGTGATAAACTCATTCAGGGAAAGTGCAGACGTAAAGCTTGCCTTTGTGGAGATGTATGCGGAGAGGCTTTTGGAGGTGGGAAAGATCATGGCAAACGCCCTAAAGGAGGGGAATAAGGTTCTGCTCTTTGGAAACGGAGGATCTGCGGCGGATGCCCAACACATCGCCGCAGAGATCGTGGGAAGGTTCAAGAAGGAAAGGAGAGCCCTGCCCGCCATAGCCCTAACCACAGACACATCCATCCTAACCGCAGTGGGTAACGACCACGGATTTGAAGCGATCTTTGAAAGACAGGTAGAAGCCCTGTGTATGCCCGGGGATATAGTCATAGGCATATCCACCTCTGGCGAGTCTGAGAATGTGATCAGGGGGCTCAAAAAAGCCCACGACCTTGGTGCAACCACGGTAGCCCTTACAGGGAAGAAGGGTGGAAGGATGGTTGATATAGTCCATTACTGCTTTGTGGTTCCCTCTTACGATACCGCAAGAATACAAGAGTGCCACATCACCATAGGGCATGTGCTCTGTGAGATCATAGACCACTATTTATGAAGGTTTTGCTTTTTGTAAAAAACTCTCCCAACGCCATAAGCACCGCAGAAGTCCTTGAGAAATTTTTAGAGAATAAAAAAATACAGGTGGAGTTCTTTGTGAACGAGCCTGGCAAAAAACCAAGGGAGGGAGATTACGCGTTAACTTTGGTAGTAGGTGGAGACGGCACCTTTTTGGCTGGTGCCCGCTTTTCTGCAGTCAGAAACATCCCAATAATGGGAGTAAATGAGGGAAAGTTTGGCTTTTTGACGGAGATAGACAGGGATGAAGCCTTTGAGTATGTGGAAAAGGCTTTGGATGGAAAGCTAAAACCTCAAAAAAGAATGTTAATCTGTGCCTTTGTGGATGGAAAACCCGTAGGACATTACCTTAACGATGTGGTGCTTTCTAAGCTAAACTTGGCAAGAATGGTAGAGGTGGAGGTCTTTACACAGGATGAATTCATGGTCAGGGTCTATGGGGATGGGGTGATAATCTCCACGCCCACTGGCTCCACAGCCTATGCCCTCTCTGCGGGAGGTCCCATCATACACCCAACCATGGAAGCCCTGCTCTTTGTTCCCATATGCCCACATACCCTTTCCAACAGACCTATGCTTATACCTCCCGATTTTCGCATCAAGCTAATTTCCAACATGCCCACCTTTTTAACCCTTGATGGGCAGGAAGGTATAGAGGTTAGCCCAAGGCAGGAGGTTTGGGTGGAAAAGTCTCCCTTTTACTGCACCCTATACACCCATCCTCAGAGAAGCTTTTTCTACATCCTCAGGGAAAAACTCAAGTGGGGAAGGTAGCACGACCACCACTGCGGGCTTTAATCCCAAGTAAAGCCTTCCGAGTTTGAAAGCGTAGCTAAAGCATACATAGACATTTCTACCCTCTGTAAGTGGCAAAATCAAGTTCTCGCCCAAATAGAAATCTCTGCCCTTTTCTGTCAAATGTGCCACCAAAAGGGGTCCGCACGGTGCCAAAAGCCTTAACTTTCCCTCCTCCCCATAAGCCAGAAAGGGTTTTCTTTGAAAGGATATTAAGCTTAGACCAAACCTTAGTACGTCAATCAGCTCCTCCGCAGAATTAACCGGCTTTGGTGAGATTAAGAGGTTTCTCATCAAATAAAAGGAGTGTTCATAGGAAGGGAATAAAAACCTTATTCCTACCTCCCGTATGGACACTTTGGTGTGATGGTCAAGCCCGCCCAAAACTGGATTTTTCCATCCCTCTTGCATATACCTTTGGACATACTTTTCCACCGGCAGAACTTTTTTTAAAAGCTCAAGGGCTCTCTTTTTTAAAAGGGGGTAAAGTAGCACAGCACCGAAGAGAAAGAAAAAGAACTTGCCTTTATCCTCTAAAAGGGCATCCTTTAGGTCTATGAGCTCCAAAAGGTATCCATCCCTTTCCAACTTCCATTTGTATTTCTCCTTAAAGGGATGGGCTATTACCTTTAGGCTACTTATCTCAAGGAGGTCTCCAAGCAAGCCTTTCTCTCCTTCAATTTTTCTTTCTACACCCGCAAGGCATCTGTGGTTGCAAAAATTTTTAAAGTGGTCGTTGTCGTGGTCTGTTATCAGGGCAAAGTCTATGCCCTCCGCCTCCATGGCGCTGTATATATCTTCTGGCTTTCCCAAAGAGTCGTAAGAAAACTGGGTGTGGATATGAACTTGGTAAGAATACACATAGAGCTCTGGCAGTTTTTGAGGCAGTTGGTCGGCTGGTATGGCTTTTACCCACCTTAGGGGCAGGGCAAGTAGGAGGACAAAGTATGCAAAAGATAAAGTCAGGACAAAGAGCCCAAGCTCTATCACAACCTCATCTTCTCCCTAACTTCCTCCAAGGTTTGCCTTGCGGTCTGCCTTGCCCTCTCGGAGCCTTCCAAGAATATGTCTTTCAGCTCCTTGAGGGAACTTTCCACCTGTGCCCTTTTTTCCCTTATGGGCTCCAAAAAGGCGTTCAAGCCCTCAAACATCAGCCTTTTACAATCTACGCATCCCAGGGCACCGCTTTTGCAGTCCGCCTCTATCTGTTTTGTTTGCTCTGGACTGGTGAAGATCTTATGGTAGAAGAAGACGGGACAAAGGTGAGGCCTGCCGGGGTCTCCTTTTCTGAGCTTTTGGGGGTCTGTGAAGAACTTCATCACCTTTTGTTGGACTTCCTCTTTGCTGTCCGCAAAGTATATGGCGTTGTTGTATGACTTGCTCATCTTTCTGCCATCCGTTCCCAAAAGCCGGGGCGTTTCCGTTAGCAGTGCCTTGGGTTCTGGAAAGACCTCTCCATAAAGCTGGGTGAACCTTCTGGCGATCTCCCGGGTAAGCTCTATGTGAGGCAGTTGGTCCTCTCCCACGGGCACCGCCTCCGCCTTGTAGATGAGTATATCCACCGCTTGCAAAACAGGATAGCCCAAAAAGCCGTATGTGTCTGTGTCATAAAAGTCCCTCCTTGACACATTTAGCTTACTTAGGACCTCCGGCTCAAGTATGCCATCAAAGACAGCCCTCACAAAGGCTTCTGAGATAGTGTCCAAAAGGTTCTCCTCCAAGGCTTCAAAGTCCTCCACCTTGTAGGGTAGCTTAGCCAAAAACTCCTTTACCATGTCCCTTATCCCTCCCTTAAAGCTGAGCTCTAAGTCGGCGATCTTTAAAAGGTTATACTTCATATCCTTGTAGGTGGGGTTCCACTCAAGCCAACTTTTTGGTGTGATCATAGAAAAAATTAAAAAGAGCTCCAGCTCCTCCTTTACATGGGATTGGATAAAGAGCACGCTTTTGTTTGGGTCTAAGCCCAAGGCGATCCAGTCTATCATCACCTGTTCAATGTTCTCCTTTATCTGCCCTGCGTTTTTATAGCTGGTGGTCAATGCGTGCCAGTCTGCTATCATGTAATAGGTCTCGTGGTCCCTTTGGAGTTCTATCCAGTTTTTTATTACGCCAAAGTAATGTCCCAGATGGAGCTTTCCCGTAGATCTCATACCGCTCAAAACTCGCATGGCAATATTATTTTAAACGTTCCCACAGAAATCTAAGCGTTGTCCAATAGCCGGATGCATAAATTCTTCTGATTTCCCATTTACTTGAGCTTTGGGCATAGGTTCCCTTTATGGTAGTAAAGGCATATTGATAACCTGCCTTTTTTACCATTTCTACCACTTCATCGTTGTGGTCTCCGTATGGATAGCAAAAGCCCTTTACCTCAACGCCGAGCTTGTCTTCCAAAAGCTTCTTTGAGTCCTCTATCTCTCTGCGTGCCTCTGCGGGAGGGATTTTTGTCAGAAAGGGATGGGTGAGGGTATGCGAACCAATCTCTACGCCCTCCTTTACAAGAAAGGAAAGCTCCTCCCAGTTCATTATGGGTTTTATCACGTTCAGCTTTTGGTAGTCCCAACGATTAAACTGCCCTACCAACTTGGCAGGCACAAAGACTATGGCGTGAGCCCTCAATGCTTTGATAACCGTGAAAGCATTTTCTAAAAAGTCCCTGTAAGCGTCGTCAAAGGTAAGTAGCACAGCCTTTCCTTTGGGTTCAAGCTCTTGGGGCTTAACAAACCTAAAGTTAAGTCTGTCTAAGAGATTTAGCCAACGTTTGAACTTTTCTGGTTTAACATAGAGGGATTTCAGGCGGGCATTCTTTGGTGGTTCTCCAACGTTGTGGAACATAAGGACTTTCATAACAGCCTCTGCGCAAGCATATAGTTTATAAGCTCCTTGGCGGTTTTGAACCTTTTTTCATGGTCCTTTTCAAGCATAAGCCCTAACAACGTCTGGACTTTTGGGAATATTCCCTCCGGCATAGTGTATATAACCAGCTTGTTCCTTCTCAATTTCTCTTGCTCCTCCTCCGCATCAAAGGGAGATTTGCCCGTAAGGGTAAAGTAAAGGACACATCCCAAGGAGAATATATCACTGCTCCTGTGAATTTGATTTTTGAAAACCTCCGGTGCGATGTATCCCACCGTTCCCTTTATGTCTATTATGCCCGAGTATCCCCTTACCCTAAGCAGGCTAAAATCTCCAAGCTTCCAAAGGATGCTTTTCATGACCCTTTTGCCAAAGATGTTCTCGGGCTTTATGTCTCCGTGTATGTAGCCCCTGTTGTGTAGAAACTCCAAGCCCTTGGCGACTTGGAATATTACCTTAAGGGCTTCTCCTTCCTCAAGAGGACCCTGCTTGGCAACATAGTGCTTGAGATTTCCAACGTCCATAAACTCGTAGATCAAAAAGAGCTCTTCTCTGTCCTTTTTATAAAGGTAGCTCTGCATGGTTAGGATATGGGGATGGTTAAAGAGTATGTGGGTTTGGGCTTCTTTCCAAAGGTAGGGTAGCATGTCTTTGTCCCTTGCTACCTTCAGAGCCATAACCTGACCCGCATACCTTCCCTTTAGCACCTCCACCTTATAGACCTCCCCAAAGTTTCCTATGCCGATCAAGTCTATGACCCTATACATTCCCAGCAAGATGTCTCCTTCCTTATAAAGGCTCATGCCTTTCATTGTTAAGTATAAACCCTCTGGAAATTCTTCCCAAAGGGTATAATATTTCTACTCAGCAATGGGATTTCCTTTCTTACTGCTTATCCTGCTGGCTTACCTTTCTTATGCCCAAGAACAGTGCTCAAAGGAGGAAACCTTAAACAAGCTCAGGGAGTATATCATACGGTATCACCTCTGGAAGGATAGGTTTTCAGAACTTCCCCAGTGGAAGGACGAATCGGAAGCCATAGCCTTTTTGCGCTCAAAGGGAGACAGATGGACCACCATAACAAAGCTTGAGGAGGACAGAACTTGGTATTCAGAAGCAAAGCTCTTTGGGTTAGGTATTAGGTGGAACGACGAAAGGGTAATCGTAAAGGTCTTTGAAGGTTCGCCCGCAGAAAAGGCAGGACTAAGAAAGGGAGATATCATCTACTCAATAAACGGAGAGACGGACAAAAATAAATGGAGTTTTACTATAAGAAGCGCACCAGCCAACACACCGGTAAAGCTTGAGATCATACGCAATGGATTCTTTGAAAGCCTTGAAGTGCAAAAGGGATACTTTACCATAAATCCCGTTGAGGAAAGGAGGATTATAAACTTAGGAGACATAAAAATAGGCTATGTTCATCTTGTGAATTTTACAAACCCAACGATAAGGGAGTTTAAGCAGGCTATGGAGGAATTTGAAAGGGAGGGAATAGATGGACTGATCATTGACCTTAGCAACAATAGCGGAGGTTTAATAGGTGTTGCAAAGGCTATTGCGGATATGCTTTTGGGCGGAGAGGGAGTGATGTTTTACCTGGAGACATCCTCAAGGGGTCTCAGCGTCTATGAGTTCAAGTCAGAAAAACCCTTTAAAAAGCCCATATTTGTAATAGTGAATAAAAATACAGCCTCCGCTGCGGAGCTTTTGGCGAGCCTTCTAAAAAGATATGCAAAGGCGATCATAGCCGGTGAGAAAACTGTGGGCAAGTATGTGGGTAGCAACATGTATTCCTTGAACGACTGTGGTTTAGTCCTCAGGCTCATTACTTTTGCTATGAAGTTCCCCGATGGCACTTTGGCAGTTGGAGAAAAGGGCATGGAACCCGATTGCCCTGCAGAGAGTGGAAATTTACAAAAGGCTCTGGAGTGCTTTAAAAGTGCTATAAATTTAGGAGCTCCCTCAGCTTCTCCTTAACCTTATGTCCGTTCTCTGAGGTGTCTAAGGTGGGAACTCCCTCTGGTGGTTCAAAAACCTCCTTCTGGCGTAGGTAAGTTTCTACTCCTGCATCCGATATATCCTGCCTTGAGGAGAGTCTTTTTAGAACCTCCTCCTCTTTGGCAACTACCCAGATGAAAACCGCAGAGGGGAACCGTTCCTTTACCCTTTCCCTCTGCCAAGCCCTCAAAAAAGTTGCGTCCAAAACTACATCTTTGCCCTCCTTTAGCTTTTCTTCTGCCAAATCAAGCATCCTTTCATAGACCCTCTTTGTCCAATCTTCTGAGTATATACCCTCCGAAAAGCCCACCCTTACCCTTTGGGTAGGTTCAATACCTGCCATTTCCTTTCTTATTTGGTCGCTCCTGATCCACTCAAAGCCAAACTCCCTGTGGAGGATGTTTGCCACAAAGGATTTACCACTGCCCGATAGACCAATAAGAACCACGATCACTTTTTAACACCCATGATCTTTAAAAGCTCCGGGTTGTAGCCCTCAATAACTTTGTAATCTTTCAGTATTATGTTATAAGGCGTTCCGCCCACATTGAGAGACTCTGCCAACCTTATATGCTCATCCACAAGAGGGCACCTTGGCACCTTGGGTGGTTTTCCATCAAACTTGCCGGAGAACACTTCATCTAAGGCTTTTATGGGCTCCCTTGAGCAGGCTATATAGTCCGCCTTTGCCCTGCTCTCTTCGTGCCCTCTGAAGGGTATTAGAAATATATAAACCTTTACCTTGTCTGGCACATTCTTTAGCTCCTGCCATTCTTTCCTGCAATGCCCACAGTCTGGGTTCATAAAGGTGATGAGCTCCGCCTTTCCCTTACCAAAGACTATGGCTTTTTTAAGTGGAACCTGCTTTACCTGTTCTTTCACAAACTCCTGATAGAGGTCTTGGGCAAAGAGAAAACCAAAGAGCACAAGTAAAGACAACAACGCTCTCATGAAAAACCTCCCGCAAACACAAATTATAATCTCTTCTTAGTAACTTATGTGAGAAATTCAGAAAAGCTGGAAATCTCTTAAGAAAAAAGTTTTTGCGTGGAGGAAAGGAATTACCTTACTTGCCTACCTTTATGGCTACGCTATAGGCTCGTAGCTTTTTCAGGAAGTCTCAAATATGAGGGTAATTCCTCACCCGAGGTGTAAGAATTTTTTAAAATAAATTCCTATGATCATTGGTGAATTCCTAAAGGAAAACAAGCTGTCTGTTGGAGATAACTTTAAGTTCTTATTGGAAAGGCTTGGAATCTACCAAGAGGAATTTGTAAAAAAGG